>Ga0210387_10000512_pt1 | contig 27343 bp, 24 predicted proteins | sample IncBWC7OmetaG_FD_160108 | JGI IMG/M metagenome (GOLD analysis project Ga0210387, IMG submission 160108) | Forest soil microbial communities from Barre Woods Harvard Forest LTER site, Petersham, Massachusetts, United States - Inc-BW-C-7-O ...
ACACGAAACCGGAAGCATCCCCGCGCTGAACGCGCGGGTATTGCCGATAGCCAATGATGGCCGCGCCAATGCCGTGACGCGCGAAGGCGACGCCGACATTGCCGTGCGCGCCCAAAAAAGGTTGCAGCCAGCGGCGGTCGAGCGCGTTCCAGTAGCCACCGTGCACGAACACGACCATGGGGAAGCCGGGCGCCGCACCCTGCGGCAGATACAGATCCAATTGTCGCTTCGGATCGGAGCCGCCCGCTGCATAAGGAATATCCAAGCGATACTGAACCTGGTCTCGCTTGAAGTAATAGTTACGCCGCGCAGGCCAGAACCACACGAGCCACAGGGCAAAGGCCGCTCCAGCCAAGCCCAAAAGGCGTTTCCAGCCGAGTTGCGAGCGAAGACGCCCAAACACAACTGGCACCGTGGGAGAGATCATTGCCCTTCCGACATCGGCTAGGTGTGCAAAGTTCCCGGCGGCCCGCGCGTCCGTAGGCCGTGTGGATTGCACGCATTGGAGCACTCGTGTATGGGGGCCTATCAATCGGTAATCCTCTTTTTTTGCTTTTGAGGGCTCATGGATCAAGGCATCACCCAGTCGTCTGTCCGCTTCAATCGCCGGCATTTGAAGACACGCTACTTCGGTGTCTGCTTTGCGCTAGCCGCGTGGTGCACGCCAGCATGTAGCAGCTCGCATACGCCGATTACCCTCGCGGAACCGTGTTCGCTAAATAGCGACTGCTCGACGGGTCTGATCTGCGCCATCGGGCGCTGCCGCCCTCAATGCGTCTCTGCGGCAGATTGTGGGCCTGGCGGTTCATGCATCGAAGATGGGCGGACGGCTGGCTGTCAAACGGCAGCAGAGAAAAACACACCCTGCTCGCGCCCAGCTGACTGCCCTGTCCCGCTGGGTTGCGCGTCGGACTACCGTTGTCGCAACTTGTGCCTCACTGATGCGGACTGCAACGTGCTCGGGATCACGGGCCGCGTCTGCGCCGCGGACGCTCAAGGCGTCGACTACTGCGCCGAATCCAGCGAGGTAACCAACGGCTTGCTCAGTACGAGCCCTCCTCCGGGAGCCCTCACTGGCACACCGGTATCGGAGCCCGCCGGAGGAGACAGTTCTTTGGTTGCGCAACCCGTCATGGGCGCGATCACGAGTCCCATTGGGACCCTGGGAGGAACGCTGGGCATCGGCAACGTATCGGTGTCCATTCCAGCAGGAGCCCTCGATCACGAGGTCGTGGTCACGGTCGCGCCGATCGCGTCACCGTTGCCCGGCTCGGTCGGGCAAGCTTACGATTTGGGGCCCACCGGCACGCAATTCAGCAAGCCGGTCACCGTCAGCTTCGCGTACACGAGCAGTGAGCTGGGAGGCCAGTCGCCAAGCGCATTCGCTGTCAACACCGTCACCGACAACGCTTGGCAGGCTGTTTCGTCGCCATCCGTCGATCCTTATGCGCAGGTGATCTCGGGCACCACGACGCACTTCTCTCCGTATGCGCTGGTCGCGCTGCCTACGGGCGGTGTCAGCGTCGACGCAGGCGCCGGCGGAGGAGGAAACAACCTCGGCGGCAGCACAGCTGGCGCCAGCAACATCGGCAACGGCACGGGTGGCGTCGGCAGCGGCGACGCTGGGCAAATTGGCGAAGGCGCTACGTCCAGCGGTGGCGCAGCGAACAGCAGCGCGGGAGCTACGGGGGTGTCTACGGGCTTCCCCGACAGCGGCATCACGAGTTGTCCAACCGCGCCCGGCGCCGCCGCGTCACCTGCCGGGGTTGCGAGCTCGACCAATACCGAGGTCGCCGGTGCGACGATCTCCATCGTTGATGGTTACGGGATCTTGACCAATTCCGTGACCACCGGCGCGCTTTCGGGGACCACCTATTCGGCTCGGTTGGGGCTCGTGTTCACCGACTACGCGAACGCGCTCGGTTATTACCAAGCGCCGGCCAACAAACCGGGCTCTCGCGTGATAACGCTGCAGAACGCGATCCCCACTCTCTCCTCAACGAGCGCTCCGCCGCAGTTCGCTGCAGGCACGTACTCGCTGTCCAGTGTTGCGTCCATTGCTGGCTATGACTCTGCTTGTACTGCTCAGACTGAATCGGCGCCGCCCGAAGGCGGCAGTGTGGTGATCACCTCGATCTCGGCCACCCGCATTGTGGGTTCAATCGAGCCGGGCAGCGGCCCTAAGCTCGACGCGGGTATCGGCAGCACGACCAATCTCGCCATCACTTTCGACGTGCCGCTGGTCACCCTCTCAGGCGCGACAATGCCGTCATTCCTGAATTGCTGCATCCCGTGATCAGTTGCTCACGCGCCACGGCGAGCGGCCCGCCCGTGCGCAACCTCGGGGACGCGCGCCGCGCGGAATGGCGTCGCATGACGCCGAAGGCTTTGACGCACGCGCCGCGCAGCGACCATCAATAGAGGCTGAGCGTCTTGCGCCGGTCCGCGCCCTGCTCGCGGGGCTCGACCAGCTCAGCGCTATACTGCTGGTGACTGTGCCTGACGAAGCGATGAGCCAGAGCGTCACGGTGTCTCTGTCGTTTTGAAGGGATCACCATCCCGCCGCGCCGCCGCCGAGCGAACATGCTAAGGTAGCGGAGTGACGCAGGACACGGCACGACGACAGCGCGCAGCGGCGCGGACCGAGCGTACGGTCCTACACAAGGCGCGTCTGTCCACCGTCGAGGCGGACTTGAGCCCGCTCCGCGGCGCGGCCGCGATTTCTCTGCTGACGCAGCTGACGAGGGAGAGCTGGAGCCTTGCAGGCCTAGAGTCGCCTTCCTACGAGCGTCATCGAATCCCAATCCGATTCGTCCCCCGATCCATCAAATGATCGAGCTCCCCGAAGACTTTCGGGATTTGCTGCTGGAGCTGCTCGACGCCGAAGCTGCATTCGTGGTCATCGGCGGCCATGCAGTGGCGTTTCACGGTCACCCACGCGCCACGAAGGACCTGGACGTTCTTGTTCGGCCCGACGCCGACAATGCCGCGCGCGTGTACAAGGCGCTAGCCGCATTCGGCGCCCCTCTGGCAGCGTTTGAAGTCGCGGTGGGCGACTTCGCCACGTACGACGGCGTGTTGCAAATCGGCCTCCCACCACGGCGTATCGACATTCTCAATCGAGCCGACGGCATCACCTTCGCCGAGGCGGTCGCGGATGGTGCGGTGTTCGACATCGACGGGCGGTCCATCCCGGTGATCGGTCGCAGTGCGCTGCTCAAGAACAAGCGAGCCGCTGGGCGAGAGCAGAACCTCGCCGAGGTGAAGGCCCTCGAACACCAGCGCGCTGTGCGCTGATCGAGGGGCCCCGCCCAGGACGCAAAGGGGCTCGCGCCCAGGAAGAGCTCGTAGAAGGCGCTCGCTTCTTTGCGTAGCGGCGCCAGGCATTGACGTACGTGTACGAACTTTGTGTGGTGGCGAATCGACGGGCTTGGGAGCTCGCACTGGGACGCCGAAGGCTTTGCCGCGTCTGGACGGCATCCGTGACCATCAACGCAAGGGTTTCAACCGTCAGGGTGGTGAGACCGAGCTCCGCTAGCGCGCCATGAGGTTCTGGAACGGGCGGCGGTCCTTCCAGCGGTAGGCGCCGAAGTCGCGGGTGTCCGTGGAGAGGATTCGCCCGCTACCGAGGTGCTCCGCCAAGATCACGAGCGAGGCATCGGCCAGGTCCATGGGCAGATTCCGATATTTGCGCATCAGTTCGACGATGCGTGGCAGGTGCTCGGGCAACAGTGCGAAAATTTCGAACCCGCCGCGCGCAGCGCTGGCTACGAACGTCTCTGCAGCATGCGCATTCATCCGATTAGCGAGCAGATGACAGGTCTCGGTCATGACGGGCCAGGTGGTGATGAGCGGCTCCGCCAACGCAGCCAGCGCGCGTTTGGCGGCGGCATGCTGTCGGTCGCGCGCATTCGCCAAGGCCAGGAAGAAGCCGGTGTCCGCGATGATCAACGACGGCGCTTCCTCAGCAACGATTTTGTCAGCTCCTGCTTGTAGCTCAGCGAGAGGTCTGCGGGGCCATTCGCACACCCGATCAGATCGGCGAGGAGCGCCGCCGGGTTCTCCGCTCGAGTCACCGCCGCATAGTACGACTCGAGCGACGCCTTCACGATCTCGGTGCTCGACTGACCCGTGCGCTTGCGCAGCGCCTCGACCTTGCGGGCGAGGTCAGCGCTGAGGCGTGCGTTGATGCGCGCTGTCATACACAGCGTATGACAGATTGCCTGCGTGGAGTCAAGGATTGCCCGCTCACCGCCGACAGCGCGTCAGTTGCCGACGACCGCGACATCACAGGCAACTGCACAGCGGATCTCCAGCGGGACAGCTGCACGGCTTTGAGGCGTGGCTCCGGATCAGTTGTTCACGCGCCACGGAGAGCGCCCCGCCCAACTCTGCAACGCGCTCAGCGCCCAAGCGGTGGATTGGTCGGCGTGGCAAACGTTGCAGGCATTGGGGATATGCAGTGAGTCCGTCAGCGCCGGGCTGACGAAGCGGAACGTGTGGCTGCGAACGTTCACGTCCCCGAGCGTCTGCTCGATCTTCGGCATGTGGCAGGCAATGCACTCGCTGCCGGCGCTGCCAGCCGCGTGGTGAGTGTGCGCCTCGAGGGTCGATTCGAAGGGCCCGTTCGGCGACTTGGGGCCGTGGCAATCCAAGCACAAGACAGCCGCGGGCTTGCGCAGTTCGGCGTTGTTGGGACTGCCGTGGGTGTCGTGGCAGGTCGAGCACGCGACGCCGTGCGTGTACATCAGGCTGCTCGCAAAATCATTGCCTTGCATGCGGTTCTTGTGCGCGGTGCCGTCGCCAAAGTGGGTGAATGAGGTCTCCCCGAGCTTGTGCTCTTCCAGCTTCCAATAGTCGCTGAGCTTCATGGTCACGTCATAGCCGACTGGCCAATCGTAGTATCTCCCGGCGATGGGATTGTGCAGTGGTCGGCCCTGCGAGTGGCACTGAACGCAGACGTCGTTCGCTGAAACGTAGTCTTCGCGAGCAGCGTTCACGATGTTCGAGCTCAGCGGCACCTTCACGTGCTCGCTGCCCGGCCCGTGACAACGCTCGCAACCGACGTTCCACTCGGTGACCGTTTTGGTTCCGACGTCGTAGTTCACCGAGTGGCAACCGTCACACGTGGGCCCCGTGGGGCGCTGCGCGTTGTCTGCGGGATAGAATGGCACCCACCAATCGTCTTTTGCCAAATACGGGCGCCATTTCTTGTGAATGATGTCCCACTGCGCGGGCAGCGGGAAATAGTCGTCGCCCACTTTCTTGAAGTAGCGCTGCTTCCAAATGCTGCCGTACACGAACGCGATATCGGCTTTCGTGAAGGTGAGCAATGGATCTGGCTGCGAGAGATCTGGAATGATGGCGTCCGCGTGCTCGCGCGGGTCGCGCACGACGTTCGCCATCGCGGTCTTGCTCCAGCGTGCGTAGATATCGCCGTGGCACGCCTTGCACGAGGCTGAGCCGACGAAAAGCCGCCGGGCTGCCGCAGCTGCGGCGCGCTCCGACTTCGCTCCGGACTCCGGCACAGCGGTCGTCGGCAGATTGCGAATGAACAGCACGAGTTGCCAGGTCTGTTGATCGGTGAGCTGCCACCCCGGCATGCCCGTGTTTCGCACGCCGTTCCGGATCAAGTAGAAGAGCTCACCGTCCGTGCGTTTTCTCTCACTGAGCGCGACTCTGCGCAAGCTGATCGGCGGCGGAAAGAGCCCCCCGCCAACGTCTGTCTTGCCACCTCCGTCATAGCCGTGGCAGCTCTGACATTTCTCGGCATAGAGCTCGCGGCCCGCGGCAACGTCGGCGTCGTTGTTCTTTATGCCGAGCGGGCTGCGGAGCGCCTTGGCCGCTCCCGGAATGCTCCACTTCACGAACGTCTGTGCGACGAACGACTCGACGGCCGACGGCGTTTGCCGAGCGCTCATGCCTCCACGCAGGATGTAGCGAAAACCCGCTCCGATCGCCAGCATCAGCAAGGCGGCCACGCCGACCAGCAGCGCGCGCTTTCGCGAACGAGCTCCACCCTGTACCCGCTCCTGGTTGCTTGGGTTCATTCGTGCTCGTGCTGATGGTGTAGGTCAGGCGCGTGAGCGTGCTCATGCGTCCGAGCGTCATGCGTGTGCGGGTGGCTATGCTCGCCAACGACCGACGGAAAGTGAGCGTGGTCGTGATGCCCGTCGTCGTGCCGGTGGCTGTGCTCATGGTGCAAAGCGCGATGAGTGTGACGGTGCCCGTGCTTTTCCGTGAGGTGAAGGTACACGCCCAGCGCGAACAGAAATGCGGCGGCGAGAGCCCACGGGCCCGGGGCTCCGTCGCCCATGGACCACGCCGCTATCGCCCCAACGAATGGCGCGACCGAGAATATGGAGCCCGTGCGCGCCGCTCCGATGCGCCGTTGAGCAAGCAGGTACAGACGCAGGCTGAGCCCGTATCCGGTGGCGCCGCACGCGAGCAACCCCATGAGCGGCGCCAGCTTCGGAAACGGCTGCCTCGAGGCAAATGCCAGCATGAAGCTGAAGCTCGCACCCAGGGCGGCCTTCCACTTCACCACCTGCGTGGCGCTCAGATCCGCGAGCGGTCGAGCGAGTGTGTTGTCGAGCGCCCAACCGAGCGTTGCGAGCACGACCGCGAACGCACCAATGCCGACCCCATGATTGATTTGGCTCGAGCCGATGACGAGCAGTACGCCGCCTGCGCCGATCACGACCAAGGCCAGCGCGACTCGTCTGCCGATGGCCTCACGGTGGATCGCCCAAGCAAGAACGACCGTGAACACGGCTTCGAAGTTCAACAGCAGCGAGGCGCTCGTGGCATCCGTGCGCTGAAGGCCCCAAGTGAGGCAAATCGGAGCGACCACCGCGCCCATCAGCGCGACTAGCAATAGACGTGGCAGGTGCGCCACCCTCACGGGAGGATCGCGGTCAGCCGATGTGCGGAAGGGGCCAAGGGAGGCGAGCGCGGCGCCCGTATAGAGCAGCGCAGCCGCCGCTGCCGTGCCGACGCCTCTGCCGAAATGCTGAATGAACGGAGTCGTCGCGCCGAAGGCGACCGCGGCCAACAAAGCCAGGCTGGCGCCGCGCAGGAGCGGATCGCGACTCCAACTTTGTCCGGTTTGCGCCGTCATCGGTCCGCCTTTCGAGCCTCGACCTTAGCGCGCGAGCCCGACTGAGTGCGCGCCGCGTTGCTCGGCGAGACAACACCGTCGGTGGACGTGGTCTTTGGGGAAGCTAGCTAAGCGTTCGTTAAGATGAGGTTTTTCAGGTGGAGCCTGAGAGTCGGCTGCGCGCTAGGTGCGATTGATCTGATTGGATTTGGCCGCCGCTTGCAGCTCCGGAAATAGCGTGTCGAGCGACGCCCAGGCATAACCAAAGAAGCCAACCAACCAATTCAAGGGCAAGACTACGATGAGCGACGTCAACGCCGGCGCTTCGTAGCTGCGTGTGGACACCAGTAAGAAGATGAAGAGCGAGTGCATGAACAGCGGCACACCGACGATCGGCCAATTGGGTGCGTGGTTGCGCTGCGAGTGCACCAGGTAGCTCCACGCGCTGAGCGCCGCGACACCCAGGACGACCATGAACACCGTGGTCTGGCCGCCCGGCAAATGGTCGTACAGAAAGCCGATCCCGCCTTGCACGAGGGCGAGCACGCCGAGCGCAATCACTCCGCCGAGCGGAGGCACCCAGAGCGAGCTCCAGCGAACGCCGGGCGGCACTTTGCGAAACAGCCAGCGCGTGAACAGCGCGAAGCTCGCGACGATCGCGAACCAGCCCAAGAAATTATCGAACGGCACGCCATAGTAGTTGAGCGGCGGCGCGTTCTTCCACTTCCAAAACCCGAAGCATTCCGCGAGCGGATCGAGCGACAAATCCAAGTTGATGGCGAGCACTCCGGCCGACAGCGGCCGCAATGCCCAAGGCTGCCGCATGCGCTGCGCAGTCCAGGTGGCGGCATACACGATACTGCCCCAGCCGACGCCCACCCAGAGCGGGACCTGATGCCCGGCTTTGCCGAGCATGAAGAGGAACTGGCCGTATTCGTAGCTGGCACCGGGGCGGCTGACGATCATGAGCTCCGCGGCGGTGCCGAAGGCCATGCCCCAGAGACACGTCGACAACCAACGCGCGCCTTGCGTGTGCGCGTGCCAGATCATCACCGCGCCAAGTGCGAGCGCGCTCCATTCGATTGTGATGAAGGTCCAGGGCATGTATGCGGAGTCGTCGATCAGGGGGCTGGGAGCGAGCGGGGACTGCCGAAGCCGGGTGCCATCATGGCAAAGACGCGCTCAGGGCGCAAAACGCCCTGGGCGCGCATGCACGCCTCCGACTCGTGGATCATGATGCGCCCCCCTTCGTTGCCCAGCAACGCGCCGAGACGCGCCCGACTAGACGCGGCATAGAACACCATTCGGCAATTTTCGAAGGCGGCCGCGGCGCCAGAGAGCCCGCGCGCCGCACGCTCGAGATCACCACTGAGGCGTGCGCTCGCGGCCTGTAAATACTGAGAAAAGGCGTCGGCCCAGGGCATTCTCTCGGCGTCGAGCTTGTGCACGTAACGCGCGACCTGCGCGAGCAGCGCCTGGTTTGCCGGGGATTCCGCGGCAAGGGCGAGCAGCGCGTAGGCCGAGTGGTGATAGCTGTGAATGCGACCAATTTGCGTGCGTGACATGAGCGAGCGCTTGAAAGCTGGCCAAAGCTCCGTCACGAGCCGCACCGCGTGAGCGGCGTCACCGCTGTAAAGCGCAACCTGAATCCGTGAGCAGTCGGCGAGGAAGCGGTGCACGCCATAGTCGGGCGAGCGCCACTCGGCGAGGGCCGCGTCGATCTCCCTGAGCGCGCGCGACGGATCGTCCGCTGCGAGGGTGAGGCAACGGGTGCGCAGCATGTGTAACGAGGACGAGGCGTAGCCGTCCCCGCGATCGGCAGCGTCGTCCAGCCAGGTTTGCGTGCGGCGTGCGACCTCGCGCCAGCGGCCCTGGTAAATGAGCGCGTTGCCCCAGAAAAAGCGCGACGAATTGAGCTCCCATGTCACCCCGCGGCAGCGCTCGACCAGCAATTTCTCTGCGGCCTCGAGCGCTTCGGTGCAGCGTTGCCAGCGCCCGAACATGTAGCTCGACTGGCCCTCGACCATCTTGTCGAATGCGAGGAGCTGCGGGTTGCTCAGGGTTTCGCTCAGCTTTCTCGCGATCATGCGCAGGCGATTGACGCGCGGCTCGCGCTTGCCGCCCTCGGCGCTCGCGTAGATCGCCTCCATGCCGAGGCCGAGCGCGATGCGACTCGGTTCTCCAGCGCGCAAGGCTTGTTCTAGGAAGCGCGCTTGAAACGCGGCACCCTGGATCGTATTCACGAAGCCGAGCGCCCAGGAGGCCTTGCACGCGTCGATGCGCAACAGCTGCCGTGGGGCGACCTCGTCTTCGGCTCGTGCTCGGAACTCGAGCCCGCGCAGCCCGAGCCGTAAGCGCGTGAGCAGAAGATCGAAGAGCGCCGCGCGCGGCGTGCGTGGCAGCCGCAATTTGACCGCGCTCAGCACCGCCTCCAAGGCCTGTAGGCCAAGCTCGAGCTCGCCGCTCACCAGCCATTGCTCGGCGGCACGTCGTCGGTATTCGAGCGCCAGCCGCGCGTTGGCGTGCGCGGCCGCCTTCAGAAATAGCGGCGCAGCTTCGCGGCCACGCCCCGCATCGGAGAGCGCGATGGCTAGCTTGAGGCGCAGGGCGCGCGCCCGTTCGAGCGACGGCGGCGCATGCTCGAGCGCCTGACGGTACAAATCGACCGCGCGGTTGAAGGCCAGCGCCTTGCCGGCCGCATCCGCCGCGAGCTCGGCGAAATGCGCGGCCCGACCGCGCTCGCCCGCGCCCGCGTGGTGGCGCGCCAGCGCGTCGTAAGCCTCGGGCTCGGCGCGTTCATAGGCTTGCGCGAGGTCGCGGTGACGCGCGGTCTCGACTTGCTGGTTGAGCTCTGACAGCGCCGCGCCGCGGATCCTGTCGTGAAACACGTCGAGTGCGTCGGGACGCAAGGAAGTGCGCTCGCGCAGCAAGCGCTCGGCTCGCAGATTGCTGATAGCGGATGAGATGTCCTCTGGCGCGCCCAAAGCGGTACTGACCACCGCTTGACTCAGCGGCTGCCCGGCCACGCACAAGAACTCGAACAGCCGACGCTCGCCGTCATTCAGGCGCGCGACTCGAGCGCGCACGACGGCCCGTAGATCGAGCTGCGGCGTGTCGGCATAGGGATCGTGACTCGCGAGCTCTTGGAGCAGGAGCGGATTGCCGCGCGCTTCGTTGCAGACGGCTTCGAGTCGCTCGGCCGAACTGAGCATTGCCGGGTCGAGCAGCGAGGCTGCGAGCGCTCGAGCCTCTTCGGGGCCGAGCTCGGTCACGTCGATGTGGCGTACGTCGGCCAGCGCGGACAGCGGCGGTTCGCCGTGCAAGAGTCGCGCGAGACACGCGCTGCTTCCGGCTTCTTCGCTGCGATAGCTCGCGATCACGAGACACGGGGGCGCGCCATCTTGGGTCAGGAGCTCGGTCAGTAGCCGCGCGCTGTCCAGATCGCCCCAATGTAAGTCGTCGATGCCGATCACGAGCGGATCACCGCCAGCGAGTCGCGCGAGCAGCTCGGCCAGCGCGCCATAGCCGCGCCGGCGCAGCTCGCGTGCCTCGAGCGCATCGCTCTCTTCTGCGAAGCGCGTGGCGATTTCCGGGATTTGGCGGAGGATCGGGAAAAGCTGAGCCAGCGGACCGCACTGGTCGGGCAAGAGCGCGGCGCGCGCTTCTGGCGAGCGCCGTTCGAGCTCGCGAGTGAGCGCGTCCATCACTTCGTCGAAGGCTTTGTGCGGCACCGACTCTCGTTCGTAGCAGCGACCAAGCAACACGACTTTGACGCTTGGCCGAAGCGCGTGCGCGAAATGCTCGAGCAGTGAGGTCTTGCCAACGCCCGAGACGCCCGCCAGAAAGACGACCACCGGCTTGCGAGTGCGCGCGCAGTCGTCGAATGCCGCGTGCAGTCCCTCGCTCTGCCGGTCGCGCCCGACTAGTTGGGCTGTGCCGTCCGCGCCCGCTCTGGGCGGCGCGCTGGCAGATGATTCGGCTCCCACGCTGCGCAAAATACGAGACGCATCCGGGCGCTCGGATTGATTGTGCTGCAGGAGCGCCAAGCACAGACTCTCCAGCTCTGGGGGCACGCCGTCCGCGATGTCGCTCGGGGCGCGCGGTGCCTCCCCGAACGCGCGCGCCAAGCGCGAATGCGCCGAAAATGGCTCGCTGGCGGACAGCGCCTGGTACAGCATCACGCCCACCGAGAACCAGTCGCTCGCCGGGCTGGGCGGCTGACCTGCGAACAGCTCGGGGGCCATGTACAGCGGCGTGCCGCTCAGCTCACCGCGTTGGGCTGCGTCGAGCGAAGCACGCTCATCTTGGACCAACCCAAAATCCAAAATCAAAACCCGCCCGCTGCTAGTCACGAGCACGTTCGACGGTTTCAGATCGCGGTGCAGCTTGCCGGCGCGATGCAGCGCGTCGACTCCGAGCACGAGTTGACGCAGCGCGGGGCGGAGTCGCTCCAGATCGACCGCCGTGGCGCGGACGGCGGCCGGGCGCGACTGCGAGGACGGCGCTTCGCTCCCTGCGCTGCGCACGGTAGTGGCGGCGACGGCCAGAGAGGATTCGAAGTGGACGCCTCCACCGTTTGGTCGGACGTAGCTCGAAAAATTCACGCCCTCGATTAGATCCATCGAGAAAAAGCAGTGCTCATCGTCGAGAAACAGCTCGTGCAGGCGCACCAGGTTCGGATGGGCGAGGTCCATCAGCGCGCGGAACTCGCGCTTGATGCTCTGAATGGCCGTCGGCTCGCGCGCCAGCTGCAACGTCTTGATCGCAACGGTCTCTCCGCGCGCGCGATCCCGCACCGCATATACGAGGCCCATGCCGCCGCGCCCGAGCACGCGCTCGACACGGAAGCGTCCGCCCATGAGCTCCTGACCGGGCGCAAATTCCAGCGTGTGCTCCGCGACGGCGAGCTCACTTCGCAACGTCGCGCTGTTCGCTTCCTTGCTCGCGCCGGCCATGCCCGCGAAGGCTACACCCTCAGCTGCGCGCGTTCGAGCCGCTCCGCCCGATCAGCATATGTCCGAGCAACAAAAAGCATCGGCGAGAGGTCCGTCACTGAAACGCCCGATGCGAGCGGAGAAGCCACCGAGCGAGAGTGCCCCCTTGCGTCGGGGGCACTCGTATACATCGGAGTGGGTAGGGTGGGTGCAGTACTCGGCTTTTTTTGAGGTTCCGCTCACGGCGACGTAACCGCACCTGAGCAGGCGCCTGCGCCGTTCGTGTCGCTGGCTGCATAGGTGACCTGTGCAGCCAGCGCCGCGCGAGGACACCCATGAGCCGCAAGTCACGCGCCACCTCGGGAAAACGCCGTTTAGCGTTCGAACGCATGCGGTATCGAATAGCGTGCGGTGCGCTCGGCGCCGGTCGCTTCGATCGCGGTGACCTCGAACAGGACATCCGGGGGCAACTCAGCGAAGTGCTTCTGGCACGCGATCAGCACGCCGTCCTGCGCATCGAAGGGCGCGTTGGGGTCCTCGACCAGCAAGGCGCCAGTGCTCTCGATGCGCACCGCGACCCGCACGCGCTCGGCCTTGGAAAGATCGAAGCCGGCGAGGCGGTGAACGAGCAGATCGACCCCGCGCGGAAACACCACTGGCTGATGACCGGGCGCGAACGTGTTCTCTGCGATGCGCACGCCGCGGGCGCGCAGCTGGCCGAGCGCCGCACGGGACACGACGGGCGGAATCAGCCCGCGTACTCCCTCGGCCACGGCCGACACGCGCGCTGACTCTGCGGAGCACGACTCGCAGCCCATCAAGTGCTCTTCGATGCCCTCGGCTTGGGCGAGCGCGAGATCGTTCGCCCAGTACAAAACCAGATCGGCCCATGAAACCGGACTCGAGCAGCAGGCCGACCAGGTAGAGCGTGATGGCCATCGTCGAGAGCGGGGCGGCGAGCGAGAACCCAGCGCGGATGGCCAATACGTTGTTGGAACGCGCGATGCGAAACAGCAGCAGCTCAGTGCCGAGCGACAGTCCTACTCCAAGCAAGATGGCACTGACGTGAATCACCTTGAAAATTGGCAACATATTTACGGTTCTTCCGGTTTCGGTGCGGAGGGTGATTCGAAGCGCAGCGCGAGGCTCAGTACTGGTGGCTCGCGACTTGCTCGAGAAGCCGCGCTCGGGGGCTCGTGCCGGCTGCTCCCGGTTCGCGCAGCAACCCGGGTGAAAGCTGCGCCTTCGCCCAGACCTGACGCATGGCTTCGAGGAACGCCTGCGCCGCTCGAGCGTCGTCGAAGTCTAGATCGATGATCACGTACTTGGGATCACCGACAGGCTGGCACACGCGGTAACGACGCACGCCGGATCGTTCGCGCTGCGCTGGGTCGCGATCGAACGCCGCTTTCCAAACTTCGAAGCTGCCGATGCCGTGCTCGAGATTCAATGTCACCATGGTGCTCCTGTACTCAGGGCTTGATGAGCGGCAGCATGAGGCTTGCGCTAGCGCAATACAACGCCCAGAGTTGCAAGACATGATTGCAAATTTACAATCCCAAGTCGATGCGCGCTGGGACGACGTTCGGCTGTTTCTCGCGCTCTATCGGCAACGAACGCTGGCGAGCGCTGCGCTCTCGGTGGGCCTCGATGCGTCCACACTCAGCCGGCGCCTCGTCGCGCTCGAAGAGTCGCTGGGCAGCCAACTGTTCGAACGGACTCGAGAGGGTCTGCTGCCGACTGAAGGCGCAGAGTTGCTCTTGCCTGCCGCAGAAGAGATGGAGTCGGCACATGGGCGTTTCTCGCGCGACGCCTCGGGCTTCGAGCGTGCGACCGAAGGCGTAGTACGGCTCAGCGTGCCGCCCGGGCTCGCCGAGTCGTTCGTTGCACCCGCTCTAGTCCGCTTGCGAGCGCAGCACCCTGCGCTCCGGATTGAGCTCGATGTATCGATTGCCTTCGTGGACTTGACGCGGCGAGAGGCAGACCTAGCGGTTCGCACGCGCCGTCCTCTGACCGGCGACCTCGTGAGCGTCAAAATTGGTGGGCGCCGTTGGCTACCTGCCATGTCGGCGGCACGCGCCAAGAAGATTGGCGTGATCAAGCATTGGGCGGACGTGGCGTGGGTCGGCTGGGGCGCAGATATGGCGAGCTTTCCAGCCGAACGCTGGCTCACGAAGCACGTTTCGGAAGCCGCAGTCGTGCTCCGGACGAGCCATTTCACGGCGCAGGTCAACGCCATCGCGTCGGGCCTCGGGGCAGGCCTACTCCCGCCGACTTACGCGCGCGCGCGCGAGTTCGGGCCGCTGCGTCACGCGCCCGCGCTCGCTGCATCCGTCAGCGAGCTACCGGTCACGGAGTCTTGGCTCGTCGGTCACCGCGCACTACGCGCCGTTCCGCGCGTGGCGGCCGTCTGGGCCTTTCTCGTCGAGGAGTTCGCGCGACTCGAGCGCGCCGAGCGCTGAGCGCGAACGCAAGCACTGGATCGCAGCGCTGCACGTTTGGGTCGGCAGCGCGAGCGGTTGCTCGGTCGCTGCCGTGTACCCAACCGCTTCAGGAATACTTATTGGCCTTAGGTGTCGGGTGCAAAATCCGGTTCGCCTCGGCTCGCAGGCGCTCCAGATCCTTCGCGGCGAATTCGACCGATTCGCCGCAGCGTTTCAGGGCTTGGATGATGCTCTCCTCCCACTGCTTGTCTTCGCTGTCGAAGAACGCATCAGGCACGGGTAGCCCCCAGTTCGAGGCGCCGCGCCTCCGAATTTGGAGACGAGTCCCCGTTGCGGCGGCTCCGCTGTCTTTTGCCGGGGATTTGATGATCGCGTAGTTGTCTGGGTTGCTCATGTTCGACGCGAGGGGGTAGCACACTTGAAGCCTGCAGTCCTCGATGAGCCCCGGTTCGCGTGAGCGTGAGCGTCGCGACCGTGCCCGGGGTGCCGCAGAAGTCCCAGAGAAACGCCCTATCTTCCCTGTTCGACGCGGCGCGACGACGGTGCGCGTCAATCGGCACGCTGGCAGGCGCGAATCGCAAGACGCTCGCGCGCCGGTTCAGCGTTCTGCTGCCCGCGCCAAAAACAAACCGGTTCGGTACTCGACCGCGACCGTGCCGCCGCGCTCGTCGATGGCTCTCGCGACGCTCGACGAGAGATCGCGCAGCTGAGTTGGCGGCAACGTCGAGTGGTCGGAATACGTGGCCAAGAGGGCGCAGTAGTCGTCGCTCGAAAAGGTTCGGTTCCAACGCGTGAATTCGGCGTGGGCGTCCGTGAAGAGCGGGCTCGAGCGGAGCTCTTGGAAGAGCGGACTTTCTTCGGAGCCGTAAGCGTGACGCGCAGCGCTGCGCGCGCCGAGCGAGGGCGCGTGCTGCAGGTACGCGGCTTGAATTGCGTCGTGCAGTGGCCGGGCGATGACGCCTTCGGCGTTGCCGAACACCGCGAGGGTTCCTGCTCGCCGCAGCACTCGGGCAAATTTCGGGAGACGCTCTGCGGGAGCGAGCCAGTGAAACGCCTGTGCGGCGAAGGCCAGGTCGAACGCGTCGAGCGGCGGCTGCCAGTCCTCGAACGAAACGGTTTGCACTTCGACGTTGGCGTACTCGACGAGGCGGGCGCGTGCGATCTCGGCCAAGCTCGGCCCGGGCTCGAGGGCAAGGATGCGGAAGCCGCGACGCGCCATCGGCACCGTGGCCTTGCCGGTGCCCGTCCCCACTTCCAAAACGCGCGCCGCCGAGTCGATGCCCGCGAGCTCGATCACGCGATCGAAGATCGAGTCCGGGTAGGTCGGTCGAGCGCGATCGTATTGATCGGCGATTCGATCGAATGATTTGTTCAAGGCAACCACGCCGTTCATGCTATCGGATTTCGGCGCCGCATCGCAGCGAGGCGTCGCGTACGAAACCCGCAGGGGCTCACCAAGGCGGGCACGGAACGATCATGAATTCACCAAAGCGTCTCGCGAGGTTCACCGGAGTCCTCTACTTGCTCGTCGGCATTTTTGGCGGTTTCGCCGAGGGATTCGTGGATCCCAAGATGTACGTCGCGGGAAATGCGACGGCCACGGCAAGGAATGTGCTCAGCCATGCGGGGCTCGTTCGCATGGGTGTCGTCGCCCACTTGCTAGACGGGACGTTCTTCGTCTCCGTCGCCCTGGCCCTCTATATCCTGCTGGAGCACGTGCACAAGAGCGTGGCGAGGGCAATGCTGGTGCTCGTCGCGCTCGCGACTGGCATCATCTGTCTCAATGCGGTCTTCCAGTTCGAAGCCCTGCGGGTTGCAACCGGCGCCGTCGACCTGAGCACCTTCGGCAGAGCGGGCTCGGATGCATTCGTGCTGCTCCTGCTCGACACTCAGCACTATGGGACGCTCATCGCGCAAGTCTTCTTTGGTTTGTGGTTGGTGCCGCTCGGGTACCTCGCCTACAAATCGGAGCTGTTCCCCAAGTGGCTCGGCAGCGTGCTCATCGTCGGGGGCGTTTGCTACCTCGTGGACCTGTTCGCGGCGTTCCTAGTGCCCGGCTTCGGTGAACAGATTCACGCGTTCGTCGTCATCCCGTCAGCAATCGCCGAAATCTCGATGGTCTTGTACCTGCTCATCATGGGCGTGCAGCCCGCAAAGCCCGACGCGCACGCCGTCGTTGCAGAGATTCCTAGCTGAGCAGTCCGAAGTCGTACTGCAGCTCTTCCACCAAAAGCTTCGACCCGAGGCTCACGCTCGGGTCGCTGTCGAGGTCGCTCAGTATTCCTCCGAGATCCTCTTTGCTGAATGCGCCACTGTCGTACAGCCAGGCCGCGGCGTTCGCGACGCTCGAAGCAGCCAACTCGTAGTGCGCGACCTGATGGTAGTTTCGAACGTAGTCCGCCACGCTCACCCCTGCATACGTTTTGATGCCGAACGCGGCGAGGTAGGGCGTGAGCGGGAAGTCGAGCGGTGTCTGCGCTTCAGCCAAAGCAGCCGATAGACTAGCGCTGGCCGCCGCCGTCCCGGCATCCCGGGTCGAAGCCAGCTCGGCGATCGCGAATGAGATTGCATCGAGCGAGAGTTGGCCGTTGAGGGCGCGCGCTGCTTCACTGACCTTCTGGAAGCGAGCGGCCCAAGCTGCGGTGTCCGTGCACACTGAGTTGGGCGGAAGCTGCGGCAAGTCCACGCGACACTCGAGCCAGCTCATGGCATCGAAACAGGGAGCCTCCGCGGCCTGCAGCTCGTCGATGGATACGAAATCCGTGCGCGCTAGCGCGGCATCGCAAGCTTGGCCGAGCACGGACACCACGCTCGTCTGCTGACCGTCGACGAGCGCGTTAGACGCCTTGCCGTTGAGAAACACCATGTCGTTCTGGAGCAGGTTCTCGAGCGTGATATCGGCGTTGATGGACAACATGCCCGAAGGCAAAGGGGCCGACGCCACTGCCAACACTGCCGCTGACGGAGTGCCGAGCGAATACACGTCGACACTGTTGCTCGTGACCAAGTCCTCCCCGACTGGTCCGCGGTGAACCAGCCCAACCATGTGCCCCTGATCGTCCAACGTGGGTGAGCCGCTGTCTCCGGGCAGGGTGAACGCGGTCGATTCGAACCACTGTCCGTCGGTGTCGACCACGGTGCCATCGCTCCAGTGCTTCAACGAAGCTTCCGGATGCCCGACGACGAAAATGTGCGCGCCCAAGAGGTCGGTTGCGCTGCGTGAGTCGATTTGCAAAAAGTCCGGCGAAGCGAACGCCGGGCCTCCCTGCTGCTGATAGATCTGCAAAGTCGCGAGATCGAGCCCTAGATCCACGGCCTGCGGTACTGCAAAAACGACGACCGGACTTTGTGGAGCCTCGCCCCGCTGGTGTTCGAAGGTGAGCTGTACCGCGCAGCCTTCGATTGGACATACGGGAGCGCCGAGCACGTGATTGTTGGTCAACAGCAAGCCGGTACTGGAAATGAACGAGCCAGTTCCCGCCGCGATCGCCGTCTCGATCCGCACGACCGCGCGCGCGCTGCTCGCAATCACGGGCGGCGCGCTCGAGAGATCCTGAAAGTGTGGCAAATCAGCGGAGGTTTGGCCTGGGCTCGACGAGCAGGCGCTCAACCCGCACGCGAACAGCAGCGCGCCCAGCGAACGAAGCGTCGCCGCAGCCTGACCCATGCCCCTCCGCTCCATCTCCGTTCGCGGCCTCGCCGCGGCCCCGCTTCTCGCACGCCCTACCATGGCTCTCGTCCTCCCGGGCAATCCGTTTACCGCCCGAGCAGCGACTTACACGTAAACGCGGCGCGCTGCTAGCTCCCACCGGTCGAGACGCGCGCTTGCGCTTCGAAACGCGAGCGGGGGCCATCGAGGGAGGCTCACCTCTCTCGCGCCGCGAAATCTGATGTTTAGGTCTAAACTTCAGATTTGAAATGAAACCAGGGAGCGCCAACCCGCGGTTGCGATCAGTCGAGCGCTTGGTACAGCGATGTCCAAAAATCTTGCCGAATCGCTTGTGCGTCGGGGGAGGTCACCGCGAGTTGCGTCAGCAGAACCCCTACGCAGCGTTCGCGCGCGTCCCAATAGCAAGATGTGCCGAGCCCGCCGTCCCAACCACAGCGGCCGGGCGGCGCGGGCGTGCTATCTGGACCCGTGACGATCGAAAAACCGAGGCACCACCCGGCATTTGTCCAAAATCCCGGGAAAAATGGCGAAATTTGCTTTTGTTCGGGCGTGATCTGATCGACGCTCATGGCTTCGATGGTCGAGCGCGCGAGGACGCGCTGGCGGCCATGCGTGCCTTGATTCAGCATCATCTGCGCGAACGCGAGCATGTCTTCAGCGGTTGAAACGAGGCCGCCCGCGGCGGCACAGAAAGCCGGAGCGTGACGCCACGCGCTATCTTCGACGCCGTCGTGCAGTCGGAGCTCGCCCGGCTTTTCGCCAGCCATGTAGCAGCCAGTCAAGCGGGCAAGCTTCGCGTCTGGGACGTGAAAGGCCGTATCCTTCATGCCGAGCGGCTCGAAGATGCGTTCGCTTAGAAATGCCGCCAGGGATTGCCCAGACGCGCGCGCGATGAGCACGCCCAGCACATCCATGCCGAGGTCGTACATCCACTTTTCGCCCGGTTGATGCATCAGCGGCAAGCTAGCGACAGCGCGTAGCCAGTCGTCGTTGGCGGGGCGGTCCCCGGGCTTGGAGAAGCCCTTCAACAACGGGAGCTCGTTCACCGCTTGCTGAATGGGCCAATCGGAAGACCGCGCCATGATGTAGCCGAGGCCCATGCGTAACGTCAGGAGATCTCGCAGCGTGATGGCGCGCTTTGCGGGCACCGTGTCCGTCAACGGGCCATCGATTTTGCGCAGTACCGTGCGATTGGCGAGCTCGGGCAGGAGCTCGTCGACCGGATCATCGAGCCGCAGGCGGCATTCTTCGACCAAGATCATCGCACCCACGGCGGAGATCGGCTTGCTCAACGAATCGATCCGAAACAGTGAGTCACTTTGCATGCGTGGGCTGCCGCCGAGCACCGCGCTGCCGATGGCGTTCACGTGCGTCTCGCCGCCGCAGCTGATCGCGGTCACCAGCCCGGGCAGTGCGCCGCGGCTGACGTGCTTCTCCATCACTCGGTTCAACTGTGCGATGCGCGTGCTGGAAAATCTGCCTTCAGTCACGTGAGCGATTCCTTGCTGACCGGAGCATGCCTGGGTTCGGGGAGTACCCGGGACCTTCGCACGAAAGGTGCTGCGCCCGAACGCCAAGCGTCTACGGCCGAGTCCTCGTGGGTCGTGATTTCCTAGTATTGCCGGAGGCCGCGAACGGTTACTGATTTGCGAGCGCTCGGCATTGCTTGCTGGGATCGCGGGGTAGCTTCCGGCTGGCGCTCACTGGAAGAGCGGCAGCGCCTTGATGACGGTCTGCGCCACACCCCAGAGGAGCGGCACGCCGACCGCGAGCCACGCAAGGCCGAGCCCAAAGAGGCTACTCGAACCGTGAGTTGAAGAAGTCGCCATGATTTTTTCTTCCGTTCAGGTGTGCGCGGTTTCTTCCGTTCAGGTGTGCGCGGGTTGTGGCGTGGGTGTGCGTGGGCGAGGCCCAGGCGCGCCACGCTCCGCGTGCTCGGGCGAAACGGGCGAGACCGCGAGGTTTGCGAAGAATGCGACCACGAGCAGCGCGGCCATGATGTACATCGTCGCGTTGTAGGCTTGGTACTGAGGCACGCCATGCTCGACTTGAAATTGCCGAATGTAGTTGACCAGCACGGGCCCGAGCACGCCCGCCGCAGACCACGCCGTGAGCAAACGACCGTGCACCGCGCTCACGTATTTTGGCCCGAAAATGTCCGCTAAATAGGCAGGGATCGTCGCGAACCCGCCGCCATACATGCTCAGAATGAGCACGGCGCAGCTGACGAAAAGCGCAACGCTGCCGCTTCTTCCAGCCAGAGGAACCAGCGCGTAGAGCACCGGGCCGAGCGTGAAGAAGCAGGCGAACGTCGCTTTGCGTCCGATCTTGTCGGAAAGCGAGGCCCACGCGAAGCGGCCGAGCAGATTGAACAAGCTGAGCAGGCCCACGAAGCCCGCGGCACCGCTGGCCGTGATCCGGCCTTTGAAGACCTCTTGAATCATCGCGGAGGCTTGGCTGAGCACGCCGATGCCCGCCGTCACGTTGAAGCACAGCACGACCCAGAGCAGCCAGAACTGGCGCGTGTGGATTGCTTCACTCGGAGTCACGTTGCTGTGGGTGATCATTTCGCGCGCTTTGGCCGGGGGCTCTTGCCAGCCTGCGGGCGAGAAATTGGACGGCGGCACGCGGTAACCGAACGCGCCGGCCATCATGAACGCAAGGTAGAGGAGGCCGAGCACGACCCACGTCTCCGGGATGCCGCTCGAGGTGGCGGACGCGAAGTGCTTCATCAATTGGTCGGACAACGGCGAAGCGATCAGCGCGCCGCCGCCAAAGCCCATGATTGCCATGCCCGTTGCCATGCCGCGCCGATCCGGAAACCAAGCGATGAGCGTCGAGACCGGCGTGATGTAGCCGATGCCGAGGCCACAGCCGCCAATGACGCCGTAGCCGAGATACACGAGCCACAGCTGATGCAGGTGGATGCCGAGCGCGCCGACCAGAAATCCCAAGCTCCAACACAATGCCGCGACGAAGCCGCTTTTGCGCGGCCCTTGCTCCTGCACCCATTTCCCGAACACGGCAGCGGAGGCGCCCAGCACGAAGATGGCGATCGTGAAGATCCAACCCAGCTGAGTCAGCTTCCAATCTTCCGGCAACGAGTGACTGATGCCGAGTTGCCGCGTGAGAGGCAGATTGAACACGCTGAGCGCGTACACCTGACCGATGCACAAGTGCGTCGCGAGGGCGCTGGGTGGGATCAGCCAGCGATTGTAGTTCGTGGCTGCGACCGTTCGTTCCTTACTCAGCAGTGCGGCCATTGGACCTCTCCTGAATCGATGTGGGTGTCCGAAGAAACGACCCACGAGAAACACGGTGCGTACAGACGCTCTCGAGACTGCAGTTCAATGATAGCCGCGCCGCGAGCCGATGCACGCGGCCGGGCTGACGAGAATGACCACGGTGGCCACGCAGCCCGCGTGTGTGAGGCGCCTCTGCTCTTATCGCAGCGCGTCGCAGCGCGTCGCAGCGCGCTGGCGCGCAATCGCGTCACGGTCGAGTTGCGTCAGCGGATCAAGCAGCGTTGTCTGTGCAGTTGATCCGAGTGCCGGACATCGGCCTTCATCGAGCTGACGGTCGTAGCGAAATTGCGTGTTGCTCGAGGAAACGCGCGGGCTAGCATCCCCGCATGCAAAGCATTGCGCTCTTGGGGCTCATCGTCATTGCGTTGCCGTTTGCTTCCGCGTGCCACGATCAAGGCGCCGCGGCGAGCTTGCCTGCTGGCGCGAACAGCGTGAGCAGTGGAAGCGGCAATGGCAGCGCATCGCAAGTGAAGCTCGCGCTCAGCTCCAGCGCTTTCGCGGCGGATGGAGCGATGCCCAGCAAATACTCGTGCGAAGGTCAGAACGTCTCGCCGCCACTTGCTTGGAGTGGCGCGCCGCCCAGCACGAAGAGCTTCGCGCTCATCGTGCAAGATCCGGATGCACCCGATCCCGCTGCGCCCACCAAAGTAGTCACGCATTGGGTCGTCTACGATTTGCCGGCAACCACCTCTGCTATCGCCGAGGGTGGCGCGAATCTGCCGGACTCTGCGCACCAAGCGAAGAACGAAAAGGGCGATCCGAGCTACATGGGCCAGTGTCCGCCCAAGGGCAATCATCGCTACTTTTTCAAGCTCTACGCGCTCGACAGCGTGCTCCCCGCGCTCGACGGCTCGAAGGAGAAGGACATCGAGCAAGCGATTCAAGGCCACGTGGTTGGCACCGGCGAGCTCGTGGGGACTTATCAAAAGACCGCCAGTTAGCGGTGCGCGTGCTGAGCCGCCGTTTACCCTAGCGGACGCCGCCAGAGCGCGCCGCTCGCGCGGGTGTGTGTGACAATTCGTCCCTATGACGAACGGTCGCTTGCAAGGGTTGCTCTCGCTTTCTGCACTGAAGCGCCCGATCGTCGCAGCGCGCGGGCGTCGTAAAAGTTAGGCACGCGTCTCGCAAGGAGTGGGGCAATCTTGAAAGCTTTAGCCCCGACCTCTGAAGAACTTGCGCGCACTGGACTTCACCGAGCGCCGCAGCTCGCGCTTGCCGCCTCTGGAGAGCGCACCACTCCGCCTTCCCAGTCAGAAGTTCGATCGTCGGAAGGTGACGAAGGCGATGACGCGCCGGAGACCGAGTTGCCCGTGCCCGAGGGTGAGCTCCTCGGCGGTCGCTATCTGGTCGAGCGCATCTTCGCCGAAGGTGGAATGGGCATCGTCTGTCTCGGCCGGCACGCGCAGCTCGAGCAGCCGGTCGCGATTAAATTCTTACGACACGCGCTTGCGGGCAAGCCTTCCGTCGTAGAGCGTTTCTTGAATGAAGGTCGCGCGCTGGCTGCATTGCGCAGCGAGCACGTGGTGCGAGTGATGGATGTCGGGCAGCTCGAGTCTGGCCGTCCGTATCTCGTCATGGAGCACCTCGAGGGGGTCGACCTCGGCGCGCTCGTCGATCGCCAGGGCCCGCTCAGCGCCGATACCGCCGTCCGCTATGCGCTGCAGGTCTGTGAGCCGCTCGCCGAAGCTCACGCGCTGGGCATCGTTCATCGCGACATCAAGCCCGAGAACCTGTTTCTGTGGTCCGGCGGTCCGGGCAAAGACATCGTGAAAGTTCTTGATTTTGGCTTGGCCAAGCAGTTCGGCGGCCAGCGCAAATTGGCCATGACCGGGCCGCAAGACAGCATCGGCTCGCCCTGTTACATGTCGCCGGAACAGATCACGACGCCGCAGAGCATCGACTCGCGCACTGATATCTGGTCGCTCGGCGTCGTCCTACATCATTTTCTCACGGACACCTTGCCATTCGAAGGGAGCAGCATCATCGAGGTGATCAGCCATGTGCTCAGCGCGGCTCCCAAGTCGCTGCACGAGGCTCGGTCACAGCTCGACTTCGACCCAGAGCTCGAAGCAATCGTCGCTCGCTGTCTCGAGAAAAAACCCGAAGCGCGCTATCAGACGATGGCAGAGCTGGCGGACGCGCTCAGCGCTTATCTTGCGCGATATGCTGTCGTGCCGCTGTCTGTGCCGCCACCTCCAGAGCGCGTACACGTCGAGTCCGCAGCGCGCGTATTCGAAGGAGACAACGAAAAAATTCGCATCGCCGGTGTGCATCGCCGTTGGCCCGGTGTGTTGCTCTTCGGGGTGCTAGTCGCCGTAGCTGGCCTGTATCAAGCGGATAAAACGGGCCGAATTCGCGTCCGGGACCTGACTGACGGCCGACTCGTGCCGGCCCGTCTGAGTGCCGATCAGCCGGCTGCGCCGTACGCCGGGCGCTACCTCGCCGACACCGGGATCGCTCGCGGGATTTACGCCGCGGAGCCAACGCGCGACGAAGCGGGTAGGTTGTCATTGCGCGCCGTGCCCGAGGTCGACGTCCCGAGCGCTGACGAGTCGGTAGCGACTACGCCGATGACCGACGCTGAGCGCGCGCGGAAACAAGCCGCCTATCGCGACTACTTACGGAGCCAAGGCTTGACTCCGCTGCGCGAGGTACTCGCACCGGACGACACCTCACCCACAACCGATTGAGGTCGGCGCGCGCGCCCGAATTTCGGCGCTCGCGCGGGTTCTCTGCTAAAGGCCAGGGGATGAGCGAGGAAGCCAAGCAGACCCTCGTGTGCCTGGAATGTGGGCGCAGCGTCGACGTGACGCCAAAGCTCACGCTTCTCGGCTTTCAGGGTTTCCGCTGTCCCTCGTGCAATGCCGACGTGGTCCATCCGCTCGCTCAGCGCTACCGCACGAGCTACCAAATCGCGACGCCCATCATCATGGTCGCGACGCTGATCGGTCTTTGGATCGGCAAGCCCCTGATCCCCGGCATCGGCTTCGTCATCATGGCGTTCGCGCTCGTCCGTGACCGCGCCATCGTCCGGGCTCTGAAGGTGGCGACCAAGCCGCGGGATTGATCTCGTCACGCTGTGGTTCGGCCGCGCTCTGTGATTCGGACCGGGAAGCCATCCAGCGAGATCGATATCTCGAAGCGCAGCTGACACGCCCGTCGCCTAGAGCCGTCACAGGGCTGCGTCCAGCCTCACTTCTGGTTCCCTGCACGAGACTGCGCGGCGGCATGGTATTCCAACCAACTGATGAACGACCACGCTCCGCACAACGCGCGTCACCATCCCGGCAAAATCGATCTTCGAAGCGTGGCACGTCGCGCGATGATGGATCGCGGACTAGCTCCCGATTTCTCGAGCTCGGCGCTCGATGAAACGGCGACCATCGTCAAGGCGGGCGCTGCGCCGAGCGCGCCGAGCGAGGCGCTCAAAGACCTGCGCCAGCTGCTGTGGGCGTCGATCGACAACGACGACTCGCGCGATCTCGATCAGCTCTCGGTCGCAGAATCGCTCACAGGCGGCGCGGTGAAGATCTTCGTGGCCATCGCGGACGTCGATGCTCTCGTCAAAAAGGACTCGGCGATTGACGATCACGCGCGCACGAACACGACCTCGGTGTACACGGCCGCGCAGATCTTTCCGATGCTCCCGGAGCAACTTTCGACGGACCTCACGTCTCTCGGCGAAGGCGTGGACCGTCTGGCCATGGTCGTCGAGATCGTCGTGCGTGCAGATGGCTCAATCGCGGACTCTGACGTGTATCGCGCGCTCGTGCGAAACCACGCTAAGCTCGCTTACAATAGCGTCGCCGCATGGCTCGACGGTAGCGCACCCGCGCCCGCGCCCGTGCTGGCCGTGCCCGGAATCGACGAGCAATTGCGGCTTCAAGACCGAGTCGCGCAACAGCTCAGAACCCTGCGTTTCGAACATGGCGCGCTCACGCTCGAGACGCTCGAGGCGCGCGCGGTCTTCGACGACGGCAAGGTCGCCGATCTCGTGCCGGAAGGGCGTAACCGCGCCAAAGATCTGATCGAGGATTTCATGATCGCTGCCAACGGGGTGACCGCGCGCTTCCTCGACAGCAAGGGGTTTCCTTCGCTTCGGCGCGTGCTGCGCTCGCCCGAGCGTTGGGCGAAAATCGTGGCATTGGCGGAGTCGACGGGTGAAACCCTGCAAGCCGATCCATCGAACGAGGCGCTCGAGGCGTTTCTGATGAAGCGACGCGAAGCGGCACCGGAAAAGTTTGCGGATCTCTCGCTGTCAGTCGTGAAGTTGCTGGGCAGAGGAGAATACGTGCTGGATCTACCGGGCCGCAGAGCGCTTGGGCATTTCGGGCTCGCGCTCAAAGATTACACGCACTCGACCGCGCCGAATCGTCGCTTTCCGGATCTGATCACGCAGCGCTTGCTCAAGGCTGCGCTCTCGGGTCAGGCCGCGCCGTACTCGACCAATGAGCTCAACGCGCTAGCGGTGCATTGCACCGAGCAAGAAGACAACGCCACGAAAGTGGAGCGCCGCGTGCGTAAATCGGTCGCGGCGCTGCTCTTGTCGTCTCGCGTGGGCCAACAGTTCGATGCGATCGTCACGGGCGCTTCATCCAAAGGCACCTGGGTTCGTATCGCGCACCCAGCGGCGGAAGGGAAAGTGGTGCGCGGCGACCACGGGCTCGATGTCGGAGATCGCATACGCGTCACGCTCGTCGATACCGATTTCGAGCGCGGTTTCGTGGATTTTGCGCGCGCTTGAGCGTTCACGCTGGCCATACCAAATCATGACCTACGACATCAAGCACCCACCGCACGCCGATTCCGACGATCACTGGGGCAAGGGCAGCCGCGACCCCGCGGAACGCCAATTTCTCAAAGGGCCGCGCCCGCGTGGGCTCGAGCTGGCGGAGGCCGGGCGCATCTTTGGCGAGTGCGTGAAGGGCTTTCGTTGCCTGCACTTCGTTGGGCCGTGCGTCACTGTCTTCGGCTCCGCGCGCTTCAAGGAAGATCACCCGTACTACGTGCTCGCGCGTGAGCTGGGGGCCAAGCTCGCGGAGGCTGGCTTCACCGTGATGACCGGCGGTGGCCCGGGCATCATGGAGGCCGCGAACCGCGGCGCGAAAGACGCGGGTGGCTACTCCGTGGGCAGCAACATCACGCTGCCCATCGAGCAAAAGCCGAACCCGTACCTCGATCGCTGGGTCGAGTTTCGTTATTTCTTCGTGCGCAAAATGCTGCTCGAGAAGTACTCGTACGCGTTCGTCGCCATGCCCGGTGGCATTGGCACTTTGGATGAAGTGTTCGAGACCGCGGTACTGATTCAAACTGGCAAGATGAAGGAATTTCCCTTCATTCTGATGGGCAAAGCCTTCTGGACTCCACTCCTCGACTACCTCCGCCAGAGTCTGCTCAGCGCCGGAACGATCGACGAGGCCGACGTGCAGCGCTGGCTCGTCACGGACTCTCCCGAAGAGGCCGTGCAGGTCATTCGCGAGCGCGCCATGCACCAGTTCGGACTGACGTACGGGCCACGCGCCAAGCCGCGCTGGTGGCTCGGCGAGACGTGAAGCGGCTCAGCGGAGACCCGAAGTTCCGAACCGCATCGTATGACCAGCAATGCTTCCCTCTCGAGATCGATAAACGTGGAGCGTGCGACGAGTTTTCGCTCCGACGTGATAGACGGCCGTTTTGCCTTGGAAACGCGGTTTCGAGCCCGTCCGTGGGAGGTGGTTGTCGAACCGGACGAAGTGGAGCCCCTTTTAATGGTCGTCACGGCCTACCCGGTCGAGCCGGCTGCACTCCTCGGGACCTCGGGTTCACACGCATTGCATCGCGCTCAGCCCCAGCTTCGCGCCTGCGCGTTGCCTCACGGCTCGGTGCGAACCCTCCGTCGATGCAGCTCGTGG
>Ga0210387_10000513_pt1 | contig 27314 bp, 21 predicted proteins | sample IncBWC7OmetaG_FD_160108 | JGI IMG/M metagenome (GOLD analysis project Ga0210387, IMG submission 160108) | Forest soil microbial communities from Barre Woods Harvard Forest LTER site, Petersham, Massachusetts, United States - Inc-BW-C-7-O ...
ACCTGGTCTTGCGGATGAGCTGAGCGTCGGCGTGAGCGAAATCACAGAAGGATCGAAGAGAATTTGAACAGAAGGAAGCAAAGGTAACAAAGGTATGGCATCGAGTGCGGGCGAGCCAACCTGGTCTTGCGAATGAGCTGAGCGTCGGCATGAGCGAAATCACAGAAGGATCGAAGAGGATTTGAACAGAAGGAAGCAAAGGTAACAAAGACATGGCGTCGAGTGCGGGCGAGCCAACCTGGTCTTGCGGATGAGCTGAGCGTCGGCACGAGCGAAATCACAGAGGGATCGAAGAGGATTTGAACAGAAGGAAGCAAAGGTAACAAAGACATGGCGTCGAGTGCGGGCGAACCCGTTGAACGCCACGCGGGCTAACTAACCGGGAATAAGCGAACGACCACCCCAAAGGCCCAATGCAATTTATCTTCGTTTCCTTTGCTTCCTTCTGTTCAAATTTTTTTGGTTGCTTGAGTGGCTTCGCTGGTCGTCAGGTAAAAGACGAAAGCACGTTGAACGCGACGCGCGCAAACCGGGAATAAGGCGAATGACCATCCCAAAAGACCGATGCAGATTTATCTCTTCGTTTCCTTTGCTTCCTTCTGTTCAAATTTTTTTGATTGCTTGAGTGGCTTCGCTAGTCGTCAGGTGAAAAACGAAAGCCGGTTGAGAGCGACGCGCGCAAGCCGGGAATAAGTCGAATGACCACTCCAAAAGACCGATGGAGATTTATCTTCGTTTCCTTTGCTTCCTTCTGTTCAAATTTCTTTGAATGCTTGAGTGGCTCCGCTAGTCGTCAGGTGAAAAACGAAAGCCGGTTGAGAGCGACGCGCGCAAACCGGGAATAAGCGGAATGGCCACCCCAAAAGACCGATGGAGATTTATCTTCGTTTCCTTTGCTTCCTTCTGTTCAAATTTCTTTGATTGCTTCTGTGGCTCCGCTAGTCGTCAGGTGAAAAACGAAAGCCGGTTGAGCGCGACACGCGCAAGCCGGGAATAAGTCGAATGACCGCCCCAAAAGACCGATGGAGATTTATCTTCGTTTCCTTTGCTTCCTTCTGTTCAAATTTCTTTGATTGCTTCTGTGGCTTCGGCTGAAGAAATGGTACGCATTTTGCTCGTTGGGAAGGATACTCCAATGACTTTCACCGTGAATGGAAAGACGTTCGACGCAGCACCGTGGGCGGGTCAGTGCTTGCGAACATTTCTTCGCGAATTGGGATGGTTTGGAGTGAAAAAAGGGTGTGACGCGGGCGATTGCGGCGCCTGCACTGTCTGGCTGGACGGCAAGCCGATTCACAGCTGCCTTTTTCCTGCTCAGAGGGTCGGTAATCATTCGGTGACCACCATCGAGGGTCTGGCGCAAAACGGGAAATTGCATCCGATGCAAATCCAGTTTCTTGCGGCTCAAGGATATCAATGCGGCTTTTGTACAGCGGGCATGATCATGACCGCCGCCAGTCTATCGGAAGAGGCGAAAAAAGAGCTTCCGCGAGTGCTCAAGGGGAGTCTTTGTCGCTGTACAGGGTATCGGGCGATCGAAGACTCAATTCTTGGGGTAACGAGAGTGGAAGCAGATCGTCCCGGAGAAAGCGTGGGAAGAAGCCTGGCAAACCCGCTCGGCAAATCGATCGTGACGGGACTAGCACGATACACGGCGGACGTGGTGATGGAGGGAATGCTGCATATCAAGGTTTTGCGGTCGCCGCAGGCGCACGCTCGCATTAACTCGATTCGTAAAGAAAAGGCGTTGCAAGTCAAAGGTGTGCATCGGGTCTATACCTGGGAAGACGTTCCGCGCCGGCTCTACAGCACCGCGACTCATGAAGATTTCAACGTCGATCCCAACGACAGCTATATGCTCGACAACGTTGTCCGGTTTATCGGCCAGCGAGTTGCAGCGGTGGTCGCCGAGAGTGAAGCCGCCGCGGAAGAAGCGACCGGTTTGATTGAGGTCGATTACGAATTACTTCCTGCGGTTTTCGATCCCGAGGAAGCGATGAAACCGGGAGCGCCGGGCATTCACGGCGACAAGGGCGTCGAATCGCGAATCGAGCATCCGAGCCGCAACATTCTCCGCGAAATCCATGGCCAAAATGGGAACGTGGAAGCAGGGTTCGCCGCTGCGGACGTTGTTTACGAGGGCGAGTTCGAAACGCATCGGCAGCAACATGTCCATCTCGAGACTCATACAGCAATCTCTTACTTGACCGAAGATGGCCGGCTACATCTGAGAACCAGTACTCAAACTCCGTTTCTAACCAAAGCGAAACTCGCCTATCTCCTTGGGTTGTCTCCGGACAAAGTCCACGTCTACACCGAGCGGGTCGGAGGCGGCTTCGGCGCCAAACAGGAGATGTTGTGCGAGGAATTGTGCGCGTTTGCCACGTTGGATTTGCGGCGGCCGGTGAAATGGGAGTTGACGCGTTCCGAACAGTTTATCGGTGCCACCACGCGGCATCCTTACAAGATGCGAGTGAAGCTTGGCGCGACGAGGGAGGGCATTCTGACCGCCATGTATTTGCAAGCTGTCTCCAACACCGGGGCGTACGGCAATCATGGCGGAGAAGTTCTTGGCCATTCCCTGAACGAATCCATTGCTCTCTACCGCTGCCCAAATAAAAAGGCTGACGGCTACGCCATCTACACCAACACCGTTCCGTCTGGAGCATTCCGGGGCTATGGAATCACCCAAAGCGGTTTTGGCATTGAGTGCGCGATGGACGAACTGGCGCGGAAACTGGAAATGGACCCGGTCGAGCTTCGCCGGAAGAACATGATTCGTCCGGGCGACACAGTTTTGAGTATTTGGAATGGCCCGAGTGACATCGTGATCGGCAGCTACGGTCTCGAGGAATGTTTGGATCAAACAGAATACGCCCTGGCCAGTGGGCGCGGCAAAGTCAAGAAAGAGGGCGAAGAATGGCTGGAAGGGAAGGGGATCGCGATCAGCATGCTCGATTGCGCGCCACCGACCGAACATCGTTCCGAGGCCCGAATCGACCTTCTGGCGGACAGCCGATATCATCTGGCGATCGGGTCCGCGGAGTTCGGGAACGGGACGTTAACGGTCCATCGGCAGATCGCCGCCACTGTGCTGGGTTGCGGTGTCGAACGAGTCCTGGTGACCAACGCCGATACGGACAAGTCCGGGCATGACACCGGCACATTCGCCAGCACCGGCCTCGTCATTGGGGGTGCGGCGGTGCAAAAGGCTGCGACCGTTTTGAGAGATCAGTTGAGGCACCTTGCCTCCCGGTACACGGGAACGCCAGTCAAGCGCTGCATCCTGGGGGATGGTACCGTCGACTGCGACGGAACCGAGTTGCCGCTCACCGAGATTTATGAGCGTGCAACCGCTGATGGCGTAAAACTAAATGCATTTCGCAAGGCGTACGCCTCACCTCGTTCAGTTTCGTTCAATGTCCATGGTTTCAGACTCGCAGTGAATCGGGTAACCGGCGAAATTGATATTCTCCAAAGCGTTCACGCTGCCGACGCGGGAACCGTGATGAACCCACTTCAATGCACAGGTCAGGTCGAGGGCGGAGTTGCTCAAGGGATCGGCTGGTCGATGATAGAGAACATGATCATGGACGAGCACGGCGCGGTTACGAATCCGACCCTGCGCAACTACCGAATTCCGGCCTTCGCGGATATCCCGCGTACAGAAGTCTATTTCGCAAACACGACTGACACTGTTGGGCCGATGGGCGCCAAGTCGATGAGTGAAAGCCCGGTGAACCCCGTCGCTGCCGCAATGGCGAATGCGTTGACCGACGCGACCGGCATTCGCTTTGCAAAACTTCCATTTACGCCACCGCGGCTGTTCGAGCAAATGCGCTCCCTCCGGACAGCGACGCCACCCCGACTTGCAGTCGTCCTCTAACAAACATGAGCCAAACTCAAAACGAATTGCCGGCATCCAAAGCAACCTCGGCATTCCAGCAAAATAGGAGCCGGCGATCTCTGCGTGGAATTTCGGTATGAGCGTTGAGCGTTTGTCTTTGGCACAACTGAACGCAATGGACCGACCAGATTTTGTGTCCCAGGTCGGTTGGGCGTACGAGCATTCTGCCTGGGTCGCGGAAGGCGCGTGGGAAGATCGTCCATTCCGGACGATCGATGATCTGTACACGGCCATGGAGAGGGTGGTCCGGTCCGCCACCCCGCAAAAGCAGCTGGCACTGATTCAAGCCCATCCAGATCTCGCCGGACGCTTTCGCTCAGCGAGCGAACTGACGGTTGCTTCAAGGCGCGAGCAGGCCGACGCAGGTTTGAATCAGTTGACCGCCAGCGAGGCTGAACAAATGGCGCGTAATAACGAGCGTTACCGGGAGAAGTTTGGGTTCCCGTTTATCCTCTGCGCGCGTCTGAACAATGCCAAATCGATTCGCGAGGCTTTGGAAAAGCGCCTTGAGAACAGCCGCGCGAAAGAAATTGATGTTGCTCTCGGAGAGATTTCCAAAATCGGGCGCTTGCGGCTTGCGGATGCCATCTCATGAAAGACAATTTATCTACGCACGTGCTGGATATTCAGAACGGGAGACCGGCTGCCGGTCTTTCAATCGCACTTTGGCGTCTCCATAAGGGAGAGCGTGCTTTATTGAAACATGTCGTTACCAACGTCGAGGGCAGAACGGATAGGCCGTTGCTGGACAGTTCCGAGATGCGAGCAGGCGAATATGAGCTGGTCTTCCAGGTTGGCACCTACTTTGGGAACGAGCCGGGAAATTCATTTCTCAACGAGGTTCCTGTCCGATTCTGCATCGTAGATCCGAAAGAAGGTTATCATGTGCCGTTGCTGATTTCCCTCTGGTCTTACAGCACCTATCGAGGGTTCTAAGGGGAAATGCGGAATGCGGAAAGGGGAAAGGGGAATGGGGAATTGCGGAATGGGAAATGCGGATTGCGGAATTTTCGGAGGGGGGTCCGGGGGGAATTGCGGAATTCGGGTTTCGGATTGCGGAATTTTCAGAAGAGGAATTGCGGAATTCGAATTCCGCATTTCCCCGCGTCTCCAACAGCGCGAAAGTCCCGGAACGGCTTCCAAAAATTCCGCAATCCGCAATCCGAATTCCGCATTTCCCCTAGAGGTAATTACGGAGAACATTTTTCAAGATGAAACTTCAATCTAACCGCTATGGGAAAGCCAGGGTTCGTGTCTTCAAGAAAATCAAAAAAGATGGCGCTCACGTTCCCAAGGAACTCGACGTCCAGACGCTTCTGGAAGGGGACTTCGGCGATTCCTACCTGAAGGACGACAACAAAAAGATCATTGCGACCGACTCCATCAAGAACACGACGAATGTTGTCGCTTTCAATCAATTGGGTACCGAGACGGAACCGTTTGCGATTGCGCTCTGTGAGCACTATTTGAAGAAGTATTCGCATGTGACCTCCGTCCATGTGGAGACCCTCGAACGGGTCTGGGAACGGCAGATTGTCGACGGCAGACCTTCGGGAACGAATTTTGTTAGTTCCGGCAAAGGCATTCCATGGACGCGGACGGTCGCGACCCGTGATTCGATCGAAACGACCTCGGGTGTTCGAGAGCTCGTCGTCCTCAAAACTTCGGGTTCTGCCTGGGAGGATTTTTTGCGGGACGATCTCGCCACCCTTCCGGACGCCAACGATCGTCTTCTCGCGACGAGCCTAACAGCTAGCTGGGTCTATCAGAAAACTCCGGCGAGTTACGCAACGGCAAACGCGAAGATCATTCAAGCCATGCTTGAGGTGTTCTCCACGCGGTTCAGTCCGTCGGTTCAATCCACGCAATATCACATGGGAGAGGCGGCGTTAAATGCTTGCCCGGAAATCAGCCGGATCAGTCTTACGATGCCGAACCTGCACTACCTGGTGATCGACCTGACACCCTTCAATATTAAGAACGACAAGGAACTTTTTGTGCCGACCGATGCCCCCCAGGGCTGGATCGAGGCCACCGTGGTGCGTTAGGGGTCGTCCTCTAATCGTACTCGTACTCGTCCTCGGTTGGGGATCGAGACGGTTTGCCAGGGAAGAAGGCCGAATGGAGAAAGCAAGTGGCGGGAGTTTCGCTCGTACTACTGAAAAAGCGCCGAGGACGAGACTGCCATATGTCCCTCCGGAACGCGTTCTGGCCGGCTCGGTCGGCGAAACAAAGCGGAATCCTTGATCGGCGATCGCGCTGCCATTCTGCCTGCGAGAGCGACTTCGCGACTGTGGCGCATAAAATGCTAGAGCTTGATCCGAAAGCGCTTCACCAGCAGAAAGAAAAGGAGAATAGGAAATGGCTAGCAATCCAGGTGTCGTAACTGCATCTAAACGCACCATCCATCCGGTGGACCAGGTTCTTCCCCCGGTTCGGCTGGGCGTCTACGGGCTCCAGCACGTTTTGGCGTTTTATGCTGGTGCCGTCATCGTACCGCTGCTTTTGTCGGCGGCTATCGGGCTCACACAGGAACAAACGGTCGCCCTGATCAGCGCTGACCTGTTCACGTGCGGTATTGCTTCTATTATCCAGGCCGTTGGCTTCTGGAAGGTGGGTGTGCGGTTGCCTCTCATCCAAGGGGTCACCTTCACTGCCGTGGCACCGATGATCGCGATCGGCAGAGCGGCGTCGACCCCTGTCGCGGGATTGCTCGAAATTTATGGCGCAGTCATCGTTGCCGGCATCTTCACCTTCCTGATTGCTCCCTACTATAGCCGGTTGCTCCATCTGTTTCCGCCAGTGGTGACGGGAACGGTCATCACGATCATCGGTGTCACCCTTATCCCAGTGGCTACGATGAGCGCCGGTGGCGGAAATCCAGGGGCGCCAGATTTCGAGAGTCTGAGAAACATCGCGTTCGCGGGTGGAACCTTGCTGCTGATCCTTTTGATCTATCGGTTTTTCCGCGGATTTATGAGTTCAATTGCGGTTCTCATCGGGCTGGTTGTCGGCACAGCGGTCGCCGACGCCTTCGGAATGGTCGATTTTACCGGAGTCCACCAAGCGGCATGGGTCGGAGTCACGACTCCTTTCCGTTTCGGTACGCCGACATTCAGCGTCGCGGTGATCGTTTCCATGATGATTGTCATGCTGATCACGGCGGTGGAGACAACGGGTGACGTCTTCGCGACCGGTGAGATCGTTGAAAAGGCGATCAACCAGGAGGATATCGCGCGAGCTCTGCGTGCAGACGGGCTATCGACGTTGCTCGGTGGTATTCTGAATTCATTCCCTTACACTTGCTTTGCCGAAAATATCGGGCTCGTGCGATTGACCGGCGTCAAAAGCCGTTTTGTGGTGGCTGCCGCCGGGGGTATTATGATCCTGCTCGGCCTCTTCCCGAAAGTGGCTGCGCTTGTTGATGCGATTCCCCCGTGCGTCCTCGGCGGAGCGGCAACGATCCTCTTTGCTACGGTTGCGGTGGTGGGCATTCAAACGCTTTCGCGCGTCGACTTCCACGAAGAACGCAATGTTGTGATCGTTGCAGTCAGCATCGGGTTGGGAATGATCCCGGTGGCCTTTCCAAACTTCTACAAGAACTTTCCGGCAGGATGGCAGATCATCGTTGGCAACAGCATTACCACAGGTAGTCTGGCTGCTATTTTGTTGAATCTTTTCTTCAACGTCCTGACTGGAAAAGGTGGGGTGATGCAAGAGTTCACTCCAACCCCGCGACACGTGCAGAAGCTGTCGATCGCCGATGTGAACGCTTTGACCAAGAGCGAGTTCGTCGAAAAGATCGGGCGGCTGTTCCCCGGCGGGATATGGATCGCCGAATCCGCGTACCTTAGACGGCCTTTCAACAGCATGTACGATCTGCGACGAGCGTTGCAGGACGCGGTGTTTGCGGCGCCCCAGGAGCGTCAACTGGAGCTGATAAGATCTTACCCCGATTTGGGCCGATTCATGCGACCGGAGGAAGTGTCGACCTTGAGCGCGTCGGACGAAACAGCGAGCCCTTACGAGATTCCCTCGTATGCGGTCGAAGGTCTGGCGCGCGCAGAATCGTTGCGGGATCAGAGTTCCGCGGGTCTCGATCGGCTGACCCCGGATGAATCCGAGTCGTTTAACATCCTGAACCGGGCCTATCGACACAAATTTGGATTCCCGCTGGTTGTCTGTGTGCGCGAAAATACGAAGGAGACGATTCTCGCAAGTGGCAAAGAGCGGCTCGAAAACTCGCCAGCGCAGGAAAAGGCGGCCGGGCTCCTTGAGATCATGAAGATTGCGAACCTGCGTCTGCAGGACATCATCGAGACGCCCATCGCAGCCGTAGCAACGGCCTGACTCGCCAAAATCCCCCGAAATAAACGAATTGAAGCAAACTGTTGGAAACTCGAAGGCCGCCACAACGGCCGTACTCCGGGGGATGGCTCTGCAACCGGCAGTTCAAAACTAACTGTCTTTCGTGACAAGCAGTTCAAAAAGAATCGCACGCTGGAAGGTTGCTTGAAAGCGGTTTAAATCGGCGGGTGTCCAAACGTCCCCGCATCGTATTTATTTCTCTGATTACGTGCAACCTGGCCATGATGGTGCTGGCGATTGCTATTAATCTCCTGCCCGTTTTCCTGACCTCTATTGCAATCGATTTGGGCAAGGGCACGCCTCTTTCGGGCGAACAGCTGGGTCGCATCGGGGCCGTTACTTTCACCGGTCTGGTCGGCGGAATCCTGCTAACCGGTCCGCTGGCGGATCGTTGGGGCGCGGGGATTTTCGCAGTGGGTGGAAATGTGTTGATCGCGGTGAGTCTGCTGGCGCTACACTGGACGACAGACTATCCGATGCTGCTCGGTGCTGCCTTTGTCGGCGGAGTCGGAGCCGGTATCCTGGATATGATTTTGAGCCCAATGGTCTCGTCCCTCACGCGTGGGCAATCGCAAACCGCCGCTCTGAATGTGCTGCACTCCTTTTATTGCACCGGAGCAATTATGACCATCCTGGCGGCGGCACTCGCACTACGTTTCGATCTGAGTTGGCGCCTTCTCGCGCTGGGACTATTGCCACTGCCGGTGGTGGTGGGCGTTGCTTTGTGTTTACTACCAATGCCGTCGCTGATCGAGGCCGGGCAAGCCAGGATTCGCACCCGTGTCTTAGTGAGACAACGATACTTTCTGCTGACGATGGTGACGATTTTCCTCGGCGGAGCAACAGAGCTCGGCATGGCTTACTGGCTGCCTGCCTACGCGGAAAAGTCGCTCGGCTTTACGCCCTGGACGGCTGCGCTGGCGTTTCTCGGCTTTTCTTTGGCAATGACGGTGGGACGCCTGGGAATCATGTTCTTGCCAAAAACGGTGGGCGCCATTCCGTTGATGCTTGTGTGTTGTCTCGCTAGTGCCGTGCTCTTCCCGATTGCTTCATTTGCGCCGAATCGAGAAGTGGCGATTGCGGCCTGCATTCTTGTGGGCCTCGCTGGATCCTGCCTCTGGCCGACCACGCTCGCAGTGGCGGCGGATGCCTACCCGCACGGCGGAGCGACGATGTTCGCTCTGCTGGGTGCGCTGGGAAATTTCGGCGGTATTTTCATGCCTTGGCTGGTGGGCGTGGTAGCTGACCATTGGGGATTAAGGTGGGGTCTGGCCAGCGCGACCCTTTGTCCTCTTGGAATGCTTCTGACTCTGCGATGGATGCGCCGCTTCCGAGCGACCGCAAGGTCGATCGAACCGATCGGTTTAGGATCGACACGCCTCTGAGATCGCCGTTTGGCAACGTGGTCACGACATTGGCAACACTTCCGGTCCCGTTCGAGGGGCAACGCAGGGTTTACCCGATTGATCCTGGTTCCGTTCCGCGCCACCAGAATGGACCCTGTCATAAGCGCTAAGATAATTGTGAGGCGCCTCGATGGGCGAATGGCTTTTGTCCCGGAGGGACAGTACGATAGTAGCCAGGCACGAAGTGCCTGGAATCGTGAGGAAAATAGCCCGTCCCAGCGGGACGATTGAACCGATCTCAGCTCAGATCAGACGCAAGTAAGAACTTATTAAAACAATGTTTTAGTAATCGAAATGCCAGAATATTGCCAACCACAGTTCCCATCGCCAAAGCCATTCAATGAATAAAGGCTGGATCATCGGCCTGGATTCACCAGACTTTTCGACAACTGGACAACTTTAGCTGGCAACAAGGTTATGGCGCTTTCGGTGTGAGCGTCTCGCAGTTGTCAGAAACCATTCATGACATCCAAAATCAGGTCGAACATCATCGGACCCGAACTTTTCAACGGGAAGACCTGGCGTTTCTGAAGCGGCATGAGCATTCGACGCGCTGTCGCTTGCTCATGCCGGGGCTCAGTTTCGACGACAAATATCTGTGGGACTGACAATGACTTCGACCGTCCCTCCGGACGAGGCCTCTCTGCATCGCTACCCAGGCACTTCGTGCCTGGCTACTATGAGCCTGTCCCTCCGGGACAAAACTTTGATTTCACCAGCCTCCGAACGGCAGCGTTTCCACTGCAGTATGCGATCTTTGGTCGCATTATCGTGCGTATTGCAATATGGGTTGGGGGACGGCTGGAAGCAGTCGATGCTCCCCGATCGGCTTGGAGAGCCGATCTACGGTTCCTGGTCGGTTCCGGCGCGGAGAATGCTTAAAAAATTCGTAAATATGCGCGTGTTAATCATCGACGACGAAAGATCGATTCGAACTTCGACGATGGTGGCGATCCAGGCTGCCGGGCACCAGGCGGAAACCGCTGATAGCGGTCAGGTCGCTGTCCTGAAGCTCGACGAGGATGCTTACGACCTTGCTTTCCTCGACTTGCGGCTTGGCGATGAAGATGGATTGGAGATTCTCCAACAAATCAAGCGGCAGTTTACCAAATTGCCGGTCGTGGTCTTCACGGCCTACGCCTCGGTGGCATCTGCGGTGGCTGCGATACAGCGTGGCGCTTTCGACTATTTGGAGAAGCCATTCACGCCCGAACATCTGCGGCAGATTATCGGCCGAGTCGAAAAACAGCGGAAGCTCGAGTCGAAGATTGACGATCTGCAACAGCAGATCAATCTGCAAAACCCAACGATTGAATTGCAATCATCCGATGCCCGGATGGCCACCGCGTTGGATATGCTTTACCGGGCCGCGCCGACGCAGGCTGCGATTCTGTTGCTGGGAGAGAATGGTACCGGCAAAAGCGTTTTAGCTCGCGAGGTTCACCGGAGAAGTAACTGCAAAGAGGGTCCGATTGTGACGGTGAGTTGTCCGAGTTTGTCGCGTGAGCTTCTGGAGAGCGAATTGTTCGGGCATGTGAAAGGCGCTTTCACAGGCGCGGTGCGTGATACCTGGGGCAAAGTGGCAGCGGCGGAGTCCGGAACACTGTTCCTGGATGAGATTGGCGAGTTGCCATTGGAAATTCAACCGAAGCTCCTCCGATTGCTGCAGGAGCGCCAATATGAAAGGGTGGGAGAAAACAAGATTAGAACTGCCAACACCAGGATTATTGCAGCCACCAATAAAGACCTGAAGGAGTGCGTGCGAAAAGGAGCCTTTCGGGAAGACCTGTACTACCGGCTCGATGTCATCTCGGTGACGATTCCGCCACTGCGTGAAAGGCTGCACGATCTCGAGAACTTGGCAAGGGAGTTTTTGCAATTCTTCGCCAAGCAATTCGGACGGACGGGACTGAGGTTCTCTGAATCCGCGATCCGGAAGCTTCGAGCGCACCCCTGGCGAGGGAACATTCGCGAGCTCAGGAACACCATTGAGCGCGCGGCGATTCTTGCGCAAACGGACGAGATCGGCGAAGATTTTCTGCCGGATGAGTCGCTGGATGGGCAAATGAACGGCGCAACGGTTGGATCCGATATTACGTTGGATCAACTGGAGCAAGTGCATATCCGCAGCATCTTACAAAAGGCGCCCAGCCTTGATTCGGCGGCAAAAACTTTAGGAATCGACCCAGCAACACTTTATCGAAAGAGAAAACGGTTGAAGCTTTGAACGATGCTGCGTTTAAAGCTTACGCTTGGCCTTCTGGCCACTCTGATCATTCTCTTATTGGTCGGTATTTACGGGGTCTGGCTCTTCAACGATCTTGGGCGCGCCGTCGACAAGGTTCTGCGTGACAACTATGACAGCATCAAGGTCTGCCATTACATGCGGACGGCCACAGCGCGCGTCAATACTTTCTATTCTCGCGGCGAACGCCCTAGCCCTCCCTATGATCAGCCCGGGACGCTGGATGAAGTCGAGAAGCAGTTCAACACCCGACTGCCGACTCTTGAACTGAACGCGAAGACGGATGAGGAACGAAGGCTGGCGGCCCAACTCAAGGCCGCCTGCTTCGGGTATATCCGCGTTTACCGCGAAATATTTGAGTACTTCAAAGCGGGAGGATCGAGCGATCCACGGATTGCTGAAGCGAAGTCGCAGATTCCCGGTTTGACCTTAAGCATCACTAACCTGAGCGAGAAAATTCTCGAGCAAAACGAGCAACTGATGTTCATGGCGAACCGGGCGGCGGAACAAAAATCCAAAGATTCAATCCGCTTATTAATTATCGCCATGATCAGTGCGGTGATCGTCTTCGTGCTAACCTATGGAAGGCTCGGTCACTCGATCATTACCCCTATCCAGAACTTGACCAAGTCGATCCGAGAGCTTCGGTCTCGCGACTTCGCGCAATCTCTGCCAGCGGAAGCCGACGATGAACTCGGCGCGTTAACCAAGGAGTTCAACGCCATGGCGGAAGAACTCCGAAACTTTTATCGGGAAACTGATCGAAAATTCATTGAACTGAATCAGGTGATCCGGGCGATGATGACGACGCTGCCGTACCCCCTCTTTATACTTGGCGAACACGATGAGGTGAGTCGAATGAACCCTGCTGCGGAGCGATTGGCGGATTCGTTGCGGACCAAGGGGGCGATGCCAAATCAGGTCCGGAAACACCTGGCGGCAGCTTCGGTAACCGGTCCGGACTATCGCTTGGACGATTTGAAGCAGGCACTGCTTTTCCGGATTGACGAACAGGAAGTTTTTTTTCTTCCGAGAATTTTTCCGATCGTTCTTGAGGACGGGACCGTCTTTGGAAGGGCTCTCATGCTCGTCGACGTCACCAGATTTCGTTGGTTGGACGAGATGAAATCGGACGTCTTGTCGACTCTCAGTCACGAAATACGAACGCCGCTCACTGCCATCAGGCTGGTGTTGCATCTTCTCCTGGAGAAGAGCGTCGGAGATCTCAGTGCCGCCCAGGAAGAAATCGTCGCCACCGCCCGCAATGACTGCGAGAGGTTGCTTAAGACGCTCAACAGCATCCTGGATATTGCGCGGATGGAAAGCGGAAAATCCCAACTGGAACTGAGGCCAACGATGGCCAAGCGGCTAGTCGAAGAAAGTTATTATAGCTTCCATGATCAGGCAGCAGCTTTATCGCATCCGCTCAGGATGGATGTTTCGGAGACGCTGCCAGCGGTGTCGGCGGATCTCGAGCGGATCTCGCTCGTTTTTTCGAATTTCCTGTCCAACGCGCTCAAATACAGCTATCGCCATACGGAAATTGTTTTGACGGCGCGGAAACTTAACTCTGATTTTGTTCGCTTCAGCGTAATCAACTCCGGACCGGGCGTCGGCGAAGAGGAACAAGCCCGGGTATTCGACAAATTCTATCGAGGTGCGGGTCACAAGGGTGAGGGGGCAGGATTGGGTCTGTCAATCGCTCGACAAGTGGTTCAGGCGCACGACGGACGAATCGGCGTTTACAGTGAGTCGGAGAAGCAGACGGAATTTTATTTTGATCTGCCGGTGGCACGGGAGTGAGGCGGGCAGAACGTGTTCTGTTACACCCGGTGACCTTTCTTGCGCGCCGTATGCAGAAATCGCTTGAGAAATTTCTCCTCAATGAAGGCAAAGGCTGCGGAAAGACCGTCCGATTGGTAAAGCCGGCCGATTTCAGCTTCGACCCGGGTTGGTTCGCCGAAATTCGCTAGAAATTGGTTCGAAGCGAACAGCTCGAAAAGTGCGGTCCGTTCTGCCAGACTCGTTTCCCGGCCCGTCTCCGTCAGCAGCCAGTCTCGAACGAACAAAGCAAGCACTGCGTCGCCAATCCATGCCTCTTCGCGGAGTTGCGCAATCTCGTCCACGACCCGTAACTAATGCCCTAAGGGCACTGAGCGCAAAAGAACTCCGCGAACCAAGTGTATTCAAGAGCCTTGCTTTTGTGGCGACTGGCGTAGAGATGTGTCGCTCGAATGCGACAGCTGTTTCTTCTTTTATTGGTCAGCATGGCGATGCCATGTGTTGTTGGTCACGCCAGCCCGGGCGATCTGAGAATTGCTTCTCTAAAGGCTGCTTCCAGCTATTCCGCGGCGCGACGCGGTTTTTCGTTCCTGGTCATGCAGAACGGTCGGATAACCTACGAAAACTATGCCAACGGCGATTCAGCAGATCGCATTGCCTCGATCTTCAGCGGAACCAAAGGGTTCTGGTGTGTGGCCGCCGCCGCTGCCGTCCAAGACGGAATTCTGGATTTCGACGAACCGGTTCGCGACACCATTAGCGAGTGGAGATCGGACCCGAAGAAAGCAGAAATCCGGATCAGAGACCTCCTGAATTTTACCGCTGGGATTGAGCCCGTCTTTTCGCTGCATGGAAGAAGCATCGGCGATCGGAATCAGTATAGCGTGAGGTTGCGCGCTGTGGTGCCTCCCGGTGAATCGTTCATGTACGGTCCGAGCCAGCTCCAGGTATTCAGCGAAGTGCTTCGACGCAAGCTTCTGCCGCGGCATCTGACCCCTGAGCGGTATCTGGCCAAGCGGGTTCTGCAACCGCTCGGGATCGGTGGCGTCGACTTTCGCGAGGATCGGAAAGGAAACCCGCTTCTGGCCAGCGGATTTCGGCTAACGGCGCGTCAGTGGGCGCGATTGGGCGAATTGATTTTGGGTAAAGGCAAATATCGTGGAAATCAGCTCGTGCGGGCTGATCTGCTCGCGGAATGCTTTCGAGGAACCCACATCAATCCGATGTTCGGAATGGGATTCTGGCTAAATCGGGCCAGGCCCGGATCCCGTGAGGTAGACGTGGAGAAGATGCTCGACGTACCATGGGAACGCCAGAACTGGAGGGAGGCCTGTCTCTGTCGGGAAGCGCCAAGAGATATGATTGCGGCAATCGGCTCCGGTTACCAGCGCATGTTCATCGTTCCGTCCATGAACCTCGTCATTGTCCGTCAAGGGCGGGACGACAGCCGCTTCTCCGACGCCCACTTCCTGCGAGTGATCTTTGGAGGAGAATAGCTGGAACAGGAGAGCAGAACTCAGGATTCAGGAGTTGGCAAATCGAGATCGGATCACGCGTGCAGGCGTCGTTCGGTCGCCGCACTTCTCGCTCGGCAAAGCATGGGCGATGCGCTCAACAGCTGGCTTGTCTCAACTGTTATAGGACAAAAAAGATGTCCAAGAAATCCGCCACGCTTGCTGATCCCGAGTATGAATTGCGATCTAGCTCCTCCAGCTACTTCCGAACTGCCAGAAACATCGTCGACGTCCGGCTGTTCCACCTGTAGCCGAACCCGAACGTAAGCGGCTTTGGAGAGCTCGCCGCATAGAACTGGCGCAGATCGGCTTGATCGAACTTTTTGAACAGGGCAATCGGCCCCGTGTAGATGCCAAAAAACCTCAGGGTCCACCGGTCAGGGGTAAAGAAGTGCACCGGAATTCCGGAATCGTCCTGGAGAATCGCGGCGCTGTTTTGCAGCAGAAAATTCCGCACCGTATCGAACCCACCTTCGTGGAGGAGATAGGAAGCCGCTTTGAGCAAGCTGTTGGACGGCCCGAGTCCCTCGCAAAAGTGAAGTAGTCCAGGGTTTCGCTTCAGCGCATCATCCGAAAGATCGGAGGTAAAATAATAGAGAACTTTTTGCGATCCCGTAGCGGAGTCGGCAAAGGTGATTTTTGCACCGCGGGTGGCTCCTTGAAACCCAGGGACAACGGCGCCTGCTTTATCCAGAGAGAGGTACTCGATTCCCTTAATATCTTTGCCGGTTCGCGCCATGAATACCAACATCGCCGGAAGTACGCCTTTCAATTCGGAGCGTTGAAACTCTTCCCGCATGTCTTTGGTTTTGAAGAAGCTGAAACTGAGAATCGTGTTCAGAGAAATTTGAATGTTCTGCAGTGTGCCGGCCAGGGTTGCGGGAGGAACCGTTGTAAGATTGGGCAACGGGTCCACGGGTTCGAGACCCTGCAGAACGAAAGTCGAGCAATCGGAGAACATGGCATCGGCATACAGAAAGTCGGGTCCGCTGAAGAGGTAGACACAGGTGTGACTCTGTTGGGTGACCGGCGCGATATTTTCTGCTCTGAAGATCCGGATATTATTGAGTTGACGCTGTTCGAGCTGCGAGAAGGCTTGATTCATCGAGCGAGCGTGCGCCTGCCAACTTGGCTCTTGGGTCAAGGGAGCGATTTGCGATCCAGACGGGACCGGTAAGCCAGCCAGGAAACGCGCCGCATCGTTGGCAGGGGAACTGGAAAGAATCGTCTGGGATGCCTGCGCCTGTTGGACAAGTGTCGTCTGGCCAGAGGGCGAAGGTGTGGAGAGCGGCTGAGTTTGAGCCTGGGTTTCTTGAACGGATGGCGTCTGCGCCGGTGGCTCCGATGGGGATTCCTCTCCAAACAGGGGTAATGCCGCCAGCAAAAGCAGGAACGAGGCGGCTCTCATGGGAAACCAGTGATGCGTCATGGTCTTTATCATCGATTCTATTTCTAGGGCCTCGAATGGATCGTTCGCCCGGGTTCTCTGGCAAAAAAGTAGATAATCAATCCGGCGATCACGGTAATCAGCCCAAGGAGTGATTCCGTCGGCCGATCCAGTACCACGTGGAGCATCATCCATAAGGTGATCGCGAGAAAAAAAAGCGGAATGACCGGGTAACCCCAAACTTTATAAGGTCGTTCCAGTTTCGGTTCCCGAATCCGCAAGACGATTAGGCCTAGCACGGTCAGAAAAGAGGAGAGCAACAAACTGAATTGGGTGTAAAACAAGACGGTTTCAAATGTTCCGGTTGTGACCAGAATTGTCGCGATGATTACCTGGAGAATCGCGGCAGCGTAGGGCGTGCCTTTGGTGGAGGTTTTGCCCAAAAGACGCAATTTCGGCAAGTCTTCGGCCATCCTTTTCGTGATTCGAGGGCCGATCCACGCCATGGCGCTGATGGTGGCAATGAGTCCCAGACCGATCAGGAGGCTGACGATCTTTCCACCGGTCGGGCCAAAGATCGCCTGGCCGGCGAGAAGCCCGACCTCAAGCTGACCAGAGAGAACGGATCGCGGGGTTGTCAGGAGAAATACGTAATTCAGAACCAGGTACAACACGGTCACTGCGACGGTTCCAATCAAGAGAGCCCAGGGGACATTCTTTGCCGGATTCCGTACTTCTTCCGTGATATAAGCCGCAGCATTCCAGCCCGAGTAGGCGTACATGACGTAAACGAGGTCGACCGCGAAAGGAGGAGAGACAAGTACTGTCAAGTCCTTGGCTCCGGGAATCATACTGAGCGCCTGCGGATTCGCGATCAGTAGTCCCGCGACGATCAAAACCAGGATGAGCCCGATTTTCAAAAAGGTCGAAGCGTTCTGGAACATCTCTTCGACGCGAATGCCCAACAGATGCACCAGAGTGATAATCCAAATGACGAAGAGGGAGAGGAGGACAGGCGAAATTCCGGGTGCGAATATTTTGAAGTATCCTCCAAAGGCGATTCCGGCGAGGGCAATGGGTGCCGGGAATCCCACCACCACCGAAATCCAACCGGAGAGAAAGCCGACCGACGGATGGTAAATTCTGGAGAGGTAATGATATTCGCCGCCGGACCTTGGCAGGGCGGTCGCTAACTCCGCGTAACTGAGAGCCCCGCACAAGGCGAGGATTCCGCCAACGACCCAGAGAGCGATCAGTGCGAAGTCGGAACTAATTCCTGCAACTTGGAAACCGAGACTCGTGAAGACACCGGTCCCGACCATGTTAGCCACCACAAGATTTGTGGCGGTCACGACGGAGATTTTCTTTTGGATCATTGATAGCCTGGTCGCGGAGAAAGTTCTCAGTGTCCTGTCCCCGAAATAACCTGTATTTTGCCGGAGGCTTCGCCGCGGCGGATTTTTCCCGGCGCAAACGAAGCGCCCAAATTACGTGCTATTTCGGGAACAGGACACTAGTTAGTCGAGGGGACGCTAATTTGTCCACGGAAATTCAAAGCCTGAAAATCACTAATGAACTCATTTTTTCGCATCTTGCTCATTTTATGCGTCGTTGGATTTTCTTCGAGATCAGCTGTATTCGCGCAGTCGATCGGGGCCCAAGTCCTGGTGAAAGTGGAGGTCAAGGAACCATACAAAAGCGCACCATTTGATCGAGAGCGCTTTCTGAAGGTGCCGGAGGGCGCGAAGATTTCGGTACTGGCCAGGATCGAGAAAGCGCGGTTTCTAGCGGTGAGTCCGCGTGGCGACGTTCTCGTTTCACAACCAAGCAGTGGCAAAATCCTGCTGATCAGACAATCTGGTCCCTCGGAAGTCAAAATATACGAATCCATCAGAGGGCTTCGCCTTCCGCATGGGATGGTTTTTCAACATATCGCTGAAACACTTTATCTTTACGTCGGTGAATCAAACAGGATCAGCAGATTCGTTTACCAGGCAGATTCACTGGCGCCCACCAACCAGGAAATTGTCGTGCCGAACCTTCCAGACCGCAGTACCCCCAATCTCGGGGGAGCGTACGGACACGAATTGAAGAATCTAGCAATCAGTCCGGATCACAAGCTGTACGTTGACATTGCGTCGGCGACCAACGCAGATCCATCCGATACCAGAAGCGATCCGATCAGGGGCGCGATTTATCACTATGACCTCGACGGAAAAAACAGGAGACTGGTGGCCATCGGAATCCGGAACGCGGAGGGTCTTGGCTTTCTGCCCGGAACCGATGAATTGTGGGCAGTCGTGAATGAGCGCGACAACATCCGTTATCCTTTCAACAGCGGTTGGGATGAACGTGGAACGAGCGACTACGGTCGAGTGATTCGGTCTTATGTCGATGAACACCCGCCGGACGAGTTCACCCACGTAAAACAGGGTGCCAATTACGGCTGGCCATTTGCCAATCCGAATCCAGACAAAGGACTTGATCGGATGCCGTTTGATCCGGACTATGAGACAAATCGAAATTGGTCCCTGTTTCCGGAGACTTCGTTCACCAGGATTGACAAAGGCATCCCCGCTCATTCTGCCCCGCTCGGTTTCTCGTTTTTGCAAGAAACCAAAGTTCCTGTTCCGTACCGCGACGGAGCGGTGGTGGCATTGCACGGGTCCTGGAATCGAACCCGGAAGACTGGCTATAAAATTATCTTTTTTCCATGGCTGCCGAGCGGCGAACCGGGCGCTCAGGTGGATCTGGTGACAGGCTGGCTGGACGACGAAACGCAGCGGGCCTGGGGTCGTCCGGTCGATATCGTGCCTGACCTGGAAGGCAACCTGCTCATCTCCGATGATGACAGTGGAACGATTTACAAGCTCTCTTTAGGGCGCTAGCCCGATAACCACACCGGCCAAAGGAGCCGTGAAATTTTTCGCGCTGTGAGTTAGACAGAATCGAGTGTCTGCGCCGACAATTACCCATGGTGAGAACGAGTCGCCCGGATGATTCGTATTGTCTGGCGAATGGCAAAGGCTTATGAGGAGACCGTAGACAAACCGTGCGGGGCTTGTTTAGACTTTCCGCGAAGAACTAGAGGAGGTTAATGACGCACGAACATTGGACAACCGGAAGTGTTGTATTGCTATTCGCGACGAGCCTGGCGTTCATCGGTTGTAACAAGCAAGCGCCACCGCCGGAGTCTCAGCCTCCGCCGGTAACGATCGCCAAGCCGGTTCGGAAAGAGATCATCGAATGGGATTATTACACCGGACGAACCGCGGCGGTCGAAAACGTCAACATTACTCCGCGTGTCAGCGGCTACATCGACAACGTTTCTTTCAGAGCGGGCGACAGGGTGAACAAAGGAGATCTTCTCTTTGTCATCGATCCGCGGCCCTACCAGGCGGCGCTCGATCAAGCCAAAGCCCAACTGAGTGAGGCACAGGCGAATCAACAGCTCCAAGACGCGAATTTTGCCCGACAGGACAAGCTCCGGTTGAACGGAGTCATCGCGAAGGAGGATTACGATACGTCGCTCTCGAACAAGAATCAGGCAGCTGCGAGGGTCCTCGCCGGCGCGGCATCGGTCGAATCGGCACAATTAAACTTAACCTTTACGAGGGTTATTTCTCCGATCAGAGGGCTGATCGCCCGGGAGTTGGTCACGGTCGGTAACCTCGTGCAGACCGATACGACGCTGCTCACCAATATCGTGAGTGTGGATCCGATCTACGCCTATTTTAATGTGGATGAACGATCGGTGCTGAGGTATCAGCAGCAAGTCCGCCTCGGCAAATTGCCCAATGCAAGACACGAGGCGGTGTCTGTTTATCTTCAGCTGGCGAACGAGAACGGATTTCCGCATCAAGGGAGTATCGATTTTATCAACAACCAGTTTAATACTTCGACCGGCACTCTTGAGGTTCGTGGTCTTTTCTCGAACGCAAATGGGGTTTTGATTCCAGGAGCATTCGTGCGAATCCGGGTCGCTGGAAGTCCGCTGACGCAGGCTCTGCTGGTGAGCGACAGAGCGGTGGGAACGGATCAGGGGCAAAAATATGTGCTGGTGGTCGATAAGGATAACGTCGTAGTCGTCAAGCCGGTGGTACTCGGACCGGAAGCCGAAGGGCTCAGAGTGGTGCGCACCGGACTGACAGCCGACGATCAGGTCATCATCAACGGCATTGTCAATGCCCGACCTGGTTCGAAGGTTAGCCCGCAACAGGGTGATATGAATCAATTTGCGACGAATCAGCTCCAGTTGCAGACCAACAAAACGACCGAACCGGTCGGTGACGGAAAAGAGAAGGCAGGAGGAAATCAGTCGCCGCACCCGCAAGGGCAATCGTCAGGTCAAGGCGGTCAATCAAATCAACCGAAACCTGGCGGTGGCCGTTAAGCGCTGCGAGCGGTTATGAAATTTTCCCACTTTTTTATCGAGCGCCCAATTTTCGCGATGGTGATTTCGATCGTGATCGTTATCGCCGGGCTGCTGGCTTACTTTGCGCTGCCGACCGCGCAATACCCGGAAATTGCGCCGCCCACTGTCCAGGTCACTGCCACTTTTCCGGGCGCAGATCCCAAAGTGGTGGCTGAAACCGTGGCGACGCCGATTGAAGAACAGGTGAACGGTGTCGAGAACATGCTCTACATGTCGTCGCAGTCGACTGCGGATGGCACGATGACGCTCACGGTCACTTTCAGGCTCGGAACCGATTTGGATATCGCACAGGTCCTGGTGCAAAACCGCGTGGCCATCGCGACGCCGCAACTGCCGCAGGAAGTTCGCAATCTAGGCGTAACCGTGCAGAAACAATCTCCGGACCTGATGATGGTGGTGCACCTGCTCTCCCCGGACGGCACGTACGACCAGGCCTACATCAGCAATTACGCCTTTCTGCAGATCCGCGATCCGCTTTCCCGTCTGGATGGCATAGGAAACGTCAACGTTTTCGGGGCTCGCGAATACAGCATGCGTATTTGGCTGGATCCGAACAAAATGTATGCTCGTAGTCTGACGACTGACGATATCGTCGCGGCGATATCGGCGCAGAATGTGCAGGTCGCGGCTGGCCGTTTGGGAGCGGAACCGGCTCCTCCGGGCACAGAACTGCAGCTAACGATTAATACGCAGGGCCGCTTAGTGACTCCGGATCAATTCGGCCAAATCATCGTCAAACGCGGTGACAACGGGGAAATCGTTTATCTGGCCGATGTCAGTCGCGTGGAACTTGGTGCGAAGGATTACAATGTCTCTTCTTACCTGGACGGCAAACCTGCGGTGGCACTGGCAATTTTTCAATTGCCGGGTTCGAACGCGGTCAAGACCGCCCATGAAGTCCGAGCGCTGATGAAAGTACTCTCCCGGTCTTTTCCGATCGGCTTGCAGTATACCATTGTGTATGACCCGACACAGTTTATCGAACAATCGGTCGAAGCGGTCATCCATACATTATTCGAAGCTGTTATTCTCGTGCTGATCGTGGTGCTGGTGTTCCTGCAGACCTGGCGAGCCACGATCATCCCGCTTCTGGCGGTCCCGGTCTCGTTGGTGGGAACATTCGCGGTGATGGCGGTATTCGGATTTTCGCTGAACAACCTGTCGCTTTTCGGACTGGTGCTGGCGATTGGTATCGTGGTGGACGACGCGATCGTGGTCGTGGAGGCCGTCGAACACAATATCGAGCTGGGGATGGCACCCAAGGAAGCGACGCAGAAAGCGATGGACCAGGTGGGAGGCGCGGTTGTGGCGATCGCCATCGTTCTGAGCGCCGTCTTTATTCCCACGGCTTTTATTACTGGAATCACCGGGCAGTTTTATCGGCAGTTTGCCTTGACCATCGCGGTCTCGACGGTAATTTCCGCGTTTAACTCGCTCACCTTGAGTCCCGCACTGGCCGGGCTCTTGCTGAAGCCGCGAGACGCGAAGCGAGATCTCCTGACTCGGCTGGTCGACCTCGTGCTTGGCTGGTTTTTCCGCCTGTTCAATAAGGGTTTTGCGGCGTCGGTGAAAGGGTACATCTGGGCGGTTCGAAGGTTGTTGCGCTTTGCCGCGATCGCGTTGCTGGTCTACGTTGGTTTTCTGGTGCTGACCTACTTTGGGTTCAAAGCCGTGCCGTCGGGTTTTATCCCGACTCAGGATCAGGGCTACCTCATCGTGTTCGCACAATTGCCGGACGGAGCATCGCTTCAGCGAGCCGAGGAAGTTCGCAAACAAATTTCAGAGATCGCGCGCAATGTCCCGGGAGTTGCGCACACGGTCGAGTTCGCCGGATTCTCGGCACTTGATGGGACGAACCGCAATAACGCGGTGACCACCTTCCTTCCCCTGGCGCCGTTCGAGGAGCGCGTGAAGGATCCGCGAATGAATGGGTCTGCCATCACCGCCGCCGTGCGCCAGAAATTCGCCGGGATCCAGGATGCTCGAGTGCTGGTCTTTCCGCCTCCTCCGGTTAGAGGAATCGGGAACGCCGGCGGTTTCAAGATCCAAATTCAGGATCGTCGCGGCGCCGGCCTTCCTGCTTTGCAGGCGGCGACCGATCAACTGATCGCAAAGGGGCTTGCTGGTCACGGGCTGGTCGGACTGTTCACCAGTTTCCGATCGCAAGTCCCTCAGCTCTATCTTGATATCGACCGGAAAAAGGTAGAGACCCTGGATGTCCCGATCAATTCTGTTTTCAATACTCTGCAGGCGTATCTCGGTTCGACCTACGTCAACGATTTCAATTTTGTCAACCGGACGAACCAGGTAAACATCCAGGCCGATGCCCGGTTTCGAATTCAGCCCGAAACGATCGGCCAGCTCTATACTCGAAATAACAAAAACCAGATGGTTCCCCTTGGCACCCTGATGGATATCCTGGAGGAAGCTGGACCGGATAAGGTGATGCACTATAACATCTATCCTTCCGCCGAAATCAGCGGGAGCACCCTGCCCGGTGTAAGTTCCGGACAAGCCATCGAGGTGATGCAAACTCTGGCCGATCAGACCCTGCCAAGCCAGTTTGGCTACGAATGGACTGAACTCTCGCTCCAGGAAATTCTCGCCGGTAACTCTGCTGTCTACATTTTTCCGCTCTGTGCATTGTTCGTGTTTTTGGTGCTGGCCGCGCAATATGAAAGCTGGTCGCTGCCGCTGGCCATCATCTTAATCGTTCCGATGTGCCTTTTCGCGGCCATCACGGGTGTTTATCTCCGAGGCTCCGATAACAATATTTTTACCCAGATCGGACTCGTCGTGTTAATCGGGTTGGCCTGCAAGAACGCCATTCTCATTGTCGAGTTCGCAAAACAGCAGATGGACGCCGGGCTAGGCAGGCAGGATGCGGCAATCGAAGCTTCGAGATTGCGCTTGCGTCCTATTCTAATGACCTCTTTCGCTTTTACTCTCGGCGTTTTTCCGCTGGTTAACGCGACCGGGCCTGGCGCAGAAATGCGCCAGGCCATCGGTACTGCAGTGTTCAGCGGGATGATCGGCGTGACCCTCTTTGGTATTTTTTTGACCCCGGTCTTTTTCTCCGTCATTATGAAGCTGTTTGAGGGCAAAAAAGAGAAGGCGAAAGCGGCCGACGCTGTGGGCGCCGACCGGCCGGCGGTGCAACACTAGGACCAGGCGATTTCATACCGCCGCACTTTGGCGTTTTTCCGGCACGATCTTATTTGCTTGTTTGGAACAGCGGTTCGCCCAAACAATCGCGGGCACTTGAGAGTTGTTCTCCGGATTAAACAATGAAAATAGCTGTCCTTTTTGGCGGTAATAGCTCCGAACGAGACGTCTCTATCGCCAGTGGGGCACAGGTTGCCAAGGCGTTGCGACAAGTTGGGCACCAGGTCCTGGCGGTCGACACGTTTCGCGGCATTTTAAGCGACCAGGAGCAGGAAACGTTGCTGGCTCGAGGCGTCGCGCCAGCGCCGCCAGACGACCGCGACTTGCGCGTGATTCGAGCCAAGACAGGATCAATCGTGCAGCCCTCCTATTTTGTGGACGCAGACGTCGTCTTTCTAGCTCTTCACGGGGGGACCGGAGAGGACGGAACGATCCAATCGGTATTCGATGCGGCGGGCACCTGTTATACCGGAAGCAATCATGTCGGCAGTGCCGCGGCGATGGACAAGGATCTCGCAAAACGGCTGCTGGTCGCAGCGAAAGTGCCGACGCCTCCATGGTTGATGGCGCCCGTCGATCAGGACGGCGCGATTCGAGACCTCGGTCTGCCACTTGTCGTGAAACCAAATAAACAGGGGTCAACTGTCGGTTTGACCGTGGTGAAGAGTGGCGCCGACCTTGATGCGGCTATCCGCGAAGCGTACCGGCACGATGACGAGGTGATGTTGGAACGATTCGTGCCCGGACGGGAGTTTACCGTCGGGATTCTGGGTGAGCGCGCGCTCGCTGTTGGTGAGATTATTCCGAAGCACTCGGAGATTTTCGACTATCAGAGCAAATACCAGGCGGACGGCGCCGAAGAGATTTTCCCGGCAGTTCTTTCAAGCGAGCAAACCCGCGCGCTGCAGGAAATCGCGCTGCGGGTCCATCGCGCGTTGAAATTGCGCGACTATAGCCGAGCAGATTTCCGGATGGATGAGACGGGTCAGTTCTGGTGCCTTGAAGCCAATACGCTGCCGGGGATGACTGCTCGAAGCCTTCTTCCTCAATCTGCCGCCGCAGTCGGAATCGCATTCCCGGATTTGTGCGACCAAATCTGCAGGTTGGCGTTGAGTCGACGCAAACCAGGTCCGGTTTGAACAGAAGGCAGCAAAGGAAACCAAAACGGTCCGTGATGGTCATCCGGTAGGGCCTTCGGCGGCTCTCTGATCGTCCTCATCCTCGAAGTCTAAATGGTGCAGCCAAATGCAGCGCCCGTCTCAGGCATCTCGATCAAAGCTCAACAGAAGGAACAGAAGAAAATTTGAACAGAAGACAGCAAAGGAAGCAAAGACGGAATGGGGATTGAGGTTTCCGTGATGTCATCCGGTAGGGCCTTCAGCGACTCTCCGATCGTCCTCGTCCCCGAAGTCTAAATGGTGCAGCCAAATGCAGCGCTCGTCTCGGCATCTCGATCAAAGCTCAACAGAAGGAACAGAAGAAAATTTGAACAGAAGGCAGCAAAGGAAACAAAGACGGATGTGGATTGGGTTTCCGTGATGGTCATCCGGTAGGGCCTTCGGCGACTCTCCGATCGTCCTCGTCCTCGAATTCTAAATGGTGCAGCCAAATGCAGCGCTCGTCTCGGCATCTCGATCAAAGCTCAACAAAAGGAATAGAAGAGATTTGAACAGAAGGCAGCAAAGGAAACAAAGACGGATGTGGATTGGGTTTCCGTGATGGTCATCCGGTAGGGTCCTCGGTGGTTCTCCGGTTCTCCAATCGTCCTTGTCCTCGAGGTCTAAATGGTGGAGCTAAATGTCGAGCCCGTCTCGGCATCTCGATTAAAGCTCAACAGAAGGAACAGAAGAAAATTTGAACAGAAGGCAGCAAAGGAAACAAAGACGGAATGGGGATTGAGGTTTCCGTGATGTCATCCGGTAGGGCCTTCGCGACTCTCCGATCGTCCTCGTCCTCGAATTATAAATGGTGCAGCCAAATGCAGCGCTTGTCTTGGCATCTCGATCAAAGCTCAACAGAAGGAACAGAAGAAAATTTGAACAGAAGGCAGCAAAGGAAACAAAGACGGAATGGGGATTGAGGTTTCCGTGATGTCATCCGGTAGGGCCTTCGGCGACTCTCCGATCGTCCTCGTCCTCGAATTCTAAATGGTGCAGCCAAATGCAGCGCCTGCCTAGTTGAGAGCGTGGCGCAGGGGGAGGGGATAAATAAAGCGCCGGCAGTTGGCCGGGTTTGCTCACTCCCAAAGAATCGACGAGGATGACGATGATCTTGAGAGGGCGGCGCTTAGATATACCCGACCCGTCGAAGAAAGCCCGCTAAACGCGCTAGCATGCACTTCTCAGGTTGAGCTGCTCTCTGTACCCAAGCACTCAATAGCACTTGAGTGACTCCGAGCTTCGTTGCCGTTTCTCGATCTGTTTCGGCCGACTCCTTGGTGTACCTTTCCAACGCATCCAGGACCTCTTCCGTGCTCATAAATCGCCTAACTGCTAGATGAAGCGGCAAGTATTGTCCACTTCTTTATGTGAGAAGTAGGGTGTTCGGATGACGGTCCTTCGCCATCGCGGACGAATGTTCCCGAATGATGGGGCGGGGGCGTCTGCGTCACTTTGGGGTCCACTCCGGGAAGGTCAGAGAAATGGAATTGAGGGAAGAAATTTTGTGAAGAATTTGACGAGATATACGGTTGACTTTATGCAATTGAGAGTCACTCTCATTAGAAATGCAGAACGCCGAGCTCCGCCTTTCCTCCCTCCACGGCTCTGATCGGATTAAAAGCTTCAAGTCGACAAAGCTCGTACGGATCGGATTTCAAATCGTTCTCTTCCTGGCCGCGGCGATTGTCCTCGGAGTACTGGTCTGGCAAGGGATCACCGCCAAGGGCGCTCCCGATCCGACACAGCCGCATACGAGCAAAACCGTGGCGGTTCTCGATATCGCCGTGCTTGTTTTTCGTGAGGGTTTGGAATGCATTCTGGTGCTCTCGGCAATTACCGCCAGCATGGTGGGCAATCATCGCATCCATCGGCGTCCAGTTGCGGCGGGTGCAGGGGTGGGATTCGTTGCGACGTTGATTACATGGGTTATCGCTGTCGGCATCGT
>Ga0210387_10000516_pt1 | contig 27239 bp, 44 predicted proteins | sample IncBWC7OmetaG_FD_160108 | JGI IMG/M metagenome (GOLD analysis project Ga0210387, IMG submission 160108) | Forest soil microbial communities from Barre Woods Harvard Forest LTER site, Petersham, Massachusetts, United States - Inc-BW-C-7-O ...
TGATCAGAGTCTGGGACAGCATCTCTGCCGTGTAGGCAACTTCTCCGAGTGGGTCGGATTGATCGGTGGCCATTGGTCGCGGTGCCTTTAATTTGTTGCCGGTGCTTGAGTTGGGTGCTGTTGCGAAATCATTTCGGAGACAGATAGCGGGGTCCCTTTTCCGCTGCTCCGTGATCCCGCACTCTGGACTGGAGTCGTGAGGCACTTATCGGCAGGCCATCCGGCCCTGGTTCGTGCCCTTAGTGTAGATGGCGTGATTCCGGTGATTTCGGACCATTCTGCGGCAGTTTTCGTTTCTCCGTTAAAGGTGATGAGATTGTTGTCACGCCGATTTCGGCATTGTTCTTTTCCAGTAGCCCAGCGGCAGTTTCCCGGTTCGTAGTTGCCGTTCTGATCGGGATAGCGATCGAGGCTGTGGGACGGAGACGGGCGCTCGCCCATGTCTGCCAAGAATGCCTCGAATGAAAACCAAGCCTGACACACCCTAATTCCCCGTCCGCCGTATCGGTCCCAGTCTTCAAACTTGGGGTTTGTGCATCGCGTTAGCATGTTGGCCCAAGTTGAATATGTCGGGCTGTTCGAGAGCATGTGGCTGCGATTTATCGCTCCGGCAGATTCTCGCTGTAGGCATCCGCAACTACGGACCTTACCACTAACTAAAGAATCGTCGCGTGATGTATTTGCATTCCCGCAATCACAAATGCTTGATGCAAACCATCTCCACCCGCTACTCGTTTTCATGTGCGATACGGACGTCACAACGAGCCGTTCATATCGGTCGCCAACTTTTACGAGTGGTTCTCTTCGGGCGCGACCTGTAGACTGATTTCCAGACATGACGTGCTCCCTTAAAGCATGTTGTGGACAGGGCAGGAGGCGGAATAGCGGCCGCCTTTCTGCCCGCATTTTACTTGATTGGCTTGTTCTTGTCAGTGGTAGGTTTCCACCAATCTTCGACGATCTGGGGCCTCTTGGACTCTTCGTCCGACCAGGACATATCAGGCTCAAATGCGGAGGGGTCTAATTGATGGCAAATCCCTTGCGACTCTTCCCATTCCATCAGTGCTGCGTGGCACAGGGCGACTGCGTCTGAGCGGTCTGGCGATCGTCCGATGCGCTGTTTGATGCCTCTGATGTTCTTGTTTCCGCGATTATCCTTCGGTGTCAGCCTATAACGCAGCCCATCGTTGCCGATGAATTCTTTCTCAGCCACGCACAGCTCTTCCTTGAGCAGTCCGTCTTCAGGGATGGCGTATGGCCGATCGGCGAAAAGGTCATCAGGGCTAAGTCGCTTAGCAAGCTCTGAGTAAATCTCAGTACGCCTATTCCCGTACTTTTTGATGTCGTAGAGCGGTGTGCTGTTGCCCATGATGGGGATAACGGCGACTCCCTTGTCCGTCATGTAATCGACCACCCCACGACCGAGACCATCACAGTCGATCGAAATTGGAAAGCAGCCGGACTCAAGGCTGATTCCAAAGTCCCTTTCTATTTGCTCGATTGCCCAGGCGGCCACCTGTGACGTTTTTGCGAATTTTCGCGTGTATATGCAGCGAATTCCTTTCGGCCCTCCGGCTGCCAAAACCGTGGCATCTCCGGTCAGCGTACTGGCAGGGTCCAATCCAAAAACCGTGACCGGAAGAAGGTCATCGATATCTCCAGTTCCGTCACGATACGCTTTAACCGATTCGCCCCAATACTTGCAGTGCCGATCGAGCCACGACGCCAAGATTAACTGGGTATATGGATCTTCGTCCGGAAACTCCGCTTTACAAAACACCTTCACGACGAACGGGTCAGGATCATTTAGCAGTGCGAGATATTCGTCGTAGGCCGTTTGCCCTGGAATGATCGGTTTCACGTCCTGATAGAAATCGCTTGGGATTCTCTCGCCGTACTCGAACTTACGGCCCCTGATCTCCATACCGCCGGGAGGCCCAACAGGAGAGGCCAATCGCTTCTCCCGAACATTCATGCAAATTGATCCAGGAATGCTGATGAGTCGCTGTGGTCCATGTTGCCCCATTGCTGTATGTGTGCGGTTGGGATCGATGCGACCGAAGGCCATGCGATAGACGCCAGCCAGCGTTCGCGGATTCCCAATTGCCAGCAACTTTTTGGCTTGCGTCATTGCCAGGGCAAACCGTGAGTCGATGAAGCTCGTTGCTTCGTCGATCACGATCAGGAGATGCTCTCCGTGTGCTCCGGAAAAACCTTCGTCCTTCTCAGGATTCACCACATCAATTCTGTGCTGTTCGTGATCCCGCACAGATTCAGCGAGCACTATTCCCGGGGGTCGGTACTTGGCCATTTTGTAGAACTTTGCCACTTCGGCGAACATGACGCGAAGCGCATGCTCAACCGAACTGCTCGTAATGACGATCTTTGCGTCCTCGAACACGTCGTAGTACGCGCAGATGCCGATGGCCGATGCGGCCCCCTTGCCACATCCCGTGTTCCCCTTAACCCACGTTGAGCGAATTGCTGGATCAAACAGACTCAGCAGCATGTCCCACTGGAACGTGTCCAGAATCAGATCGGGCCATTGCAGCATCACGTAATTGCGTGGGTCCCCGCCCTGGGCCTCCTGAATTGCACAAGCATATTCGGCTAGTTGAGCCTGCTCTTCTTCGCTAAGGTGCCTAAGTTCCTCAAGTGGGTCTTGCATTTGTGCTCACAATGTGCCACAATGACTATCTAACAGAGGCAACGGGGAGCTGGTTTACGACGACACTTGCCAGCACTCAGCCCCGGCTTGCGGTGGACGTGACTTGTCCGTCTGCCTGCAATGGGCCGAGGTAGCACCACAAATGAAGCGTAACTTCAGCTCCCTTTGCCTCTTATCAACAGGACTCACTGTAGATGCACGCAAATAGAACCATCAAGGGTGATCGATGAAATCTGCTGTCGCTAACGGCGAGTCGGGCAAAAAACACGCGACCTACAGACTCTCGGCCGGCTGCCTGGAAATCCTGAACCGCCGGGCGATAGACAAGGGCCTGACGAGGACGGCCATCATCGAGATGGCTGTGCGGGATTTTGACAAGGCGATGGACCGGATGGCTGGGCCTCGCAAACGATCCGCGAAGAAGTAGGAGCCAATGCAAGCGACAGTCCTCTGCGGAAGTTGCATCGACCTAATCCCGTCGCTTGGGAAGTTCGATTTCATCTTCGCCGATCCGCCATTCAACATCGGGCACCCGTACATCGGCTACAAGGATTCTCGCCCGGATTTCGATACTTTTACTGCGCAATGGATTTACGCCTGCTGGGACGCGCTATCTGACGACGGAGTGCTGTGCCTGCACGGCAACGACGAGCTGGCCGTCAAGTACGTCCAGAATGCTGTGACCTTTAGCATGAAGCGAATCGCCTGGATTCTCTGGCACTACCGCTTCGGACAATGCGGACGCAGCAATTGGATCAACGGCCATGCCCACTGCCTTGTCTTCGCAAAGAGCAAGGATTTCACTTGGAATCCAGAAGCAGTCCTCGTCCCGAGCGACCGGGCATCCATCTACGGAGACCGCCGTATCGATGACTACGATAATGGCGGCATGCGGCTTCCTGGGACAGTCTGGGGAGTACCTAGTGATGGTGAATTCTGGGGACGTGTCCAAGGCAACAACCAAGAGCGGCGCAAGGGGCACCCGAACCAGCTCCCAGAGAACTATCTTCGCCGGTTGATATTGGCCTATACGAATCCAGGCGATCGCGTTCTTGATCCGTTTGGTGGCTCTGGCACAACGATCGTTGTGGCCAACGCGCTGGGCCGAAACTGTACGACGATCGACATCTCGAAAGAGACGTGCAAGTCGATCGAAGAGCGGATCGCAAAGGGGGCCATGTTCCCAGCAAGAAACCAGGACCCGATAGTGCCAGTGGTCCGCAAACGCAGGAAGCGGAGCGCTGTAAAGTGAGCGAGATTGGCACCAAACACTCGTCAGATGAGATTCGCACCAAACTGATCGAGGCTCGCCGCAAGCTGCGCAAATGCCGCACCGAGATCGAGGGCCATGAAGCCGACATCAACATGCTGGCCCACGACGAAAAGAAGCTCACCGAACAGGTCGAGCAGCTTGAAGTGAAGCTGGTTCAATCCGACGATCACCAGTATCCGGCCCCTTCGCGTTGACGCATCAGGCCCCGTCAATCACAATGTCCTGATGCTCAAGGTCTTATATCGTCTGGCCCGCTTCGTGCGCCGACGCCGCGAACGCCAAGAATTCGAGCGGATCAAGCAGCGCTACGAGGACAGGATCAGCATTCTCGACGAGAAGGCCGAGGGTGATGCCGCTCGGATCAAAGAGCTGTCTGTTGACCTGGAAGTGGCCAACATGAAGCTCAAGGTACAGGGCCTCACCGTCGATCAGCTTTCACTAGCCCTAGCCCGTGACCGGGAACGTCTGGAAGCTGAGATCGCCTTGCTCAGTGCCCCCAAGAGCGGCCCTACGTCGATCCAGATGCCGTCCCAGGGTGGCCCTAACCTGAATGTCGCTTAATGACGACGCTTAGCGCCACACTAGATCATGCATTCAGCCGCGCCGAAACCCTCAGCGGCCGGAACGCTCGCCCTGTCCGCGTGGAAAAATCCACAGCCGACTTCGCCGAGATCATGGTCGGCCCTGTCCACCGGCACACCCGCGCCGAGTGGCTGATCGACCGCAACGCATTCCTGCGAGCCAACCGCAACTCGGTGTTCATCGCCTCCGGGGCCATTGCCCGCAAGATGGCGATGCAAGAGATCAAGATGCTCCGCCGCATCCCGAAGAAGTCGGGTACGGTCGTCGAGCCATTGCCCTCCAATCACCCACTGTGCCAGCTCTTCTTCAACGTGAATCCCAGGTTCACGGAGTGGGACCTGTGGTTCTACACCGAGGGCTGGAAGATGCTCACGGGCAACGCCTATTGGTGGAAGGGCCGTAATTTGTTCGGCACCACCAAAGAAGTGTGGCCAATGCCCTCGCAGTTCGTGCGGGTGATTCCCAGCCGAACGCAGTATGTCGAGGCATACGAGATCAGGAATCTGTGGCACACTGAGCGTCCGGTAATCCTGCCTGCCAGTGAGATCGTCGAGTTCATGGAGCCGAACCTGGATTGGTACGGCAACGGCAGGTTCTACGGCTCGCCGACGTTGTGGCACTGCGGCAACACGACCGACATCGAGATGACGATCTACGATCGGCTGCGGAATCAGTTCCAGAACTATGCACCACCTGGGCAGATTTTCAGCACTGATAAGACACTGACAGAGCCACAGGTGAAGCAGGTTTACAACCAGATCATCAATCAGCACACGCTCGTCGAACATAGCGGGCGGCCGATGATTACACACTCTGGTTTGAAGCCGATGATGCAACAGTCAAGCGTGAAAGAAATGGATTTTCGCGCCTCACTCGATACGACGTTAACCATGACATTAGCAACTTTTGGAGTGCCAAAAGCTGTCGTGGGCCTTGTGGCCGATGCGAACCGGAGCAATATGGAATCAGCTATTCAGGCATGGGCAGAAAACACAATCAACCCCCGCCTGAAGCACAACGCAGCCCACATTACCCGCAGCCTTGTGCGCGAATTTGAACCTGCGGGCGACTGCTTCGCATACTTCTCTCCAGTGGTCCCAAGCGACATCGAACTGATCCACAAAGCGGTCGACCTGGGCATCAAAGGGGCAGCCCTCGATCAGAACGAGGTTCGCGAGTTACTGTTCCAGAAGAAACCGTTCCGCCGTGGTGGCAAGCGCCCGATCGTCCCCAAAAGCTCCGAGATGGCCGAGTGGGGCAACGACGAAGGCGAACCGCAACCCGGGATCGTGGCTGCTGCCAAACCGGGAGAGGGACAGCCGAGCCCGGATGGTGCGTCACAGAACCATACCCCGCCATCCAAGCCAACTACGTTCGGCGGCAAGGCCCCAGGGCAGGATGGCCAGAACGGCTCGGCCAATGGAAACGGCCACGCGCCCAGCAACGGCAAGCCGCCACTGTTTGGACGGCAGGAGAAGGTTCGCCTCGGTCCTGAGCGCCAGTCGCTAGACGACCTGATCGCATTTGGCGAGCGGGACGTTAGCTCGACGAAGGGGGGTGATCTTGGCTACGGCGGAGATCAAGAAGAAGTTCCAGTCGAGTCTCCACCTCGATACGCTCGCGATCCAAACAAGCCTAGACATCCCATGTTCGAGCCCAAGAAGCGGAGCCGGCTGTTCAAGTCAGAGCAGGTGGACCGGTTGGTGCGAGAGTGGGAGGCCGCCCACGAGTCCCAGGTGGCTCCATTCACTGAGGCACTACTGGGAGCGCTGGAGACGCAGAAGTCCGAAGTGATTAGTCGGTATGAGACGTTCTCCGGTATCACAAAATCGCTAGTCCCTGCTGGTGATAACGGCACCGTGAGACTCACCAAGGCCGTGAATCCTGACAGTGCTTGGGTGCTGTTACCTCCGGGCCGATCAGAGGCGCTGCTGCTCGACGCCGCTGTGGAACCGATGTTCGATGCGGCAATCATTGGCGCTCAGCTTGAACTGAGACACGTCAGCAGATTTGAGAAAGCTGAGGTTGCTGAGCCGAAATCATCGCGACGGATCAAGGGGTTTATGGAGATACCCCCGTCTATGGTGAAGCGCATTAGGCACACGCTCGCCCAGGACTTTAACGCTCAGTATTGGCGGTCAAACGTAACAGGCACGACGCGACAGAGACTGCGTGACATCCTGTTGCGTGCGATCGAGGAAGGCTGGACGCCAGAGGACACTGCCACCTATATCTCAGAGGACTCGGAGAACCTATTCAACGAGGTGCGAGCCGAGAGAATTGCGAGAACGGAAATCACAGCAGCGCTTGCGGGAGGGCAGTGGAGCGTTCAGGAGGACCTCATCGCTCGCAACATAGTTCAAGGCCGTCAGTGGGTGGCAATCCGAGATAGAAACACTCGCGAGATGCACCTAGAAGTCGCTGGCCAAATGATCGTGCAGCGTGGTGGCCATTGGGTGGTGCTCGACGAGGACGGCACCCAAGTCGGAGAAGGTCGCCTGTTCATTCTCAGTAATGGTGAGCGAGCTAGATTTCCGGGTGACCCCGGCTTGTCACCTGAGAATCGGGTGAACTGTCGGTGTACAGTGACCTCGGTGCTGGAGTAAACAATGCAGGATCAGATTCGCAAAGCCAATCGACAGAAACGCAAGGTGCGTCGCAAGCTCCACAAAGCGATCCTGCGAAAGTCTCACTCCGAAGACGTAGCCCGCACTCTTTTGGCGAGCATCAATGTCATCTGCGGACCGAGCAACCAGGGACAGTTATTTTACGATCGTGCCCAGCAAATTGCCCGCGTGGTACTCAAGCCGGATCGTGATGCTGCTCAGTTTGACTATCCTTGGAAACAGGGCGTCGCCCAGGCGCTCGGCATCCACCCGGACAGGATCAGCGTCGGCACGGCGGCGCCGAACGACTGGGGGACCGGGTCTACCTGGGTGTGCGTGGGGCCTGATGGGCAGATCACTATCGACCCTGGCTTGGCACAGGTGCCAGCCGAACTACCGGATTCAGAATCGGAGGACACCGAAGTGGCAACAGAAACACCTGAAGCAGCACCGGCCCTTGCGGCATCTGGCTCGGGACAGGTTGCGGCACACGCCGAGATGACGTCAGAGTTCACTAAGGTGGACAGCACGCCAGACTACACGTACATTCTCGGCCCGATTCTCGTTCCGGACCGTGTTGATAAGCAGGGTGACATGATCGATGCGGGTGAGATCGAACTGGCCGCACACGCCTACGTCGAGGACTGTCAGCGCGCAGGCGTCATGCACAAAGTTGTGCTCTCCAAGCGATCCTGCCCGCTCGTCGAGAGTTATATCGTCAGGTCGCCAAATTACGTCGTGAACGGCGTGCCTATCTCTGAAGGAACGTGGCTCGCTGCGTTTAGGGTCTATGATCCAGAGGTCAGGCAAGCCATCCTGGCTGGTAAATTCCGTGGTTTTTCGATCGGAGCAGATGGGTTCGCCAGTCCTGCTGTGTAGTCCGAAATGATTTCGGAGTCGCTCTCAAGTCTTTACATTCCAACGCTTCCAGACGACCGCGACCAAATAAAAATGAACATTCCCAGAGCCTGGGCCAACGAAATTTACAACGTCCTGGTCGAGGAGTGCGATGCTCAGGAGCACGATCGCGAGTCATTCTGCCTGAATGTCGCCGAGGACTGCACTGAGTACCGATTTGAGGGAAATCTGGGCTTCGGCGGCAAGTTTTGGGACTATGGGGTGTGGCATGTCGACTGCTATCCAGAGGACCTGACACCACAGGCCGCAGCCATTATCGAGCGGGCAAACGACAGGCTCGAATCGTTGTATGAACAATCTCCGGTTGAACTTCGAGACTGAAATCCATTGACTTCCCTGAGTTTTTAATCAACACTCTTGACGTGCGGTGAATTTTGTGAGCCAACAGGTTTCTTGCCTGCGCGATGATGAAGTGGATTCGCACAACGAGGCGGTGATAGCCAGGGCTCGCAAGGCAATCACGGAAGCCATCGTTGAATTTGTGAAAATGGGACATCGCGGAGCTGTTGCTGTGCGGGTTCCGATCAACGGCGGAAAGGCCGGCAACGTCCGAGTAACGATCGATAAGGATCAACTCGGCTAAAATCTGAATTCTTCTTCGCTGCGGTAGCGTTAAAGCCGCTCTGGATTACCAATTATCCAGTGCGGCTTTTTTCGTTTTAGGGACCAAGCATGGCCAACCCGAACATGGCACCCGGAGTCACGGCAGGAATGCCGGTTAAACTTCGTCGCCGCCTGTCCGGAGTGACTGTCGATGACATCTCGATCGTCGACAAGCCGGCCGTCCCAGAGGCCCGCTTCGTGCTCGTGAAGCGAGACACCGAAGAGGGCTCGGCAGCCCGCCAAGAGCTTCGTAAGAGCCTCGACGCACTGTCCAAGCGGATGGTCTACCGCAACAAGGCGGTCCCCCAGGCGAACATCCCTCGCGGCAAGCCGCCCCAGGGTCATTCTCCCGTGGCCGGAACGCTCGCCCAGTCCCCAGAGATGACCCCCGAAGCTCACGTCATGTCGCTGATGGACATGATCGACGACCTACCGGAAGACGCACTGCAACACGTTACTGCGCTTGCGGATGCGGCTGGACTCGAAGTCGGTGACATTCCTTCGGTCGCCGAGCAAGGCTCAGGGCTGACAAGTGATCCTGGCACCGATGGGGATGGTGCCCCGGCCACAGGCCCGTCTCCGGTGTCCAATGCGAACTGGTTCCAGAATCTCCCGCCCGAAGTCCAAGAGGCACTGGCTGGAATTGCCGACCATGTGATCGATGCGCACAGTGCCGGAGGAAACGCACCGCAACTCGGCGCGGAAGGTGAAGACATGCCCGTGGGGGCCAAGCCTGGGGCCGATAAGCTCCCGGTTGGCACCGACGAGCACCCTGAGGATGCCCCGACAGGAACTGCAAACACGAAGCCGGGGCCGGACGGCAAGATGCCGCATTATCTGTCGCCTGGGGCTTCTCCTGCTGCCAAGCCAGAGACCTCCGACAATCCTGGCCTTAAGAAGCCCAAGAAGCCTGCTCCCGGCGGAATCAACAAGGACGTTGACCCCGACCGCGACATCCCTCCTGGGGCTTCTGGATACCGTTCGCTGTATGCCACGCACACCAACAAGGACGTGGACCCGTCCCGGGATGTGCCGAGGCAGAACCCGCACGACACGCGGCGTCCGGGAGAAGTTCCCAACGCTCCGGCCGGGCAGGTTCGACACGATGTGGCTGGTGGCGGCTTCGACAATCCCGAGCATTTGTTCGGTGATTTGGAGAAGGCCCACAAAACAGCGATGGCCAACATGCAGGCCCAGTACCACAAACACATGGCCATGATGCACAAAGCAATGGCCAAAGGGTTTGCTGGCAGCCCCAAACCTCTAGACGGAGAGTCGCTGGAAGGCGACCTGGAGCCAGAGGAAGAGGGTGGTAAAGGCCCGGCTGTCGGCAAGAAGAAGCGAAACACAGAGCCGGATTATCCAGGCGACAAGGACGACGACGAACGCGGCGTTCTCGAAACCCTGGATAACGAGTTGGAGAAGCGGGACAGCGAGCAGAACGACGAGTTGCTCGACGCCGCATTAGAACGAGCAGCCAAGGTTTTTAACCGTGTCGTCGAGCGTGTCGAAAATGTAGACACACGGCTCAAAGTTGCCTGCGGCGAGTGCCCGTAGGTTCAGCACCAGAAGGGGTTATGCGATGTCCGACCAGAATCCGACCGCCGTTGTTGACGCTCCTGCCGCCCCGGCGACCGACCGGACCGCACAATTGGCCCGGCTGAATAAGGCCCTCGACAGCATGGAGGGGCTGGACGCCAAAGTCGAGTCCATCAATCAGCGGCTCGAAAAGGCCGAACAGGTCCAGACGCCCTGGATGACCGGTGCCCCTGGCATTCGCACAGGCGAGTCGATCATGACCAGCCGGCCGTTCTCGATGGCCCGCATGACGACCGCTCTCTGCAAGCGCGTCAACAACTTCTCCGATTGGCAGGAATACGCCAAGCCGGAACTGGACCTCTCCACTCGGCTCCACAAGGCGTACCGCGAGTCAGGTATGGCCATCCCGGACAGCAACGGGTTCGCGATGCCGCTGTCCTGCGATCACATGCCGACGCAGGAGTTCGAGGTCATTGACCCTGGCACCCACAAGTCGACAAAGCTCCCCGGAATTCCGGTGCAGCTTGTCAAAGAGTGCCGCGACATGTCGCATGGCTCGACCGATGGGTACGACCCGGCCGAGTTGGCATGGATTGCACGCCGATCCGGCAGCGAACGTCTCGAAAAGACGCTCTCGGCCAGCATCTCGACTTCGGGTGGTGCGTTGGTCGCCTTTCCGGGTCAGGGCGAGCTGATCGAGCTGCTCCGTCCGCGTGAAGTATTCGCTCGGGCCGGAGCCCAGGAAATCGACCTGCCGCCCCAGGGCTCGATCCGGTTCCCGCGCGTGACGCAGGCCACCACAATCGCAGCCTACTCCGAGGGGCAGACCGTCACGGCCAGCACGCCGCAGACTGCCTTCCTGCTCTTGCAGGCCAAGGCGTACTCAGGGTTGGTCGACATCCCGGAAGAGTTGATTAAGTTTGCGACGTCGGTTGCTGTCGAAGCCTGGTTACGGATGGAATTCACGCTCGACATGGCCAAAAAGACCGACCGTGACCAGATCAACGGTTCGGGCGGCGACGCCATCACGGGCGTGATCAACTACGCCAACACGAACCTTGTCGTGGCCGGAGTGACTGGCGCCACTGGAGACACGTTCTCTCCCCAGGACCCCGCACGATTGTTCGCGGCAATCGCCGACCAGAATGCCCCGGTCGATCGCGGCTTCTTCTATGCGATGACCAACACCCTGTGGGGCGGTTTGATTACCCGGACCGACACCAACGGACGGTTCATGTTCAACATCTCCGCCAACACTGTTGGTGGCGGCAAGGTGGACATGGGCCTGAACGGTTGGCCGGTCTTCGGTTCGACCAACATTCCGATCAACCGCGTCAAGAGCAGCGGAACGACACTGACGATCGTCCTGGGCGGCGTTGGCCCGGAGTGGATCATCGGCCGGGCCGGGATCATCGATCTCGTCGTGACCAACAGCGACGCGAGTAAGTTCGCTCAGCGCATCTCGACGATGCGCGGCACCCAGTACATCGACGCCGGTCCTCGGCACGAGATGTCCTTCGGGTACATCGACACGCTGGTCAATTCGTAATCTGTGTCAATTGTGGAATAGACGAAAACAGGACAGTGATCGCAAATAGACTCAATTTCGCCTTAATTTGAAGCGATTCTTGTCCATGATGGGATAGACAAATGAGCGGTTCAGCGACGGCGACACTCACGGGTGTCCGCGAGCTTCCTCCGGCAAAGTTGTCGAAGGACCTCCGGCCCATTGAGTTTGTCGCGCACGACAAGACGTACCGAGTCGTGCTCCAGATCGGCCCGAATGTCGCGTGGAGGTCCCACAGGGCCACTCCGGGGCAGCATGGCTGGAAGAACATCAAGGACACGGCCTTGGTTGGGCGCAACAACTCCCAGCCGACCGGCGACTTCGTTCCGGCAGTTCAAGAGACCGACCCCATCATGGGGACCACGGTCAATGGGCTGATCCAGATGCACAACGACTGGTTGGTGAAGAACAAAGAGCACGAGTGGCCCAAGGGGCTCTTGAACTATATGTTCACGATCCTGGACGTCCGAAAGACTGACGAACCACCCGTTGACCTGCCTGTCGACAACCGCATGACGGCCGAGAATATCTCTGTGATTGCGGCGTCAGTTGCCAAGACTGTCATGGACCAAATGATGAAGGCCAGGGGCGAAAAGTAGACCGCCGGGCCATAACCCGAATCACCCGTTAGACCTGAGTTTCTGGATACCAAGGAATAAGCCATGCGACAGAACGACATCCCGAACAACATGGTCGTCGGGAACGGTTTCGGATCACAGGCCCTCACGTCCACGGGGACGGGCAGTGCGATCGACTTCCAGGGCTGCGACCCGGAAGTGACGGCGATCATCAACGTGGGAACGGCGACGGGCACGACCCCGACGCTCACCCTCACGTTGACGGAGTGCGACACGAGCAACGGCACGTTCACTGCGATCGGGGACTTCGCCCCGGCGGCCGTCACTGCGGCCGGCGTGCAGGTGACCCGGTCGCTGCGACGCACAAAGCGTTACGTGCAACCCGTGGCCACCATCGCCGGTACGAGCCCGTCGTTCACGTTCGGCGTGACGCTCCTGTGCGACAAGAAGAGTTTCGGCGCAAACATCACGTCCAACTAACGGAAACACAGGTGGGTTACACCGAAAGGTGTTGCCTGTGGGCGAAATCTCACTGGTGAAAACTCTCCTGCCAACTGCGAATCACCCGGCCGGTTGCAAAACCTCAGCCGGGTGCTTTGCTTAATGGGGATAGTTATGGCACTTGGAGCACAAACACCGCTGAACCCGGTCCAGGGGCTCACCGGGCAGACAGCAACCGGCAGCGCTGCGACACATGCCCATACTTGGGTACAGGGATTACCAATCAGGGACGGGCAGATCGTCTCGTTCATCTGGCAGTGCTCGTGTGGCCGTGAGGTTATCTCCAAAACCACACCTTCAGCAACTGCGGCACCGACTACCGTTTAAGGCTCTCTGGGATGGCCCCACGCAGCTTCGAGATCAACGTATACCAAAACAGGACTATCGACTTCTCGGCGTCGCTGTACGAGGCTGACGGCGTCACAGGGGTGGTTCTGGAAGACGCCGACGTGGTCCGGTTTAAGTTGAGTTGGGGGACCGGAGCCCCGTTGCTGGACCTGTCTACAGATGGCCCCAATGCAAACGATTCGGTCGTGACCGTCAACGACTTGGGCGGCAGTCCAGAGGGAGCACCGGCCAAGGTGACGATCAGGATGGCCCAGGCCGACCTTCAGTCTGTGGTCTGGCCCGGAGCATTCGATGCAGAGATCAGTGTCGTGGATGCGACAGAGACGGCCCCGTTTGACGCAATTAAGAGCGTTCAGCTTGGTATAGTGCATGTGCTTAGGACGCCCGGTGGGTTGATTTCGATATGAAGCTGAGCGACCTTCAGCCGAGATGGGTCCACCCGAACATTTTCGTGTTCCTTTGTCCGCACTGCAAAGCTGCATGGTTGACATGCAAAAACGTGGCAATGGACAGGGGGAAAATTTTCGACATTCTCGTGAAAGAATTCGGAGACGGAGACAGCCTTCATCACAATCCTGTAGTTGTTCCTCCGAAACCAAGCGTTGCTTGGAAAATTGAGGGACCGTTCCCTGATGGATTGACCGTAACCCCGTCAATTGACGCCAGTGAATCCGGGCACTGGCATGGAAACATCACGAACGGCGAGTGTTTACCATGACACCACAGCAAGCGCTTTGGAACACAGTGGCCGAGATTGTGGCCATGCTTGTGATTCCCGTTCTGATTGTTTCGCTCGTTATTGCCGCCGCGTTTGCCTGTGTCGTCTGGGTCATCAGAAGGCTGAGAAGGTAGCATGTCCGCCCAGTCCATCAAGGAACTCGTGACGTTCGCTGAGTGCGTCTCGTTCTGCGGGATGGCCACCACTGCGACCGATCACCAGATGGGCATCCTGCAAGCCGTTAAGGGCTCCTGCGAGCGTGCGATCCGCGCCGAGCTGCTATCGGGCATTATCCAATCGCAGTACACCGAATATCTGCCCAAGATGGCCAACCCGGCCGACATGCGGGACCAGATTCGGAGCTATTTGTCGCCCTACCACATCGCCGACAGTGGCACGATCCTGCAACTCTCAGAGTTGCCCGTCCGTTCGATCGTAAGCGTCTGTACGGACCGCTCGGGGCGTTCAGGACAGAACCCGCTTGGGTTCCCGGTCACTGATGACTTGGTGCTGGGCACCGACTATTACCTGGACGTCGAGTTCGATGGGTTCAGTTCCACCGGCCAGTTGGTGCGGATCAACTGGGCCTGGAATGCCGAAGTCGGATCGATCAAGGTGGTTTACGTCGCAGGCTACACCGATCGTGAGCTTCGGGGCGACGTCGAGGACTACCGGCTTGATGCAAGCGACATCAGGCTTGGAACCTTGTTGACGATCCAAGCAAATTGGGCCGTGGTGAACGCGATCTCCGGAAACAGTGGCCTGGACCCGATTGCGATGTCTCAGGGCGGCCGGATTAACTCTGAGCGTTTAGGCGACTACTCGATCGGGTACGGCTATCCACAAGCCACGGATGCCAAGGGTGTGATTGACAACCCGTTCATCCCGCCAAGAGCCTCCGGATACCTAAGCCGCTTCAAGCGGATCAATGGCTGGGTGATGTAGCAGCCGGAAGATACTTCTCGAACTGCTTACGCGCGTCCAGCAGGTCCTGCATGGCACCCGGCTCTGTTCTGGCGATGGCCGCCAGCGCCGGAAAGCCGCTTTCTACCGACTCGATCACCTCCTCTCGCGTCGCAAGCCGACTCTCTCGATACCACTCGACATTGAACGGCTCGCCCATGCAGATCAGCGGCTTGCCGTTGCCATCATCGAATGGGAAGCAAGTCCTAGTCTGCCAGAGCATGACGACTCCGGGATTGCGTGGGATCGAGATGCCGCCCAGTGTTTCGAGCGTGTTCCTGGTGAAGTCATCTTCGCGACGCAGCGCATTTGGGTTGTTGAGGAACGGACAGTTGATCGCGGCGTAGCGAGCACACTCCAAGTGGCACGGCGGCTCAGCGCTGGTGCGGTTGATGCCGCACATCGGTCCGGCGACGAACGTCTTCTGGGTGCCCATGAGATTGCCGCAAATCCAACACAGGTTCTGACTGATCGCCTTCACGAACCGGACTGGGTTCATCACCCGAAAGTCCGGCTTGCCGTCGATCTCGGCAACGAACCAGGGGACTGGGTATCCCCGCTCGTCAACCTTCAGGCCACGCATCTTTGCCGGCCGCTCACTGAGCCCATGACGATCCATCGCGGTCACCTTATGTTGTTATGAAGCAAAGACTTAGTGTCGATTCAGAAATCATTTCAGACTACGGCCGGAACCTTCTCGTCTCGACGTCGAACCCGCTGATCTTCACGACGGTTCCGCGCGGGACCTCGGTCCACCCAGAAGCGTACCCGGTGACAGGTTCGCTCGAAACGATGCGCATGTCCTGGGAGTAATTCTCGGCCAGTCGCGGACTGATCCGACCCAGACTCTTGGCGTCGTTCGTGTGAAATAGCGACGGTGGGTGGCCATTGGAAGCGTACCTGACGGCATAGATATCCTTGCCGTCGCTCAGGCCGATCGTGGCATTGACCGGGTAGTTGACGCCGTGCATACCGCCCAACTGCTCGATGTTTGTGACCATCGCGACGAGCGCCGCAATTGGGTCCTTGTCCAACCCAAGGCTCAGTGCGAGATAAAACATCAACTCAGAGTCAGTCGTGCCCTTGATCGCGTTAAACAATCCGTCGTCAATCAGATTGAAAATGTCCCTACGGAATGTGCCGTTCTCGAACCCATTGATCTCACCGTTGTGGCAGAATAGCCATTTGCCGTGCGAGAAGGGCTGCGTGTTGGACTCCTGGACGGCCATCCCAGGAGAAGCGTCTCGAACGTGGGCCATGAAGTTTCTGGAGTTGATGTGCGCGCACAGGTTGTGCAGGTTTGGATCGCTCCAAGCCGGATGAACCGTGCGAAAGATTCCGGGCTCCGGCAGGCTCGTGTAGAAGCCGACGCCGAATCCGTCCGCATTGGTTGTCTCTGTTGGCTCGCCGCCCTTGGGGTCTCCAAGCGCCTCGTCGAGCAGCGAGTTCTCTGGCTCGGTGATTAGTGTAGCGAGTGGGATTTGGGGTCCCTGATATTGCAACCAGCGGCACATGGCTTACTGCATGTCCTTTCCGAGCGGACGGCTGTCGTACAGCGATCTCGGCGGCTGCCCAGAGCCCGGGCACACGGATCGGCACGGACGCGGATAGTCATGAGTCGGGATTTTACCGTCCCGTAAGTCCTGGGCATTGTACCTGTCGCCGCAATGTGGGCATTTTCCAAAAACAGCCTTGGTGCTTGCCGACTGCCGATTACTCATCGCCTACCCCTTTTTAAGCTTCGCCCGAGCCTGCATCTGCCGGCACGCCTTGATCATGTTATTGACCACCGTCGTGCATTCCTGTGGGTCGAGGCCGAGCCACGCGATCGGCCGACCGAATTGCAGGACGACCTGACCGGCCTCTTCGTTGAAACCTACGTTGATCGTGACGCCGTCTTTCTTGGGGACGGCTTTGATTTCCGGCTTGGGCACTCAAACCTCCTCGATCACACCCAGTCGCTCAGCGAGTTGCAGTGGGGTGGTTTTGAACCGATCGAAAAACCCTCGACACACGGCATTGTCGCCACCGAGCGTGTCGTGGCAAATGACGGCCGTGTCTTTCTTGAGCGAGTCCTGCGTCATCTGCTTGAGCCTGCCGGGTTCCAGGTGAAATTTGTTACCAGGGCGGTAGATGCAAGTCTCGCACTGCACCTTACAGACGTGAATCTTGCCGTTGCGATAGACATTGAACTTTTGCTTACGTCGGCGCGCCATTGGGTCTACTTTCTTGAGTCCCGCACCCATTTGCCACGGGCATTCTTCTTCAGCTTGATCGGCTTCAGCAACTCAAACGCCTGATCCCCGATCCGGCAGAATTGCCTAGGCAGCTTCTTTAAGCGGCACTTGAGCAGGATGTGGCCCGGCGTCGCTTTCTTGCGGGCCGTGAACAGGTCGTACATCAAGTTCTGGGTCGCATTGAGATTGATCGGGAAGCCTTCCGGCCTTTCCCTCTCGATCCGTACCACATCGAACTTTCCGAGCATGACGCGCTGCCCGGTTTTCGGTAGGCGGGCAATCTCAACCAGCTCGATCTCCTGTGGGCTCATCTGCTGCATTAGCTTGCCGTGCAGTTTTGGGCAAGTGGCCCACTGTTTCGATGAGGATGGCTCCAGATACTCACCACAGAGCGGACAAGCGAGTTGTTCTAGTGGACGGTCAGCATCTGTGTCTTCCATATCCGGATCGGCGATCCTGCTCATCGGAAGTCATCCTGCGGCTTGGCTGGAAACGTTACGGTGGTTGTTCCATCGCTAAGGGTAACCTGCTTGTGGGCCGGCTTGGGTGTCTCGGCGCTTTTGTTGCCGCGCAGGGCCATGTCGACGTCTTCCCAATGGCCCTCCACCACGACGGTGTTCCCGGACGCCATCCTAAGCGTCGAGTATTGCCCGGTGATGAGCCCTGACGAAGTCGGTCTCTCGCTGACAGACTCGACGAATTCAGGGTTAACCATCACGGCATCACCGTGATCCTCTTTCGTCTTCGGGTCATGGACCCGCTTGAATTCAACCAGCATCGGGATTCCTTTCGGGTTGTGGTTTATCGTACTCAGCGAGCGCCAGGTCTGCGATCTGCACAGCCTGCTTCACAACAGCGCCGTACTGTTGGTGTCTCCACGGAGGGTTTGTGAGTAGAGCTGGCAAGATTTGGCCGATCAGGTAGAGCCTGGGAGAAATACCGTCGATTTCACGGGACTCAAGGACGCTGACTCTTCGGCGGAGTTTTATGATCTCAACAAGCGATGGGCCACCAGCTTTAAGCGCTTCGTCTAAAATTTCGTCGCTCATCACTTCTCCCTGATCGGCTCGACCTTGCCGCGTCTGATTTTAGATTTCGCCGGGCACGCATGGCACTTGACGATGATCGTGTCGTTCCATGACGCAAGCACTACCGGACCAAAGTCGTTCCACTTGCCACAGATGTGGCAGTTAAAGCCCTTGGGTAATGGTTGTTCCTTGACCTTCACTTAAGCCCCCCTAGTGGAGCGTAGCGCCAGTGTTGTCGATGAGTCTGTAGTCCGGGTAGGTGTAAAGCACATTGAGGTAGCCCGGCGCGTAATTGCAGACCATGAAGTCCATCCGGCAGTACACCCAACCGTAAGGTGAATCAGGATCGACGATCTGATCTGTGCAGCCTGAACTGTAGGCTTGGATCGGATTCGGCAAGATGCCAAACGTGAGTTCATCAGCGCCGTTTGTGTACCCCGGAAGCGGGTTCATGTACGCGTCGAAGTAGGTGAAGTCGACGCACAGAATCCAGGTTTGTGTCGGCCACTTCGGGCTTTGGGTGCCACCGATATTTTGGATGGTGATCCCGCCGTTCAGCGCTGCGTCGGTGCCGCTGAGTGTCCCGTTTGGAACATTGGATGACGTGATGAGCGGGACGCCGGCCTGGGAGGTTGCGGCCAAGTAGAAAACTGCGATCGCGGTTAGCAAAAACACTTTCACAAAAATTCTCACTGGGGTCCTTTCAAAAGTGGTTTCGGAAACTGGCGTCTATAGCTTTTGCGGCTCCCCGAACATGCACCACATGGCCCCGGACGCCAAGCAGAACCCAGCGGTAGCGCAAACCGACCAAAGAACGAAGTAGTAAGCGAAATCGTGCTTGGATCGCCTAACCCTAGACGAAATCTGCATTAGTTCTGCCCAACACCCAAGGGCTCCAGCAGCAATTAGCAGGGCGACTCCGTGTGTCATGGCTTGGGCTCCGCCGTTTTCTTCCCGACCAGATGCGGCATCGAATCAAAGTCACTCTGCCGCACCAAAGCGTGGATGCCTGGGATGCGAGTGATCTCGCCGTTCTCTCCGCGAACGATCCAATCTCCATGATCAATGATCGGATAGTTGCTGAGTTTTTGTGTTGTCCCGTTGCGGTAGATGATCACCCATCCGTCGGGAGCCTTAGGGTGCTGAGCGGGAGGCTCATCGGATCGGACTGCCGTTATTGGTTGCTGCTCAAGCGTGCAGACTCGCCTGTCAATCCAATTGATCAGAAATCCCTGTAGGACGACGATCCACAACACAACGTGAAATGCGAGCGTTTTGAGCGGTTCTTTCTGCTTTCGGAGCCGCTGCCATGCGGTCTGGTGCGCGTCGTCCATGTTTTCTTGGTCGGTTGTCGTCATGTCAGTCCACCACCTTAACCTTGAGGATTGCGACGCTGACCGCCTTACGACTCGACGTCTGCGATCGGTTCCAGGCATCTTCGCGGCACCGTCGCGCATCCTCGATCGAGTCCCAGAAATTGAAATCGTGCGTGCGATATCCGTCTCGGCCTTCCCACTCAATCATCGTCATGAACTTGGTGTCGCTGGCCATTATGGCTCGATCCCATGCTGCCTGAGCTTCTTGCAGTAGTATTCGGCCGTAGCGCCGTTCGCGTTAAATGCCGTCTCAATGATTTGGTCCCGCTCTGTTTTCAACCGCTCAATCTCATGGTCTCGGTCAAGGATCATGACCAACTCCAAGATCGCGATGGCCACTAGCACACAAATTGCGTACCTGGATTTGGTCATGTGCCCTCGACATTCTTCCTGCACAGGTCCACGGCCCCACTGACAGGAACAACCCAGAACTGATCGATATCGTTCCCGTCGATCCACAGTTTATGCTTGCTGCTCTCGGCAGCTTCCATCGTCTCGACTAGGAACCATGCGCTGTGACGCAGGAAGTCGATGTCGGTCCACTTGGCGAGCACCAGGAAGTTCATACACGGCATTGTAGGCACGTTGTCAGCACAACGCAAGTGAAAAGAAAAACGGACGGTTTCCCGCCCGTTTCGCTCACGGCCAGATGCTGTTAGTTCAGCAAATTCAGCTCTGGTCGTGGAGCACCGCCCGGCGTGGACTTGCCGTACCGGTACTGCATCTCGACGACCTTCAGCAGCTTGCCACCGGCGTTCACGGCCGCGTTGCCGACCTGTGGCGTGATGCTGCCCTCGATCAGGTCGGACATCAGTCGGGACATGAAGGTTGCGAACTGGCTTCCGGTGCTAATTCCTGCTTTAGCGATTTCAAGGCACTGGGGCTTACCTGTCCCTTGTTGAACAGGATTCGCAGTTTTTTGAGTGCCCTTCTTGACTTCCGTAGGCATAACTCTTCCTTTACTTGCTGCTCGAAGAGGGATCGTAATTGATTTCGTTCGGCAGCAGACAATGATGAATTGGATACGCCACGCTGGCGCATCCAGCTTCTGAAACGAATCGCCAGTGGATTGCGCTGCCCCCTCTTGTTGCAGCGCTCTCGTTTTCCAGATAACTGGCACGTCTCGCACGAGACTTTATTGCCATGATGTGCGATGAAATCCGAGCCGCAAAACTTGCAGGTCCGTTGGTAGCCTGCGGCGCGGGCGGCGCGGGCGGCGACGCGGCCTGGGCGGTTTATGAAGTATTCTTTTTCGCGCCTGCGACGACATCGGCCAGAACAAATGATTTGGTTGCCATTACGTTTAATAAATCCTTTCCCGCACACGACGCAGTGTTGCTGTTGATGCGGATTGTATCCGACTTTTTTGCGATACGCGGCGCGGGCTCGCGCATTCTTCTTATCGCGTTTGGCTTGATCCATGACGGCCCGTATTGTAGCACGTTGTAAGCACAGTGCAAGCGTGAAATCATAATCGGTTTGGGCGCTCGATGTACTCTGTCGCCAGCTTGCTTTCGTCGTCACGGTTCTCGATGCAGCCGTAGCATTCTGCCTCAACCGGCCGCCATCCGCTCGGAGGTGGGTAGGTGATAAGCACTCCACGGCCGTGACACACAGTGCAGTCTGGTTTAGCAGTCGGATCGATGTTCCGTCCGTAGTTGTCTCTGGTCCAGTCTCGTCTCGACATTGTTAACAACTCCTAAAAATTTCCGGGGGTCATGCGCGCGCCTGGGAGCGTTCTGGTGGCTTGATTGTCTGATCTGCGTGGGAGAAGACGGGAATTCGCATCCAAGCTGGGAGGTTGATCGTCCAGAGCTGAATTTCCATCGTGTACGGTTTGTCTGGTTTGAACGCTCAACTTGCATGGAAGTCTAGCGTAACACTCTTCCGTAATTGGAATGGGACGCTGGTTAGCGCGCCATGTGGGATCGATTGGCCCATGCCAGTGAGCGCTGGTAGGAGGCAACCGGGAGCCAACCATGGCGCGCCCCCTTTATCCCCCAAAAATCTAGGACTCTGCCACGTTAGCGACCTTCTCCATCACCCAAAGGTGACCCCAGTTACGGGCTCAGGAACGGCGTCGCCATAGGACTTGCTGAATGCCGTGTTGCCCGAACAGGTGGGCTATGATGAGCGCAAACAAAAACGCCCACGCTCTCAGTGAGCATGGGCGCATGTAAAAATTGGGTTCAGACTGGTCGATGGGGCTTGACTGCTGGCTCCAGTGGGTCTATCGTACATACACCGAGCCCTTACGATCTTGGCGGATTAAAAGCGTGCTTGGGAATGGATTCAACCGAAGCCCGGGGAGCTGAAGCCCCGGGCTTTTGGTTTTTACGGTCCTATCAAAAGCAAACCCCAGCAAATGCACCGGGCAGGTATCATTGCTGGGGCTTGGAGATCGCGAGTAGCCAGCCGGCAACAACGCGAAGATTCTGAGTTTTGGATCATCAATTGAGCCCAGTGCATAAGCAGGAGATTCTGCCGGAAGGCTGCCAGATAGTCAACCTGATTCAACAAAAACAGCCCCGGTGCGGCTATCCATGCACGCGCCGGGGCTGCGACCGCAGGATTCAGCAGAGGGCCTCCGCTGAATGACGTTCCTGGCTTAAGGTGCCTTCTTGACTGCTCCGTGGGGGATCAGGCCCTTAGCTCGCATCCGGAGTGCCGCCGGGGTCGGAGTCGGGCTCGGAACCACTGGCGGAGTTGGCGTCGGGATTGGGGGAACTGGGATGTTGGCCGCAGTAAAGGCGTCCGTGACGGCCTTGTAAGCCGTCTGGAGCGCCGCATCATCGGCAGTGACCGCCGCATCCTTGGCCGCCTTGTCGTCGGTTGCAGCCGCAAGTGCTGCCCCACTGTCAGCTTGTGACTGAAGGTCATTCTCAAGTGTGGCGACGGCCGTGGCCATCCCGGTGATCGCCGTGACGATCGCGTCGAGGGCTGTTTTGTCGATTGTGACGGTTGGCATGCTAATTTCGTCCCTTCGCGTTGTTTGTTACCGATTGCTGTGTAAATACTTGCGTTCTATTGCGAAACGATTTCGCAACACTTTTGCAAGGTGGGTTACCAGCTAAACCCGATGTTGAAACCCACTCCTCTGGATGCTGGAGGAGCGGCCCAAGCTCCATACGAGCCCCAGGCTGGCGTTCCGTACCCGTAGTACCCATAAGTGCCCGGGTAAGCAACCGGAGCCGCGTAGGAGTAGCCGTAGGCCGCTGGATAGGCATAGCTGTAGGACGCAGCCACCGGGGCCGAAACGACCGGTGCGACGTAACCGTAGGATGGGTAAGTTGCGTAGACCTTCACTTTGGCGGGACGCGCCGGACGAACAACCCGGTAGACGTAGTCCTGGCCCTGGGAGGTATCGGCCATCCCGATCAGAATTGCCACCTCGGCCAGCAGTTGAACGAGAAACAGCTTCATGTTGGGTCCTTTCGTTACTCGGGCTTGTTGAATTTTTCGGCAATCTCCAGCACGCGATCCAGCTTTTTGGCGGTCTGTTCCTGCTGGTAGCGCAAGCCGACGTTTTCGGCCCATGTCATGCAGCATCCGATCATCAGCATGACGCACAGGATTACGAGGGACGCACAGAGGCTCCAGAGTTGCTTGGTGGTTAGGGTTGGTTTCCACAACACGATTGCGGTCGCTTTTGGTGTTATGCTTCCGTGCCGCCGCAAAGGTGTTCTTTGAGAGTCGCGATCGAGCCTTCAACAACGTCGTGCAGGTCGCCGGTGAACCCACGATGTTCCAGGACATCGATCTCGCTGTGGCCACTCAAACGAACTTGGTTTCCCGCGTTGACGTATGCCACGATGATGTTGCTGGCCGCCGTGATCTTGGCAGCCGTCACTGCGTCGGAGTCTTTGCTTTTCGTCACAGTTTGGTTCCCTTGGTTTTTACCAGCGAGGATAACAGACGCCTCCGGGACAATTCCCGGCATATGCTCCGCCACCCCATCCGCCTCCGTAACCACCGCCATATCCGTAGCTCGGCGAGTAGCCGTAATTTCTTCCCCAGCCTCCTCCGTATCCAAGCACGTCACCACCGCCACCTCCGGGCGATCCACAGTTCCCGCCTCCATACGAATAGCTCGGGCTGCTGCAACTCGGAGCCGCATAACTGTAGGTCGGAAGCGCGTACGAATACGTGACCGGTGCCGAAGCATAGGCGACGCTCGACGGGCTGGAGCACGACGGTGCGGCATAGGCGTAGCTGCTGGACGGGCTTGAACACGAAGCCGAGTTGGCCACATAGCCTAGAACCGGGTGGTCAGGGGTCGCGCACGAACGGACTTCGGTGTACGTCGTTGCAGGGGCCGAGCACGAAGCAGCTATGCTGCTTGCCGGGCTCGAACAAAGCGGGGCTGACAGTGGCGCAGCTTTGGGAGTCGAGCATGATGGTTGCTGGACGGGAGCGACAGGATCGTCATCGAGGGCGTCACCTTTGACGCCAGGTGCCGGCGGTGGAGTGTATGACGCTTCCCGGAATAGAGCGTCCGTGTGGCGAAGAATCGTGTTGAGTCGCTTCTGCGTTCCGTCGTAGCCGGTCGTTCGCTCGACCTCTATGCCATTCCGGAAGAACACTGTGACCGGCAACTCTTCCATGTGACGGGACTTGGCTTCGGACTCACTGCGCAACTCGACCATCCGGAACTTGGAAGCATATCCGGCCGCCCTGACGTCCCGTTTTTCAACTGGGCACCATTCACACCAACTTGCCGAGTAGATCACCGGTCCGGTGAATCCAACGGGAATGTCGCGTTTTTCAAGCACCGTGAGTTTAAATGCCGAAGGCGCCGGATCATCCGGAACGTGCAGGAGCCTCTCGGATCGGCTCATCTTTCTCGTGGCCGCTGAATGGTGTGGTTTCGGCTCTGCCTGCGGGATCACCTGCATCACAGGCTTGTCTTCTTGGGCCTTCTCTTTGACGGCCTTTTCGATCAGTTCCTGCACTTTAGGCAGCGTGACCTCCGGCTCTTTGGGTGCGTCTTTCACCGGGCCGAGCGCTTTTGTTTCCTCGCGATGTTCAGGGCGCCAATCGGCGATGAATTTGTCGAATGTGCTGGGTTGTGGTTGAGCCTGTTGCTCAGGGGTCGCACTTTGGCTGGCCGAGGCTGGTTGTTCGGTTGGTTTGGAAAACAGACAATAGCCGAGTGCGAGCACTCCGCAGACGAGAAGAACTCCTGTCTTATTCATTTCGGCAAACCCCTCTCATGTAGCCGGAACCCGCGTCGATTCTGTGATTTGTCACGATCTGTTCAAAGTTAAGGGTGGCCAGCATTTCGGTAATCCCGGCCAATCGTTCGGCTGCCAGCCATTCTCCACGGACGCTCTGGGTGTTGAAGACCGGCACACCATCTTTAGCTATGTAGATTAGCTCGCCGACCGACTGGTAATCGACGTCAATCCAGCGAGAAAAGTCCCCAACGTACATATTCAGGAGGGCCATGACGTTGCTGTGTGGTGGTAAATGCACGACTAGGTCGTTTCCAAATTCGTAGCGTCGGCACGCAGGGAAAGCCTTGTTGAACTCTGCGGCAAACGTGTCGTTTCCGGCCCTTGGGGACGCGAATGTCGCAACATCGATCATGCCGGTTGCCCAGTGGCTGCACTCCATGTGGAGGCGTGCTGCTGCCAGAACGGCCATTCCGCCGCCTTTTGAATGTCCAGTGAGGAAGACTGTCGCGCCTGGCGACAGCAGCTCCATCAGCTTCGCTTCAATCTGCGGCCACAGTTCCTCAAGCGATGAGGCATAGCCGTTGTGAACGAGCCCTGGCAGCGTACCCATCGGCCGAAGGTTGGCCTCGAAATCTGAGCACCAATCGAGCAGCCTCTGCTTAACTGGAACCGACGAATCGTTGGGCGCTTCGGTCCCCCGAAACGCCACGACGACGCCTTCTGGGATGCAGCCGATCAGGCAGCCGTCATCGCCAGACTTGTCGTAGAAGTCGACTGGTGGCACCGTCCAATTGATGCTGGATGCGCCGTAGTCGATCCGCTCGATCACGCAGCAGGCGTGGAGCAGGCGACAGTCTATGCAGTCGATCGGAGCGGACATCAGGTTACGTGTTTCCAGGATTTTCTGTTCACGATATGAAGGATGTTCGTTCTGCAAACGCCATACTCTATAGCAAGCTCGACCATCGTGATTCCGCCTGCCGCGTATTTGGCCCGAATTTCTCGGACGATCGGCTCGGTGACTCTGACATTTCCGTGCCTCTCGCCCCTGTTGCTGCGTCCCTTGGCAACCATATCTGCTTGGTTGTCGGAGACTGTTCCAAGGAATAGATGCTCGGGATTCACGCAGCGTCGGACATCGCAGCGATGGCAGGCGAAAAGTCCAGCCGGAATTGGGCCATTCGCCAGTTCCCAGGCGACGCGGTGCGCATAGAGCATCTTTCCGTAGCCGTTATTGATCGATCCGTATCCTCGGCTGTTAACTGTTCCTATCCATAAAATGCATCCGTTCGGAAGCCGTTCGCTGATGTGCCTTTTGAACCTGACTGCAAGTGGGATACGATTCCTCTGTAATGGCATCGAAAACAATCCTTTCGGTGTCCAGGAAGAGCAGGGCGGTAGAAACGCTCCTGCTCTTCGTTTTTGGCCTAGATGTGAAACCCCGAGAAATCGAGCCTTCCTGAAGCATCTTCATACGATGTGAGATCGGTGATCCCCCAGACCTCGCACTTTTGGGACTTGCAAATGCGGTCAAATGTAGCTGGATCGACTAGGCAGCATCCTTGGTCACCCCAGACACTTGCCCATGAATTTTGGAGGATCAGGTAGTTTCGCCCTTGTGCGTCCTTGCGTGCAACATATCCAATGATTGCCAGGGCGTGTCCGCCCTTTACCGATCCCTTGAATCCGCTTTCGTCGAGGATGCAATCCTTGCCTGTGAGCTGCATAAAAGAATCGCAGACAGGAATTCCAATTTGGATGCATCCAATGCCGAGAGACAGCCACGTAAAGGCGGAATTATATCCATCAATATGGGCGTAGTTGTTGATCTTGTGAAGTAGTCCCTGATCCCTCGCTGCTTGTGTCACTTGGGGCACGTAAGACCCAGTGAATGGCATCGTCTCTGAAAGCGCGAATCCATCCATGCGCATCGAATCAATCGAGCCTTGGATCAGGGCTCCGTCATCGCTTCCTGTTGTTGGTGGCTGTGACCTTTCTTGCGAAGTAATGTAGCGGTGAGGCTCAGAGAATCGGATAAGCGCTCCCTGCGTCTTGATCCAATTCAGCAATTCCCCAAGGAGTGCCCCGCTGAAGGCCACGCATTCCGAAGTCTGCATCTGATCTTTTGGTGGAGCGAGCACCGGCCTCGGATCGAACTCGGGCAGCGGCGATGCGGCCCTCAGTCGCGTCCAGTCGAACGGCGTGTGGTTCTTCCACAGCAGATCACGCCGCTCCTGGTCCTTGTTCCAGCCCAGGTAGAAGTCAGTTCGCGCCAAGACATCACCTCACAGGACGGTTTGATGTGCAGCTTGATTGGCCAGATACGCGGCGTGTTGTGGGGTCACTGCCGGAGGGTTGAGCGGGCCGGGGTCCGGTGCTGGGGAAGGCTTAGGGAGTATTTTCTGATCTGGTCCAGGGGGAGCGTCGGGCTGCTGCCGTTGCTGCTCAAGAATCTGCAACACTCGCAACGCAATAGCCGCATCCCTCTCGGCTTCTGTGGCGCCGCCCTTGGCCGCCGGCCAAACCTTCGACGCAGCTTCGAGCAGCGACTCGGCCG
>Ga0210387_10000517_pt1 | contig 27202 bp, 23 predicted proteins | sample IncBWC7OmetaG_FD_160108 | JGI IMG/M metagenome (GOLD analysis project Ga0210387, IMG submission 160108) | Forest soil microbial communities from Barre Woods Harvard Forest LTER site, Petersham, Massachusetts, United States - Inc-BW-C-7-O ...
GGGCGGTATTCTCTCCCTGTTTGGAGGGCTTTGCTACGCTGAGCTGGGCGCCTCTATCCCCGAAGCAGGAGGCGAATACGCCTATCTGCGGCGCGGATTCGGTCCAGTGTGGGGGTTTTTGTTTGGATGGATGCATTCGATCGTCGGCCGGCCGGCGTCGACGGCATCGATTGCGGCCGGCTTGCTGAGGTTTCTAGGGTTTTTGTTTCCCGTGATCGCTACCCCAATTTACACGTTTCATCTTCAGTTGCCATTCGCTGCGAGTCATCATTCCGAGTTTGCCTTCACGTGGGCTCAACCGCTTGCGGCTGTTGCAATATTTCTTCTCACGTTCATCAATTATCTGGGCGTCCGTCTTGGTGGCCGCGTTCAAATCGGGCTGACGATCATTAAAGTCACTTCTGTTCTCGCAATCATCGGCTTCGGATTCGCGTTCTCCCACGGGCAGGCATCAAACTTTCAGCCTCTGTGGCCATCTTCTTTGAGCTGGAGCACGATGACGGGCTTTCTCGCGGCGCTTGCCGCCGCACTCTGGGTGTTCGACGGGTGGGAGGATGTAAACCTCGTCGGCTCCGAGGTGAGCGAACCGGGCCGGAATATTCCTCGCGCTCTCATCGGCGGAGTTGCGTTCGTGATCGTTCTTTTTAGCCTGTTCAGCGCGATCTGCTTTTACGCGCTGCCGTTTAATGTGGTGGCAGCGTCCCAACATATCGCTTCGGATGTCGTCGCAAGCTTCGCTGGTCGCGGAGCCGCCGTTTGGATCACGATTGCGATGTTGATCTCAGCTCTCGGCACGCTGAACTCATCTGTCTTAAGTGGGGCACGCGTCGATTACGCCATGGCGCGGGACGGGATTTTCTTTCGTTTCGCCGCCGCGATCCATCCTAAGTTCCGAACGCCCGGCAACGCTCTCATGTTTCAGTGCTGTCTTGCGGGCTTGATGGCGCTCACCGGCACTTTCGAAGATCTCACCTCTCTCTTTATCTTTGCAGGATGGATTTTCTATGGATTGGCCGTGGTCGCGATGTTTCGTCTGCGGCGAACGGAACCGGACATGCCGCGTCCCTACCGCACATGGGGATATCCCGCCGTCCCCGGAATTTTTGTTCTGGGCGCGTTCGCGCTGACGGTCAGCATCTGGGTTCAACGCCCGGTGCGCTCGTCGATCGGACTCGCCTTAATCTGCTTCGGCCTTATTTTCTACCAGTATTGGCGAAAACGACTTCCCGTCTAGCAGAGGGGACTCGCAGAAACCTAGATTTTCTGAAACGCTTTGGCTAGCAAATCGAAAGGTACAAGTCCCGGATGGAGTAAATGAGCAAGCAGCGCCACTCCATCGGCCAAGCGCGGTCCAGGACGCGAAAAATAGCTGTTCGCATCGACCGCGAATATCCGGCGCTCCCGTACGGCCGGAATCTCTTTCCAGCTCTCCGGCAATCCCTCGCAGCTGAATTCACCGAACTCAGCTGCGGCGCGCGCCGCGCCGTAACCGCAAGGCATCACGACAATCACTTCTGCATTCGACGCCGCGATTTCGTCGGCCGTCACGCGGAACGATGGCTCGCCCGCGCACCCCAGCACATCGTCGCCGCCGGCTTTCGCGATCATCTCCGGAACCCAGTGGCCACCGACGTAAAATGGGTCAGTCCATTCGAGGCATAAGACTCGCGGACGCCGGGCGCGCGCAACCTTCATCTCGATCGCAGCCACTTTCTGCTCGAGTGTGATTGCAAGTCCCTGCGCGTCGCGCCGCCGCCCGGTGGCCTCGCCAACACGTCGGATATCGTCCCACACGTCGGCAAGCGAATGCGGAGCGAGCGACAGGACCTTGGGCCTCTTGGCGAACCGCACGAGCGCCGTCGCGAGATCGTCAGGGGAAGCAGCGCACACATGGCAAAGATCCTGCGTAATAATCAGATCGGGCGCGAGCGAAGCCAGAAGATCCGCATCCACCGCGTAGATGCTTTCGCCGCGCGAAACGAGTTCCCGCACTTGCGAATCGATGGTTGCTGGCAGCGCGTGCGGATCGACTCGCGGACGGATGAGCGGTGGTTTACTCGCCGCGTCAGGTGGGAAATCACACTCGTGCGTCGCGGCTGCCACGGAAGCGCCCAAGCCCAGCGCGTAGAGTATTTCTGTCGCCGACGGCAATAGGGAACAAATCTGCACGAATTCTCTCGCCTCGGTTCCTACCGTGACTCGGCTTCAGCCTTTAGCTGCAGCAGCAACCTGCGAAGCTTCTGCCGTGTCCGGCAGTAGATCGGCAAACACGAACCCGTCTCGCTCGACGATTTCTCCTGCGGCTACAGGAATCGAACGCCGAAACATAGGCCCAGCGTTCGCGAAAGTGTGGAACTGTCCATTTTCTCCGCACGGATCCACGCCAAGCGGAAACGCGTTAACCAATCCCCTGCTGAACTTGCGGCCGGCAAAACTTGGGTCGAGCTTTGCCGGATCAACACAAGTGAGATGCGCCGAAAGTCCCCCAGCAAACATCTCTTCAGCAAGACGGCGCGTGTCTCTTCCCCAAAGCGGGAAAACGCCAACTATGCCGCACCTTGCGAGCTGTTTTTCCCGATAGGCGCGAATATCCTCGAGAAATAGATCCCCGAACACCACGTGGAATACACCTTCTGCCCTCGCGCGCTCCATCGCAGCGCCCATCGCCCGTTCGTACTCTTCGTTCACGCAGCCCGCGGGGATCGGCACTTTCACGAGGGGCAGCCCGGTTTCGGCAGCCTGCATTTCGAGGAGGTTTTCACGAACTGCGTGCATCGCAACTCGCGCATTCGTGCGATTGATCGTCGTCAGCAATGCAACAATCTCGAACTCGCCTGCTTGTCTTATGCAGTGAAGCGCCCATCCGCTGTCTTTTCCGCTGCTCCACGCGAGCCAGGCTTTAGGAGCCGTTGTCATTGCTAGTCCTCACTCCCGGCGCAACCACTCAATGGTACAGGAGATATTTTTCTTGCATCGCGCGAAATTTGTCGAGGTCACCGCCCCAGCTTGCTTCAATTTCCTTCGGATCGGTGCCGCGTTTGAGCTGCTCAATCGTAGTATTGGATCCAAGCAGCTCGACCATCTTCTCCAAATGAAATTGCTCCGGGTAAAGGTGATGTAAGGCTTCCGCAATCTCGAGCCCCATCAAGATTGGCTGTAACGCGGACCGATCGACCAGATCAATCGATATTCCATTGCACACCTTTCCTTCGTACAATCCGCTAACCGGCGTAAACCGCGCCGCAGCAAATTGCACGCCGGGGACTTTTCGGCGATTCAACTCAGCGAGCAACGCATCAGAATCGATCCAAGGAGCGCCAAGTACTTCGAACGGAGTCGGCGTGCCCCGCCCGACCGACACCCCTCCCGCCTGCAGGATTTCAACGCCGGGATACAGAAAATTGGCACGAAGTGTCCGAAGAGCCGGAGACGGAGCAACCCATGCGAGCCCCGTCATGTCAAAAGTATCGCGCCGGTGCCAATCTTTCATCGCAACGACGTGTAAATCAGCGCCAATTTTATTTTCTGCGTTAAACATCTGCGCGAGCTCACCCATTGTCATCGCGTAGCGGACAGGCATCGGAAAATATCCCACAAACGAAGTCCGGTCACGATCGAGCATAGGCCCCTCGATCGCTTCTCCGCCTAGAGGATTTGGGCGATCGAGAACGAAAAAAGGAAGATGTTGCTCGGCCGCCACTTTCATGCAGTACGCCATTGTCGTGATATACGTGTAGAAGCGGACGCCTGCGTCCTGAATATCGAAGACGAGCACGTCGAGCCCGCGAAGCATCTCGCGCGTTGGCCTCCGATTGGCGCCGTACAGGCTGTAGACGGGCAATCCGGTGCGCGCATCCGCTAGATTTGACACCGCGGCATCTGCTACACCTGCGATTCCATGCTCCGGACTGAAAACTGCAACGAGATGTAGGCCTTCTGCTTGCGCAAGTAAATCAATCGTACGGTGGCCCTGCGAGTCCAGACCGGTCTGGTTTGTAACGAGACCGATGCGTTTACCACGCAACGACGCGAAATCTTCGGTTTTAAGCACATCAATGCCCGTCTCTGTGTGGTCGCCGTTGTAGCTCCCGTCGTCGCGAGACAATTCGATTCGGGCGTGAGTCGCGGGTACTGAGTTGAACGCGGCAATGCAAATCCCGACGACGGCAGCCACGCAAGCGCAAATTGTAAGTAGACCGAAACGAAACATGGGCTGGGAGGCTCGGTTGTGCCGCATCAAGCCGTGTGCTATATACAGCCGCGGGATGCAGGCGTCAATATGGAAGGCCCGAAATGCTTCGCTGCAGATACTCGGGCTTTTCGCAGTCGCGCTGATCCTTCTCATGACACCTTCCGCTCGCTCGCAGAAAACTCCGCCCGACAAAACTCGCGCGTCAGCAGGTAACGCAGCCTGGGTCGAATCAACCCTGAAGAAAATGACGCTTCGCGAGAAGCTCGGGCAGATGTTGATGCCATACTATTTTGGAGTTTTTACTTCCACGGAAAGCTCTGCCTATAAAGACCTGCTGCACCAAGTGGAAGAAAATCACGTCGGCGGTTTTATTATCGGGACCATTCGCGGCCCGCTCGGAATTGAACGCAGCCAGGTCTATCCCACCGCGATAATTACGAACGAGCTACAGCGTCATGCTAAGGTTCCTCTCTTGATCGGCGCCGATTTTGAAAGCGGTACCGGCATGCGACTCGACGAAGGAACGAACTTTCCCTCTGCAATGGCGATTGGTGCAACGGGCGATCCGAAACTCGCATACACAGCCGGAAAAGTGACTGCGCTCGAAGCCCGTGCTGCCGGCATTCATTGGATATTCGCACCCGACGCTGATGTGAATGACAACCCCCTGAACCCGATCATCAACATTCGCTCGTTCGGGGAGGACCCGCAGCAGGTCGCGCAGTTCGCTGCGCAATTCATCCGCGGCGTCGAAGAAAACGGCGGCATGGCGACAGCGAAGCACTTCCCGGGGCACGGCGACGTCAGCGTCGATTCCCATCTCTCACTTCCGATTGTTCCGGATGATCGCGCGGAGCTTGAACGCAATGAGCTCGTTCCATTTCGTGCCGCGATTTCCGCGGGCGTCAGTTCGATCATGCCAGGCCATCTTGCCGTACCGGCTCTGGAACCGGACGTTACGGTCCCCGCCTCGCTTTCGCCAAAGATTCTTACCGGTTTGTTGCGCGAGGAAATGAAATTTCATGGGCTGATTGTCACCGACGCCATGGACATGGGCGGCGTCACTTCTTTGTACCCGCCGGGTGAAGCGGCGGTGCGCGCGGTGGAAGCTGGAGCGGATGTCGTGCTGCAGCCTCCGGTTCCTGATGCGGCGCTGGCGGGCTTGGAACGCGCCGTCAAATCTGGCCGCATTTCTCAGAAGCGAATAGACGATTCAGTCCGGAGAATTCTCCAGGCAAAAGCGCGAATGGGGCTCGACAAAAAATCCCTCGTCGATATCCCACGCCTCAACGAGAAGTTCGCGCTCCCGCAATTTGCAGCTGACGCACAGAACATTGCCGATCGTGGTGTTTCACTGCTTCGCAATTTCGATCAGCTTGTGCCGGTCGATGCCGCGCGGCCTCTGCGCGTTTTGCTCGTCTCACTTTCCGCCGATCCCGACGCCTATCCGGGAGGAACCGTGGAAAGCGAAATTCGCTGGCGGGTGGACTCGCTCAAGGCGCTGCGAGCAGACACGCAATTTGTTCACGCAAACACTCTCAAGCTTCCGGCGCCCGACACCTACGACATCGCCATCGCGGCACTTTTCGTTCGCGTTTCAGACCGCAAAGGCAATGTCAGCTTTCCTGACGAACAACGCGCATTTGTTGATCAGCTGCTGGCGACGGGAAAACCGTGTGCGGTTCTTTCCTTTGGTAGTCCGTATCTCATTTCAACGTTTCCAGCGGCAAGAGACTGGATTGGCGAATTCTCAACAAATGATGTTTCGCAACGCGCCGCCGTACGTGCTTTGTTCGGGCAAGTTGCAATCGAAGGCCACATACCCGTGACGGTTCCGGGGACAGTAAAACGGGGTGACGGAATTACGGTCGCCGCGGATCCGATGAAGCTAAGGCTCGGGCCAGCGGCAGACTCCGCTCGACTGGCGCCGGTATTTGCACTACTCGATCGCGCCGTTGCTGACGGTGCTTTCCCCGGCGGTGTGCTCGCTGTGGGTTACAAAGGCCAGCTCACGGTCCACCCGTTCGGCAAAATTTCTGGCGACACAAAAGCGGCCGCTGTCCAAGCAAACACGATTTACGATGTCGCTTCGCTCACGAAGCCGATTGTGACTACCACGTCCGTGATGATTCTCGTGCAACAGAAGCGCCTTGATCTCGATGCGCCGCTCTCGCGGTTTTTGCCGGAGTGGAGCGCTGCCGCGAAATCCGACCCGGATCCCAGCTGGCGCGCTCACGTGACCCCTAGGATGCTGTTGCTTCACGACTCTGGACTTCCCGCTCACCGCGATTTTTACAAAGAGGCGAAAGGCCACGATGCCATCTTGGCGCGAGTTCTCGCTGAACCGCTCGTCCACGAGCCGGGCACGCATATCGAGTATTCCGATCTCGGATTCATCCTACTCGGCGAAATTGTGGAACGGCTGACCGGCGAATCGCTTGCAGAATTTGCGAAGAAAGAAATCTTCTCGCCGCTCGGCATGGCGAGCTCGATGTTCAATCCGCCGTCATCACTCCGCTCCCGGATCGCTCCCACTGAAAACGACACAACATATCGCAAGCGATTGATTCAGGGCGAAGTTCACGATCAAAACGCGTGGGCGATGGGTGGCATCGCAGGTGATGCGGGCCTCTTTTCAACGGCGGGCGATGTCGCAGATTTCGCGCAGATGATTCTGAACGGCGGAATATATGCGCATCATCGCGTGGTCTCGCGCGCGACCGTTGCAAACTTTACAGCTCATGAGTCCATCGGAAATTCCACTCGCAGCCTCGGATGGGACGTGCCGCTCGATCCTTCCGCTACCGGCCGGTATTTCTCGCCTCACAGCTTTGGCCACTACGGTTTCACCGGCACTTCACTCTGGATCGACCCAGATCGCGACCTTTTCATAATCCTGCTCACAAATCGCGTGAATCCATCCGTCGACAACATCAAAATCCGCCAGGTTCGTCCAGCTCTTCACGACGCCATCTTTGAGGCCCTAGGCGTCACCGCTCCGCCCGCAGCCTCTCGATAACTTCCTCGTCACATCACCTTACGGATTCGCACGTCGCGCTCAAAGAGAACGCCTCCTCCCGGTATACTTGAAGTTCGCTTAGAGGCGCCGTTTTGAAGCTTGCTCGAACCGAACAAACAAATCTTCGATCGCGAGGGCTCGATCGGAAATCGACGCTCGACATCCTGCGCGTCCTAAATCGCGAAGACCAACAAGTAGCGCTCGCCGTGCATAGAGAGCTTCACCAAATTGCACGCGCAGTCGACGCGATCGTGAAGAGCCTCAAAGGCGGCGGCAAGCTTTTCTATGTCGGCGCCGGAACAAGCGGTCGGCTCGCGCTACTTGATGCGGCAGAGTGCCCCCCGACCTTCGGCACGCCTCCGAAGATGGTTCAGGCAATCATCGCGGGCGGCGCAAGAGCTGTGCGTGGGGCGGTGGAAGGTGCGGAGGACTCCGCTGCAAACGGAGCTAGAGATCTCGCGGCGGCTGGATTTTCGAAGCGAGACGTAGTCGTCGGAATCGCCGCGAGTGGCAGCACTCCGTACGTTCTAGGTGCCTTCGCGTTGGCACGTCGTCGCGGCGCGGTGACTGTGGGCGTCACTTCAAATCCCAGTTCGTTGCTTGCGCGAGAAGCGGGGATCGCGATAGCTCCAGAAACGGGCGCTGAAGCAATCGCCGGTTCGACACGACTGAAAGCCGGCACCGCGCAAAAAATGGTGCTGAACTTGCTTTCTACTACAGCGATGGTGCGCCTGGGCCGAGTTTACGAGAATTGGATGGTCTACGTGGCGCTCACAAATCAGAAGTTAAGGCGACGCGGCACACGGATCCTCGAAGAAGCCGCCGGCGTTAGTGCGTCTGTAGCCGAACACGCAATGCGGCAAACGGGACACGATCTGCCCGCCGCCCTCGTGATGCTGAAATCCGGCGCCAGCGCGCGCGACGCCAAACACTCATTGGCAAAGGCAAATGGAAACGTTCGCGAGGCGCTCGTAAGTTTTCGCGCGAAGCGACCTCCAATCAACAGTAAAACGATAGTGAGAAAAAAGAGTCGAGGGAAATAAAATGGACCGCTTCAAAATCCAAGGCGGACGAAAGCTCGAAGGAAAAGTCCAAATCAGTGGCGCGAAAAACGCCGCCCTGCCTGCAATGGCGGCTGCACTGCTGACAAACGAGCCGGTGCATCTGAAGAATATTCCGCGCGTGCGCGACATCATCACCATGGCAAAGCTCCTCGCGCATATGCGCTGTCGCGTCGAAAGTCCAGACATTCCTCCAAGCCAGTTCATTCTGCAAGCAGAAACAATTTCGCACGCCGAAGCGCCTTACGAGCTCGTAAAAACAATGCGAGCATCCGTCCTGACACTCGGACCGCTCGTCGCGCGCTTTGGATATGCCCGCGTTTCGTTGCCAGGAGGCTGTGCCATCGGCGCTCGGCCTATTGATTTGCATATTCAAGCCCTCGAAAAGCTCGGCGCGATAACGACAGTTGATCACGGCTATGTTGAAGCAAAGGCGAAACGGTTGCGCGGCGCTGAATTCCGCTTTCCGAAAATCACGGTAACGGGAACTGAGAATATCCTAACGGCGGCTGTTTTAGCCGAAGGCGAAACTGTACTTGAGAATTGCGCGCTCGAACCGGAGGTAACCGACCTCGTCGATCTCCTCACCAAAATGGGCGCGAAAATTGAGGGGGCTGGAACCTCGACGCTCCGCATTCAAGGCGTCGAAAGGCTGCACGGAGCAACTCACGCCGTGATTCCCGATCGCATCGAAGCCGGTACGTTCCTCGTCGCAGGAGCAATCACCGGAGGCGAACTACTTCTCGAGAACTGCGACCCAAGTCATCTCGGCGCGGTAATCGAGAAGCTGCGCGAATGCGGCGTCGAAATCCGATGCGAAGGCAATCGCACGATGCGCGTGAAAGCCGCCAAACAGCTCGTCGCCGCTAACATCACCACTGAAGAGTATCCGGGATTCGCAACGGATATGCAGGCGCAATTTATGGCGCTCGCTACTCAGGCCAAAGGCGTATCGCACATCCGCGAGACGATCTTCGAGAACCGCTATCTGCACGCGAGCGAAATGTCGCGCATGGGCGCGAATATCGCTGTCGACGGAAACCTCGCCATCGTTACCGGCCCCAGCCCACTAAGCGGCGCGCCCGTCACGGCATCCGATTTGCGTGCTAGCGCATCTCTTGTGTTGGCGGCGCTTGTGGCTGAAAACACAACCTACATCGATCGCGTTTACCATATCGATCGCGGCTACGAACGTATCGAAGAAAAGCTAACCGATATTGGCGCGCGCATCGAGCGCATTACTTGATGCGTCTTCACCGTCCGCGCTGTATTGCGCGTTCGATCGCGCCCGTAGCTCTTCTTCTGGTCATTGCTCCAATCACGCAAGGACAAAAGGAGATCAGCTCACGGAATACGCAGCAAGCCGGCCCTCAGCCTGAAATTGAAATCGAAAGCCCGCATCCGGCTTCGCACAAATCGCACAAGAAAGATCCAACCGGCACGGCCGTTCAGCTGAGATACCGTATCTCACCGAGTACGGTGGGGGTTACGTCTGCGCGGATTGAAATCTGGGACCGGCCCGACCTTCTCGTCAAGATTCCCGTGCGCGTGGCGAAGACCGGAGAACTCGCGTGGACCGACACGTCCGCTCCCGCGCCCTCGCGTCTCGATTTCACATTGATCGATCCGGCCGCAATTCGAGCTTGCGCCGTACCGTCCGCCGAAGCAGGTCCGTCGTTCGAACCACCCGCAACAACAGTAGCCGGACAGGACGTCCCGCCATCGTTCAGATCTGATCCCGTCCGCGTCCAGGCTGGATCAGAATCACTGACGCTCGAGCTTGACGGCAGATTTCTTACACCGAGCACGAAAGTTTTGCTTGGGGAACCGACTCCGAAAAAAGAGATATGGAAAGCGTGGGAGTTTCTGCCGGCTGAATTCATTGACGTAACAAAAATGCGCGCCACAATCCCATGGTCGTACCTCGCATCCGCTCACAAGCTTGTGCTCTGGCCGCTCAATCTTGACGAAACAGACTCCGCCGAGGGCAACGGCTTGGCACTGAACGGAACCGAGCAGAAAACTCCACTTGGCGGCGGCTCCCCACAGATTGTCTACGTAGCTGGTGCAACGAGTCCCACGCTGAACAAAGTCGAGCCCGAGACTTTGCCGGCCGATGCTTCCGATCGAAACGACGCGAAATTGCTGCTCCACGGGAGCGGGTTCACGCAGAAGAGCCAAGTCGTAATCGGCCTCGATCCTCTCGAAAGCAATGTCCTACACGCCCCGCCAGTAGTCCTAGCTCCGAAATTAATCTCGCCGCAAGAACTCGAGGTTCAAATTCCTTCATTTCAGCTTCGGCGTACTGATGTCGCCTACAGTGAGCGCGGTCCAATCCGCGTGTGGGTAAGAAACTCTGACACTGGATTCCAGATTTCTGAATCTCAAGATATTAAGATTCTGCCAACCGACAAGCTCCCGCCCGTGCCCCTCGCCGGCGAAATCCTGGCCATCAACCCAAGCCCGCTGCCCTTGATGACGGCAAGCGGTCCACAGGGACTCGAAGTAACTGTAGTTGGCAGAAATTTCCGTGCTAACGATACCGTCCTCGCGACGGTAGACCAGGGCGCAAAAACAAAATTGCAAACGCAATTCATCTCGCCTACGGAGCTTCGCGTTTCCCTTCCCCGCGAGATCTGGCGCGATCACCGCGTCAGTTATCGCTTCGTGATCGTCACGCCGCAAGGCGAGCGCGCCACTGAACTCTTCGAGGACGAAGACGCCCCCGAACCTGACTCCGAGTCCACCAAATAAAAAGGGAGGCGATTGCTCGCCTCCCTGGGATTCCCTGCTATTCCTGGCCACTAAGTAAAAACTAACCGGCGGTTTCTGCTTCAGCTTTCGGCTGCTGCTTGTCGCGCTGTTCGCGCAGCACCGCTTTGCGGCTCAATCGGATCTTGTTGCCTTCAATCGCCAGAACCTTCACTAGGATCTGGTCGCCTTCCTTCAGCTCATCGCGCACGGAACGAATACGCGCCTCCGCGATTTCGCTGATATGCAGCAGGCCGTCAGTTCCCGGGAAGATTTCGACGAATGCGCCGAACTCCGCGATGCGAACGACTTTGCCGAGATAAGTCTTGCCGATCTCTGCGGTCGCGGTGACATCCCGGATCATTTTCAACGCTTCCTCGGCGGCGGGCCCGTTTGCAGCGAACACGTGAACCTTGCCATCGTCCATCACGTCGATCTTCACACCCGTCGCTTCAATGATCGAACGGATTTTCTTTCCGCCCGGCCCGATCAGGTCGCGAATCTTGTCCGTCGGGATACTCAGCATGTGGAGATGCGGAGCATAGTGCGAAATTTCGGTGCGTCCTGTCTGGAGTGTCGCACCCATAATGTCCAGGATTTCCAAACGCGCCTTTCGTGCCTGAGCAAGTGCTTCGCGCATCATCGCGATACTGACGCCCGAAACCTTGATGTCCATCTGCAGCGCCGTGATTCCCTGCCGCGTTCCGGCGACCTTAAAATCCATGTCGCCGTAATGATCCTCGGCGCCCGCGATGTCTGTGAGGATGGCATACTTGTCGCCTTCCACAACCAATCCCATCGCAATTCCGGCGCATGCGGACTTCAACGGCACACCCGCATCCATCAGCGAAAGTGAGCCGCCACAAACGCTGGCCATCGACGAAGAACCGTTCGATTCGAGAATGTCAGAAACCACTCTCATCGCGTAGGGGAATTCCGATTCCGCCGGAAGCAAATTGGCAAGCGCCCGCTCCGCAAGAGCTCCATGACCGATTTCGCGCCGTCCCGGGCCTCGCAAAAATTTCACTTCGCCCACCGAAAACGGCGGGAAGTTGTAATGCAGCATGAATCGCTTGAACGCCTCGTCTTCAAACAACAAATCGAGCCGCTGCATGTCTTCTTTGGTGCCCAGCGTAGTCGTCGCGAGCGCCTGCGTCTCACCACGGGTAAAGAGTGCCGAACCGTGTACGCGTGGCAGGATGCCCACTTCGCACGTGATCTGGCGAATCTGGTCGAATGCGCGTGCATCTGGTCGGCGCTTCCGAAGAATCATATCGTCGCGGAAAATCCGCTCGCGAAGGCGTTCGAACGCGCGAGAAGCCAGCTTGTGGCGCTCCGTGTCATCTTCCGGAATCGAAGCCTTGATTTCCGCCTTGATCGCGTCCACAAGCCCATAGCTCTCGTTCTTGGGGTGCTTTGCGGTGTCGAGCGCGTCTCGCAACCGGTCTTCGTACTTCGATTTGAATTCCTTGTAGAGCGCTTCATCGAATGCCGGCGGCTTCACAGCAACCTTCGTCGGATTCACTCGCTTTTGGAGATCGCGAATCGCGGCGACGATCTTGCGAATCTCAGCGTGCGCGAATTCGAGTGCATCCGCGACCACATCTTCAGAAACTTCCAGCGAGCCTGACTCAACCATCACGATTGCTTCATCCGACCCGGCCACCACAAGGTTCAACTGGCTCGTCTTCTGCTGCAACACCGTCGGATTCACCACGAGCTTACCTTCCAGCAAACCGACACGTACTGCAGCAATCGGATTCTCGAAGGGAATTTTGGAAATATAGAGAGCTGCAGAAGCGGCCGTCAAGCCAATCACGTCAGGATCGTTCTCGCTATCGGCGGAAAGCACCATCGCAACGATCTGCGTTTCCGACGACCATCCTTCCGGAAACAGCGGCCGCAATGGCCGGTCCGTCAATCTCGAAGTAAGTACTTCGCGCTCCGAAGGGCGCCCTTCGCGCTTGAAAAACCCCCCGGGAATCTTGCCCGCAGAATACGTATATTCGCGATAGTCTACAGTCAGTGGCAGGAAATCTTTTTCGGTCGCTTTGCTGTCCATGCAGGCCGTTGCCAGCACTACCGTATCGCCATACCGCGCCACCACGGCGCCGTGCGCTTGCCGCGCCATCTTGCCGGTTTCGAACGTCAATGTGCGTCCGCCGACCTCAACACTTACTTTTTCAAACATCTAATCACATCCTTCGCGCCCCGAATCTTCGGGTGCGCCATTTCAGATACGAGAGATCGCTCTCGTGGCAAAATTCGAATAAGGAATCGTCGGAGAGGGAGAGTTGCTCGTCAGATACACTTCAGCCGCGCGATCCTGTGGGCCCGCATGACGCTCGATAGTTCTGGCCCAATCTGAGGGTTCTGCGGTGGGAAATGTGCGGCCCGCAAGGCCGCCCGGGAAAGCGCTACTTACGCAAACTGAGTCGTTCCACAATCTCGCGATACCGATCCGGGTCGCGCCGGTTCAGATAGTCCAGCAGCCTTCGGCGTTTATTTACCATCATGATCAAACCGCGCCGTGAAGCGTGATCCTTCGCGTGGGACTTGAGGTGGGTCGTGAGGTAGCTAATACGTTCGCTCAACAAAGCAATTTGCACTTCCGGCGAACCGGTATCCTTCGGATGCGTCCGGAACTGCTCGATAACTTCTGCCTTCGCTTCCATCACCTGGCCCCTCCCCCTCTGAACATCGTGCCCTGCCTTCGCTCTCTATATCCTGTTCGACACTAAAAATGCTAGCACAAGCTATTCACGGCGCAAAGCGGTATTACAGCGATTCCTGTAGGTCCGCGGTCGGATTCACGGTAATCAAATCCCCTCCGCGCCACTCGCAATGGCACGGTTGAATCAATCAGCAGCGCTTGTCATCCTGCTTGCCCTGAGGCGCAAAGGGAGCGCCGCGAAGGATTTCAATTTGCAGTCCTCGCTCGTCGCCAAATGAGGCGTTCTAGCTCTTCCCGCCGCTAATCAGCGCTAGAAACTCGTCGCGCGTCTGCTTACTCTCTCGAAACGCCCCCAACATCGCGCTCGTCACCGCCGCGGAGTTCTGCTTTTCCACTCCTCGCATCACCATGCACAAATGGCGCGCCTCAATCACCACTCCAACCCCTTCGGGCGCCAGCTTCTCCTGGATTGCTTGGGCGATCTGGCTCGTCAATCGCTCCTGAATCTGCAGTCGCCGCGCGAACATATTCACGAGCCGTGCAATCTTGCTTAGGCCCACCACTTTCTTGTTCGGAATGTATGCCACATGACACTTCCCGAAGAAAGGCAAGAGGTGATGCTCGCACAGGCTGTAGACCTCGATATCCTTCACTACGACCATGTTGTCGTAGCAGACGCTGAACATCGCGCCATTCAGCAACTTCTCCGGATCTTGCCGGTAGCCGCTTGTCAAAAACCGCAGCGCCTTCTCGAAGCGCTCCGGCGTTCGCCGCAACCCCTCGCGGTTGGGGTCCTCTCCGAGCAACGGGATGATCTTGCGAACAAGGTCGGCAATCGTTTCTTCGCCCTTCTTATCTGGAATGATAATTTCCGTCGCTTCCGCCATTTTTTCTCGGCTCCTCATACTGTCAACGCTAACCATCCGCCGCTCTTTTGTCATCCTGAGCGCAGCGAAGGATCTCAATGCTCAGTCCTACGGCCCGGCCAACCACTACCTACCGTCGTACTCAAAACTATTCTTGCTCGTTTCCTCGATCCTCACGCGTTCCAACCGCGCCGCCGGAAAACTCTTCAATCGTCGATATATTTCGCGGCAAACATTCTCCGTCGTTGGCACCAGCGACCGGAACTCAGCCACATCCTCATTTAGATATTTGTAATCGAAAGCCTCAATCACTTCGCGTTGGACGAAAGGATCCAGTTCCCCGAGATTTGCAATCATTCCAGTCGACGCATCCACCGGCCCAGTCACAGTGACTTCCAAAGAATAGTTGTGACCGTGGCCGTACGGATTGTTGCACTTGCCGTACATTCTTTGGTTCGCTTCCTCGTTCAGCTGGGGAGAATGCAAGCGGTGCGAGGCCGCAAACTTATAACGGCGGGTAAGCGATATCTTCAATTCCGGACCTCCTCGTTGCCGGCCGTGCAATCTGCGAATAAATCGTCCGATTCATACAGCCGCACGCGATCGAGTTTCCCTTTCCTGATCTTCGGCTCAAGCAACGTCCAGATGACGGCGGCTATGTTCTCGCAAGTCGGAATCTTCCCAGCTAGCTCCGGCACCTCATAATTCAAATGCCGGTGGTCCATCCGGTCAACCACCTCGCGCTGCAAAATATCCTTTAATTCTTTCAGATCCAGCACCATTCCCGACGTCGGATCGGGCTCGCCCGCGATCGTCACTTCGAGTGTGTAATTGTGACCGTGTCCGTGAGTATTGCTGCATTTCCCAAACACGCGTTGATTCTCTTCCGCCGAAAATTGCGGATTCTGATAAAAGTGCGCCGCCGAAAACTCCACCTTGCGAGTAAGCTTAATCATCAAACCCTTTTGTTCGCCTTCAATCGTTCACCCTACGACCTTGGCCCCGTACTTTCGCCCTTTCCACTCCACCGTTCCGTGTGTATTTTTCCACCAAGACACCGCACCAATGACAAAAAACAGCCAGGCCCCCACAGTTGCATATTGGATGAATCGAACTGGGAAACGGTTCCGCCACAACATAAAACCGTAGAGCACATGCGACATCGCCAAGGAAAGCAAAACTACAGACCAAAACACGATATTTTCTGCCACTCCTAGTCGCTCCCGCATCAGATATGCAAATGCGGCTAGGATCGCGGTGCAGCAAAATCCAATTAGCACGTCCTTCTCTCTCAGTTCGATCGCTTCTGGACGGAACAACAAATAGAGATTCTTTGTCCATCCCTCCCACATGGCTCGGAAACTCCTATACATCCGAGTCCGGATCACCCCCGCTGGCGCTGAGAAATAAATTCGGCGACCCGCTCCTTTCACCGCCTGCGCCAAAGCAACATCCTCGAGCATATCGTCGGCAACCGCTCCGTGCCCTCCAATTTCATCGTAAACGTCGCGCCGCACCATCAAAAATTGTCCGTTCGCTGCAGCATCTGGCAATTCGGGATCATTCACACGCTCGTACGAATACCTGTCCGCGAGCGCGCAAAATATAAACGGAATCAGCGCTCTCTCCCACCAGGTTTCCATCTCTTGCTCTGGTGAATACGACACCAGCACTGCGTCGTGCTCCACCGCATCGGCTAGCGCCCGCCGCATCGCCCCCGGCAAGTGAAACGTGTCCGCGTCAGTGAAAAGCAGCCAATCCCCACTCGCTGCGGCAGCGCCCACCGACACCGCATGATTTTTCCCGATCCAGCCGGCCTGCAGCTCACCCGCCTGCATCACTTTTAGCTTCGGCAGCCGCGTTGCAAGCTCGGAAAGAATGCGCGCCGTGCCATCCGTCGATCCGTCATCAACGACGATCACTTCGTCAATCTCCGGCTGCGCCGCGACGGATTCAACCGCTCGCGCGATCGATTCTTCCTCATTTCGAGCGGGAATGATGGCTGATACCAAGCTTCCTTACGTAGTGATGACCGGTGCCGCTGTGGAGTGCGGTCGTAAAACGCGAAACCGCGCACAAAACAACGAACCACGCCATTCGCGAAACTCTCTCTACAAGGTATTATAGGTGCCTGGACACCCATTTGAAACGCAATCTCAAAACCGGCATGGTTCTCATCTTCATCGCGGGCCTTCTCTACATGTTCGCGCGCGCCGACTACCGCCAAGGCGAGCCCAGCCTTCGCGGTCAACCTGAGAAAGATTTCGCGCTCACGCTTGACGGCAAACCTTCGCGCCTCTCTTATCTCAAAGGCAATGTCGTCGTCTTGAATTTCTGGGCTACATGGTGTCCCCCATGCGTCGATGAAGCGCCATCGCTCAATGCGCTGCAGCGCCGAATCGCTCCACTCGGCGGCACAGTCCTCGGCATCAGCCTCGACGAAGACCAGGATGCCTATGAGAATTTCCTGAAGGCCTATCAGCTCGGCTTTCCCAACTATCGCGATCCCTCGAAGAAAATCGCGATGGACTACGGCACCACGATGTACCCCGAAACCTACATCATCGATCGCCAAGGCCGCCTCGATCGCAAGATCATCGGCCCCCAGGATTGGACCAGCCCCGAGATGACTACCTACCTCGACTCGATCCTGAAATCCAAATAGCGTGCTCTTCACGCGGTCTCTCTCCTCGCTGTCCTCTCATCGTCCACGAATGCACAGCGCTCAGTACCCAACCGGTATCTGCCACTAAAGTATGCTGCGTCGTTGACTTTGCAGCAGCCGTTCCCTAACATCCATTGCGTCTCAGGGCCCCCTGATCGGTATCTGGCTAAAAACTGATGCCACCCTCCAGCCCTCAGCCCTCGCCACTCCTGGCCAGAGTTCGCATCTTTCTCTCGAACCAGGGACTGTACCTCGTCGTGGCCGTCGCGCTATTCGCAATTCTTAGAGTCACAAATTGGCCGGGCGCTGACTTCGGCGCAATCCTCCTCTATTCCCTCGTTGCAGGAAATCTGGTCAGCCTGGCGATGAACCGCGTCGCGCCTTGGTCGTCCCAGTTCGCGAATCCGTATGACTGGGTTGTGTACGAGGCGTGTCTTTTCTTCGTCGCGCTCGGCAGCTCTGCGGCCGCGGTTTTCGTAACGATGGCCGCATATCGCGTGCCTTTCGAGATGTTTTCGTCTCAATTCCGGGGTGGCGGCAGGCTCGGAGTTGTCGTCGTCGTCATCGTCGGCACGATCGTTCATAACTACAACCGGACTCGCGCAACCCTCGAGCACACGTCCCGCGAACTCAGGAGAACCGTCGAACTCGGCAAAACGCAATCCCAACTCCAGGAGCAGGAGCTCGACAAAGCGCGGGAAATCCAGGAGCGGCTCCTGCCCAAAAAAATCCCGCAAATTCGAGGACTCGACGTCGCTGGAGCCTGGCAACCTGCGAGCGTCGTCAGTGGAGATTATTTCGACGTCCTGAAATTTGGCGAGACCAAAATCGGCGTCTGCATTTGCGACGTCGTTGGCAAAGGCATCAGTGCCGCTCTATTGATGGCGAATCTGCAAGCCACGTTTCGCGCTTTCGCATCTGAACCCGCTTCTCCCGGCAGCGTCGTCACAAAGTTGAACGAGGTGATTTGCAATAACATTGCGCCGGACAAATTCGTCACTTTTTGCTATTGCCTTATCGACGCGACCGAACGTTCGCTCACGTACGCCAGTGCCGGACACTGGCCACCCATTCTGCTCCGCCGCTCCGGAAGCCCCCTCTCCCTAAAAGAAGGCCGACCCCCTCTGGGCTTATTTCCTTCCCATGAGTACGGAAATAGCGTGCTGCCGCTCGAGTATGGCGATCAGCTCATCCTCTACACAGACGGATTGACGGAGGCGCTCAACTCCAAGGGACAGGAATTCGGAGAGCGAAACCTGACCGAGATCGGAATCCAAAACATACGGCTCAGCGCCACGCAGATGCTGGCGATGCTGAAGCGAGAAGTAAACAGGCACTGCGGTGGATGTTTTCAAGACGATCTCACTCTGGTAGTCGTCGCCGTAAAGTAACTCGCACTTCTCTCAACTCGGGTAGCCACGACGAGCTCCGTATCTCGTCGCGGGCATTCCCCGCGTTGCACTTGACACACGCTTCCCCTTTTCCGTAATATACCCCCTAGGGGTATTGAGAGATGCCGAACAAGCGAGCTTTCAAAAAACCGACGGCGGAATGTGCCTGCGACATTGCCCTCAGCCCATCACGCAAAGCTCTCTCAGTCGATCCAGAGATCAAATCTTCAAACCTGAAACGTCTTCGGCGCATCGAGGGCCAGATTCGCGGCCTCGCTCGCATGGTGGCTGAAGACCGCTACTGCCCCGACATCATGATTCAGATCTCATCCGTTCAAGAAGCACTTCGTGCCGTGGGACGCGGCCTGATGCGCAATCACCTGAAGCATTGCGCTTCGCAAGCCATCCGCAAGGGCACTGCCGCTGAATCCGAAGAGACGTACGACGAGTTGATGAACCTGATCTACAAGCACGCACGCTGATGACAACGCCAATCGAACGAGATCCTGTTTGCGGAATGACGGTCGCCCCCGAGCGCGCAAAAGCTCGCGTAGAACTCGGCGGCAAGAGTTACTTTTTCTGCGGCGAGGGCTGCGCGAAAAAGTTCAATGCGGAGCCTGCCAAGTTTCTAAACTTTCAAGCGACTCCCTCCGCGTCGCCTCAACGATCGGCTATTGCGCTGGTGCATCTTCCGCACCACCCTGCTGAGGTCGCTGACACGAAAACCGCGCGAAAAACTTCTTACGTCTGTCCGATGGATCCAGAAGTCCACGAGGACCATCCCGGAGCATGCCCAAAATGCGGCATGGCGCTCGAGCCAGACGTTCCACCTGCGCCGGCCACACGCATCGAGTACACCTGTCCGATGCACCCTCAAATCGTTCGCTCGGAGCCAGGCAACTGCCCAATCTGCGGAATGGCACTCGAGCCGCGCACTGCAATTGCCGACGAAGAATCAAATCCTGAACTCACCAGCAAGACGCACCGCTTCTGGACGAGCGTCGTCCTCACCATTCCGGTTCTGATTCTCGGCATGTCCGACTTGATCCCCGGCCAGCCGCTCCAAGAGATTCTCTCGATGCGCACAATCGGCTGGCTCGAATTTGCACTCGCAACACCGGTGGTTCTCTGGGGCGGCCTTCCATTTTTCGAGCGTGGCTGGGCATCCCTCGTAAATCGCAGCCTGAACATGTTCACGCTCATCGCTCTCGGCACTGGCACGGCGTACACGTACAGCGTGATCGCCGTCCTCTTCCCCGGAATATTTCCGCCGTCGTTTCAAAGCATGCCGGGAGAAGTGCCGCTCTATTTCGAAGCCGCCGCCGCGATCACCACTCTCGTTCTGCTTGGGCAGGTACTCGAGCTTCGCGCGCGCAGCCGCACGTCCACGGCGATCCGCTCGCTCTTGAAGCTCTCGCCGAAATCGGCGCGCCTCGTTCGCACGGACGGCACCGAGATCGACATATCTGTCGAGCACGTCCAGCTGGGCGATACACTGCGCGTTCGTCCCGGTGAAAAAGTGCCGGTCGATGGGGTGGTGATCGAGGGCGCAAGTTCGGTCGACGAATCGCTGATGACCGGCGAGCCCATTCCCGTGGAGAAGACGAACGGAAGTCGCGTTATTGGCGGCACCGTCAACGGCACCGGAACTTTCGTTATGCGCGCCGAACGTGTTGGAAGCGAAACGCTTCTCGCTCAAATCGTTCGCATGGTGAGCGAAGCACAACGCAGCCGCGCGCCAGTTCAAAAGCTCGCTGACCAGGTGGCCGGATATTTTGTGCCCGCGGTGGTCCTGATCGCAATCGTCACGTTTATTTTGTGGGGCATCTTTGGACCAGCGCCCAAAATGGCGCACGCTCTCCTAAACGCAGTCGCGGTGCTCATCATTGCGTGCCCATGCGCACTAGGACTCGCGACGCCGATGGCAATCATGGTTGGCACAGGCCGAGGCGCGCTCGCAGGCATCCTCATCAAGAACGCCGAATCCCTCGAAACCCTTGAAAAAGTCGATACGCTCGTTGTCGACAAGACCGGAACTCTCACCGAAGGCAAACCTAAAGTTACTTCCGTGATCGCCTCGTCAGGTTCGGATGAGATAGAGATCCTGCGAGTGGCCGCCACTCTCGAGCGCGGCAGTGAGCACCCGCTCGCAGCCGCGATCGTCGCAGCTGCAAATGAACGCGGAATTGCTATCGGCGCCGTTTCCGATTTTCGGTCGCTCACAGGCAAAGGCGTAACAGGCCAAGCCGACGCCCGTGCGGCGGCACTCGGCAATCGTGCACTTTTCGCCGAGCTTCAGATTCCCCTTGGCCCGCTCGACGACCGCGCGAAGGCCCTCGAAGCCGAAGGCCAAACGGCGATGTTCGCAGCGATGGGCGGAACCGCAATCGGCATCATCGGTGTAGCCGACCCGATTAAGCAAACGACAGCCGAAGCGATCGACCGCCTTCATCGCGAACACATCACGATCGTGATGCTGACTGGCGATAGCCGTGCTACCGCCGAATCCGTTGCGCGAAAGCTGAAGATCGAACAGGTATACGCCGGAGTCTTGCCGGATCAGAAGGGCGAAATCGTGAAGCAGCTGCAAGCTGAAGGACATGTCGTCGCGATGGCTGGCGACGGCGTCAATGACGCTCCGGCTCTCGCCGCAGCAAATGTTGGCATCGCGATGGGCACTGGAACTGACGTCGCCATCGAAAGCGCCGGGATCACGCTCCTCAAAGGCGACCTGGTCGCCATCGCCCGCGCCCGCACCCTCAGCCGCGCCACGATGCGCAACATCCGCCAGAATCTTTTCTTTGCGTTCGTCTACAACGCTCTGGGCGTCCCGATAGCCGCAGGAGTTTTGTACCCATTCTTCGGTTTGCTTCTGAGTCCGATTCTCGCGAGCGCAGCGATGACGTTTAGCTCAGTGTCGGTAATTACGAACGCCCTCCGCCTGCGTAATGTTCAACTTTAGTCGTAAGCCTGCGCATCTCTCACAACCTCGCGAATGCTATAATCCAGCACATGACATTGATGACAGTCACCTACGAACTTCAAACCCGCCTGAACCCCGCTCAATTCCGCACGCTCGGCGAGTTCTCCAATACCTACGGCCTCCCCAAATTCCGCTACGATGAAACCACCAATCGCCTGCACTTCGATTACGACGCCTCACGCCTCCGCGAAACGGTCGTCGAACACGTGCTACGTCAATCTAGAATCCCAGTTCTGCGCCGCGTAGAAAATTCATAGCTGCATCGTCTTGCACCGCGCGCCCGGTCTGGGCAAATTCGCAATATTGTCATCCTGAGCGAAGCGAAGGACCTCAACGCAGCCCGGACCACAATTCGTAACGATCTAGAGCATTGGCGCGCCAATTCCCTGCGCAACACAGTCATACCAAAACCTCGATTCGAATTTCGATCAGGAAACTGCGCTGGAAACCACTCAGAAAAGAAGAGGGGCTCTCGCTTGGGATCGAGAGCCCCAAAAGGTCGCGTTCCTTTGGTTCGACCTAGGCGTGATCGAACCATGGGGTCATCCATCCTAGCTTCCCTCTCAGAGGCAGGTGGGAACGACCCGTTCTTCCAGTGTCTGGGCCCCTTCCTCCCCATTCACCAGTTGTGCGGATCGTGTAGGAACGCGACCCACGCCCTCTCTCTTGCAAATCCGTGGCCCATTGTCGTACGTCCGGCCGGCCCAGCCCCCTTTAGTTTTCAGCCACTTACTGACGATCTTCTCTGCGGCTTTCCTCGAGCCGATTCCAGTTCGGGAACGTGCGTCCCGCTTTGAATTCACCTTGGTTTTGACCCAGCTAGTCTGCTCGACCCCTACGCCTCCCGCTCACTCTTCGCGCACATCCGCGATCCTAACTTGTCCGCAGCGGAGCTCTGCCGCATAATGGAAATCTCTCGGAAACAGGAATGAAGAAAACTTTCATCGCGATTTTGGCACTCGTCGCGGGCCTGGCTGGCCTTGCCATCGGTATGGCCGCTTCGCGAGTCGCGCACCACGCTACACTCGCACCCAGTTCGCACGACCGTGCCGCATATCTTCCGCCCGCAAAATCTGACCAATCGGATCCCACACATACGTCAGAGGCCGCCGCACATAAAGCGGCGTCCGGTGTGGCGGGAGAACCTGATGCACCTGCTCCGGCCGCAGGATCCGCCTCTCCCGAAATGACGACTATGATCGGCGATGACGATGACGTGATCCGGTTCGCCAAAAATCCCCAGCCGGTGCCTCCATTCCTCCTGCAGGATCTCGATGGCAATGCCGTCTCCACGGCACAGTGGCAAGGAAAAGTGGTGATCCTGAATTTCTGGGCCACGTGGTGTCCGCCCTGTCGCGACGAAATTCCGCTTCTTGTCGAGCTCGCGAAAAAATACAAGGACGGCCTCCAGATCGTCGGAGTTTCGCTCGATGATTCTTCTGCCGACGACGTCAGACAATTCGCGAAGGCCTTCCACGTGAATTATCCGATCGTGATGGGAAGCCGTGAGCTTTTATCCGAATATGGCGGGGTGCCCGCGCTTCCAACCACGTTTCTGATCAATAAAGACAGCCGCGTCGTACTGAAGCACGAGGGCCTCTACCCTCCCGAGGTCTATGAAACGGAAGTGCGCTCCCTGATGGGCTTGCCGGTCGACGTGAAGATCGAAACTTTCGAAGATACGGGACAGATATTCCTGAAGAACGCAGTGAATGCTACTGAGCTTCCTGACGTGGATTTCTCCGGCGTTAATCCCGAGCAGAAAAAAGTCGCGCTGAAACGCCTGAATTCAGAAGGCTGCACGTGTGGCTGTCGCCTGACGCTCGCCCAGTGCCGGATCAATGACACGTCGTGCGCGAGAAGCAAAGGCCTCGCCGCCAAAGTGATCCGAGAGGTAACCGACGCAGGTCCCGTGCCGCCCGCTACCACGGCGCCACCACCGGCCAATAACCAGTAATCCATCTTTCGAAAGCGCAAATCGCTCGGGGCGCCCTCACATAAAGATGCGAAGCGCCCCGAGTATTCACATGACTTGAGACTTCTTAGTGATTCTCGTGTGCTCGCGTTTGCAGCGCCTCATTCACTTCCCCAAGCGCCTCGTCCACTCTCTTGATCGCCTTGTCGCGGTGCCCGCCAAACGATCCGGGCGCCCCAGCCAGAAGCGCTCGCGCCTGCTGCAATAAATTCGCAGCGCTGCGGACGTCCGCCATCGCCTCATGCTTTTCCTGAGCCGCCACCACGTTCGTCGTGCCGGGAATCGAGCGCGTCGCCGCCCCCGCCACAAACGCTACGGCAAATCCGCTCACAATCAGAAATCGGGAAACCTGATTCTTCATCGCAAGTCCTCCAAAGTTTATTTGAACCTCGTACCTGGAGAGAGCAGGCCAACGACGCACTTTGAACCGCAAGATCGCCTCTCCACCAGTAATTTCAATCCACCCGCTTCATTTCGCGAGACCTACCAAAATGTACAGTTCTAGGACTGACTGTTCTGCTTTGTACCACCGACCAGTCGAAATTCGGCGCCTCGCCGTGCTAGCGTTGGCTGTGAGAAACGAACAACATTTTGAACGAGTGACACCAACGAGGTCGCCGCTCGCGCGCGTTACTCGTTGCTCTTTGTGGTCGTTCTCAGTGGCCTCAGTGTTCAGTTCCTCCTCACTTCTAATCAACTCTAATCAACGGTCCTGCGATTTGAATTCCACGCAAACCGATGAAAACACAAGACGGCGACCACGTCTAATCAACGGTTAAAGGGGGCCAAGAGACCGAGATATGAGTGCGCATTCGGGTGCCCAGCTGGGCTCCTAACCGCGGAAATCCCGCAACATCGCCTGTGAGATCTGCTGGTCTGTCACCGCGTAGGTGCCGTTCGCGAGGGACACGCGGATCGACGCGACGCGATCCTGCCGAACGTCGGTCGGCAACATCGCTCAGCGCCGCATGAAGGTTTCTCAATTGGATAGAGTGACATGAAAGACTTAGCCGATCGAAACGCAACAAACACTTCGACGATGAACTGGCGTCCGCGTCATAGGGCGCTGAGCAGTCCAGAGTGGGGATTCCGTTCGTCGAACTCTTTGCGTCTGGCAGGTTTGCGGCGGGATCATCGGCGCCGCTTCGTTCTCCGGCCCGAACTTCCCGAAAGCCGATTTGATTTTTCTGGAAGCCAATGTAGCGGTCAATCTTCAATCGCGAATCTCCTTCCGTTGCAAATCATAGTCAATAGCGGTCGTGATTCCTTTCAATTTTCCATCGTTTGCCGTGCTGCACTCCTCGAGACTAATTCAGGCCCTAGCGACATGTTTCATATCGATTTCATATCGAACATCGGCGCAACATAAGAAAGCTTTAATGCAATTTCGCTTTTTGATTGTCACCCATAGCGTAAATCGGCTCAAACGCGACTCCCTTGACTCAGTTCCCATTCTGGATAGTTTGCTAAATGCCTATGATTGTTGCGCTTGCGGCAATTTTCGAGGAGTTGGGATGTGTTTGGCTTGCGGCCTAACTCGGTGTCTCAGCCGTCTGCGAATTGCTGCATTCGCGGCGGCAACTTTGTCCAGAAGCACCGAGAGACGATGAGCCCTCGAGTTGATTAGCGGATTAGTGTGCAGCTTTTGTCTGAATCGGCCTCTTCCCAGTCGTTTCGCGCAAACGGACGCGCAGACGCAGCAGAGCCGAAGTGTGAATCTGAGAAACTCTCGATTCCCCGATCCCTAGCGCTGCGCCTACCTCTTTCATAGTGAGTTCCTCGAAGTGGTACAAAGCGAGGACTTGCCGCTCACGCTCAGGAAGTTCGCCAATCGCTTTTTCGAGCAATCCCGTGATCTCCGAACGCAAGGTCTGGTGAAACGGATCTTCCTCCTGCGAGCAAGGCCGCTGCTGAATGGCTTCCTCGCCGCCGCCCTGCTCGTTCGAGTTTCCTTGCAGGCTTCCGATGTCGAGACCGCGTAATTCTCCCATCAGGTGCTGGAGATTCTCCAGGCTCATGCCCAATTCGACGGCGATTTCCGGTTCTGTTGGATCGCGACTCAATTTGCCTTTGCAATCCGAGATGGCTTGTTCCAAGCGCCGGCCCTGGCGACGCAGGGTTCGCGGGCTCCAGTCCACTTGGCGGAGGCTATCTAGGATTGCCCCGCGAATTCGAAACTCTGCGTAGTGCTTGAGTTGAACGTTTTTCGTCGGGTCGTATTTTCGGACAGCATCCATCAGGCCGATAATGCCGGCGTGCACGAGATCTTCGAGCAGGACTTGCGGGGGAAGCCGATCGTGAATTCTCCGCGCGATAAACTGCACTTGCGGCAAATGTTCAAGGAGCAATTGATCCCGGCGCACTTCATCAATCGCGGGAACTGAAGCGGTGACTTGCAGCGTGGCGTTCATGAGGAGCGACCATTCAACTGATAGCCGACACCGCGAATCGTTTGAATCAGTTTCTTGTCGCTTCCAGCATCCACTTTCTTCCGCAGGTAGTTCACGTAGACATCGACAACGTTTGTCATCGTGTCACAAGACAAATTCCAGACGCGCTCGACGATTTCGGAGCGAGTGACACGCCGGCCAGCATTGCGCATGAGAAATTCCAAAAGCGAAAATTCTTTCGGTGTGAGCTCGATTGCACGATCGGCGCGCCTCACAGAGTGTTCCACGCGATTCAGTTCCAGATCTTCGACCCGCAGAGTGATTTCAGGAGTCCTGCTGCTTCGACGGAGTAGCGCCCGCACCCTTGCTGATAGCTCGGAAAAGGAGAATGGCTTCAGGACAAAGTCGTCCGCACCCATGTCCAGCTCTTCCACGCGATCAATAACAGGGCTGCGATTGGTGAGAATTACAATCGGTAGTTGTTGGCGAGTCGCCCGCACGTCCTGCAGAACGGCGAGGCCCTCTTGCTTCGGCAGGCTCAAATCAAGAACGGCGAGATCATAGTCTCGCTCTCGCACCATGCTCTTGGCCTTTTCCCCGCTTTGAGTGAGGTCAACCGCATAGTGTTCGGCACCGAAACCGCGCTGAAGAAATACTCCGAGAGCTGAGTCATTTTCTGCAACAAGAAGGCGCATGGGAAACTCCAGTGGAAGGGGGAAAAACCCACGAGAGGCTAGTGAAGGGAATAAAACTCTAATGAAGCGTCAGGATGATGTCAAAACAAATCGTCCATGGCGGTCAAGAATTATCGAATGAAGAAAAAAATGAACCATTGTGAAACGTGAATGCTTCGCGCGCGGTACGGGTCGCCCAATGCGACCAAGATCGTGGTTCATTTTGAAACTGCGCTACGAGTGCGTCATGTTTTCAGGGCGCACGATCTCGTCAAATTCCTTTTCAGTGAGATATCCGAGCTTCAGGGCAGCCTCGCGAAGGCTGAGATTTTCATGGTGCGCCTTGTGAGAGATCTCGGCAGACTTGTCATAGCCGATTTTGGGAGTCAACGCCGTGACTAGCATCAGCGAGTTGTCCACGTTCTCTTTTATGCGGGCTTCATTTAGCTCGAGACCCAGGACGCAATGATCGGTGAATGATCGGCACGCGTCGGCGAGAAGCCGCACTGAATTCAGAAAATTGTGGATCATCACCGGCTTGTAGACGTTGAGCTGAAAGTT
>Ga0210387_10000518_pt1 | contig 27184 bp, 26 predicted proteins | sample IncBWC7OmetaG_FD_160108 | JGI IMG/M metagenome (GOLD analysis project Ga0210387, IMG submission 160108) | Forest soil microbial communities from Barre Woods Harvard Forest LTER site, Petersham, Massachusetts, United States - Inc-BW-C-7-O ...
CGCCGGCTGTTCCTTTGAATTCAGCGCCAAGACCATTCAGCCGCTGGCGAAAATACTGCGGGAGGAATTGGCAAAACTGTAAAGACGGATGCGATTTGAATTGTCGGGCCGTGCGCCTCTTCACTGCCCGCTTACGGCTTGGGATCGGACGAACGGAGCGACCTTCGTGCCGAGAATTTCGATCGCGTGCAGCATTTTCTCCTGCGGCAGGGTGGCGACGGTCATCTGAAAGTTCAGGCGCGAAATACCGCCCAGGACTTCATTATAATGGAGAACTTTTTTGGCCACGGTCTCGCTGTCGCCAATGAGGAGGGCGCCGTTGGGTCCAAGCTGCGCCTCAAAGTGCGCCCGGGTCATGGGCGGCCAGCCGCGCTCGCGGCCGATTTTGGTGAAGGCATGGGCATAGCCCGGATAGAAGTCGTCCTGCGCCTGGCGATTGGTCTCGCCCACGAATCCGATGGCGTGAACGCCGACTTTCAGCTTGTCGGGCGCGTGTCCGGCCCGCGCGCCGGCTTCACGGTAGAGATCGACCAGCGGACGAAACCGGTGCGGCTCGCCACCGATGATCGCAACCATGAGCGGCAAACCGAGCGTGCCGGCGCGCACGGCCGACGCCGGGGTCCCGCCCACCCCGATCCAGACCGGCAGCGGATTTTGCAAGGGTCGCGGATAAACGCCCTGGCCCGTCAGCGGCGGGCGGTGCTGGCCCGACCAATGGACGTTCGTCTCCGCGCGGATCTTCAGCAGCAACTCGATCTTCTCGGCAAAGAGCGAATCGTAGTCCTCCAGCTCGAGGCCGAAGAGCGGAAACGCCTCGATGAAAGAGCCGCGGCCGGCGACAATTTCCGCCCGGCCCCGGGAAAGAAGATCGAGCGTGGCGAATTCCTGGAAGACCCGCACCGGGTCGGCCGCGCTGAGCACCGTGACCGCGCTGGTCAGGCGGATCCGCTTCGTCCGCGCGGCCGCGGCGCCAAGAATGACGGCCGGCGCGGAATCCAGGTATTCTTTCCGGTGATGTTCGCCGACGCCGAAGGCATCCAGGCCCACCTGGTCGGCCCGTTCAACCTGGTCGACCAGGTTGCCGAGCAGCCGGGAAGGATCGAGCTCCACGCCGCTGGAGTCAGGGGCATTCGCCGGGGCAAAGCTGTCGACGCCGATCTCGATCATGCCGTTCCTTTCACCGCAAAGAGGCCCGCAAATGCCGTCCGTTCGCGGACGAAGAGCACGGACCAGAGCGCGACCGCCACCACCGCGGGCGCGTAGCCGCTGGGGGCGAGGCAGGCATGGAAGAGGGCGATGTTGACCAGGATCGGCGCCAGGATGGCGAGCGCCAGCGGCACAAACCGATTCACCAGCAGCAAAAAGCCGGCCACGGCCTCGAGCGCGAAGACCACGCTCAAATAGTGGGACACAAACAACGCTCCGACGTATTGGCCGGCCAGGCCGGACGGAGGCGGCATGGGGATGAAGTGAAGAAAGCCGTTGAGGCCGAAGACCAGGAACAAAAGCCCCAGCAGGATGCGCGAGATCAGGATGGCTGTTTTCATGAGAGGAGAAGTTGAGAGTTTAACGATTACTGTTGGTTACACGACATATGTTGTGCATTAATAGATAAACGTCAAGTGTTGTTTTTCTTTGCATTGGCGGCCGCCCCTGATAACGTGGATCCATGCCTATTTCGGACTGCGAGGTTCGGGACCCGCGAATTCGGCGGACGCGCCAGTTGCTGCACCGCGCGCTGCGCACCCTGCTGCGAAGCCGCAGCTTCGACGAGCTGTCGGTCCAGGACATCGCCGACGAAGCCACGGTCAACCGCGCCACCTTTTACGATCATTACACCGACAAGTTCGCCTTGTTCGAAGCCATGGTGGCGGGCGAATTCCATCAGTTGCTCGACGAGCGAAAGGTGCAGTTCAACGGCGAATGCGCTGCTTCCGCGGCTCCCGTCGTCCTGGCCGCCTGTGATTTTCTCGCCCGCTGCTCCCATTCGACCGGAGCGAACAAGGACCATAACGCTTTTGAAGCCCTGGCCGACGCCGCCATCGCGAACGCGATTCGCCGGGTGCTGATGGCTGGGATGAACCCGCGCCAACGCCGCGGGAAAATCCCCATCGAGATGGTCGCCAGTGCGGCCAGCGGCGCCCTCTACGGAGCCGTGAAGGAATGGCTCCATCTGCGCCGCCGGCCCCCGGCCGGGGAGATCGTGCCAGCCGTGGTCGAGCTGGTCGGGCCGATGCTCGCGCCGCTCTGCCGCGCGAACAAAGCGCACGGGTAGCGACGGGCGAAAAATGAAATGAACGGCGTGACAGAACCGCAGCACAAGCTTGATCACCCGATACCCTGTTCTAGTATGGACTTGAACGTTGGACGTTCGGTGTTGGCCGTTCGATGTTCACGGCGGCGTCTCCGCCGCTGGTAAAGTGTCATCGATGTGACGCCTACTGAACCCCACAAGATGGCGCAAATCACTGAATTTTGGCCAAGGAATGAGCGCCACCGACACCCTCGAGTTGGCGCTTTTTTCAGAACGCCGATAAGAGATGTCGCATTTTTCAGATCCGGCACTTGTCGGGACGGCGCGAAAAATACGACACGACGTGGGTAGCGCTGGAGAATCCGCCGTGGCAGATATTGAATGAGTTTACTGCATCTTACTAATCTTACTTGGTGCAGGCGCTTGGGTTAGTTATGCTAGCTAATTAATAGCTATTTTTAGTATGGCTAACCGAGGTGCGGCGGCCGGCCATCATTTTAATTCGACGGTTATTGGCAGAAAACCGTCCTTGAGTTTACCGGCGAGAGCATTCGCACCAACGCTGCCAAAAAACGGCAAAACTAGGCGGATCATTTAACAATGGATTGTACCGTTGCCAACCGTACAACCCATGCTAGGAAGGATCTTCTCGTACATTCTCTACCGTGAAGCCAAAGACGATATTAGCTGTCTCCGGCGAGGACAGCAATGAATAAGGCGGCATCAAGCCAAATGCTCCCGGTCAATGGCTTTGTTCCATCTGCCAAAACATCCCGCCAACTTTTTCCTTGGCTTCTTCCAATCGCGATCTTGTGACCGACGTACCAGAGGCAAGAAATGACGAACGCTGCAGTCGACATGCCGGGCCATAGGACCAGCCCGCGTAAGACGGCAAATTCTATTATCAGGCTTCGCATCATAGCGAAATCCAAAGAATGACTGCAGTCAGAAAGGAGAGCCCGGGAACGGCCCATACCGCAAAGTGGACAAGCCCCCTGCTGCTTAGCTCTTCTTCTTTCACCGCATCCAGTCCAGTTTTGTCTTTCTCGGTACCGCGAGCGAAGAGCCATGATCTACCAGACGCCGAACAAAGTCTCCAAATGACAAGGGCACAAAGCATCGTTCCGACGGCACCAATAGCATATGCCATACGCTGTGCCCTGGCGGCCTCCCGAGCCGAACCGTCAGAATCACGGGCCACCGCAATCAAGCTCATTTCCCAGAATACAAATAATGATAAACCCCAGAGGAAAAAGTAAATCCTCCGAGGAAATGCCGCGATAAGTCGGTTCTGCTCAGCACTCTCGACGGCTTCGCGATGTTGGTCCGCTCTCTTCATTTGAATCGGCCGTCAGGCTCCTTCAGAATCTCAAGCTCGGCAAGTGTGCAGACTCCGTTGCCGCCGCCGAGATATCTGAAGCCAACCGTTTTAATCTTTGGGGTCTCCTCAGCCTGAATTAAAATGACTGGCGTTGCCCTCTTTTCTTTCTCCTCGTGGTGAATTGCGCACGCCGGCAGAGGAATCAATATCGGCTTCAGTTCGCTTCGGTCACCGGAAAGGTAAAACGTCGCTCTCTCTTCCCTCACGTCCTGTTCTGTTGCAAGCCGACCAGAAACGCATGGTGTCGTTTTCCAGTGTTTCATGTCTACCGGTCCCCAGAGCTTGTCTCCTGCAATGCTCATGCTGGGTATCTTGTGTGTCTTTTTCCCCTCACTCGATCGTGCATGTCGTGCAGCGGGGATCCACACGAAAGCGATATAATGGATGGCGATCATAACTACGCCGGCAGTAAGAACGAGGAGCGCGACGGAAACGGCTGCTTCGCCAGCTACTGCCCCGGTCCAATACCTTCCGGCAATGGCCAATCCGAAGTACTTTGCCCCGATGCACGTCGTCACGCCAGTGGCCACAAACCCGTATCCGTAGTACTTTAAACGCGCCTTCTTAAATCTTCGACCGGCCCAGAAATAGACCGCCATAAATGGCGCGTACATTGCGAACAAACTGAAGAATACTTTAACCCAGACGGTCATATTGGTTGGGTATTCTGAGGTGGTGCGAAGGTCACAGCCGCCGCGCACGGGCCTGTAGCTCAATGGTTAGAGCAGAGGACTCATAATCCTTTGGTTCAGGGTTCAAGTCCCTGCGGGCCCATTCTTCAGAAAGAAACCAACAAACCGATGTTGTCGACGGAACCATGAGTTGGCCAATTTGGACAGCTCATGCTTGGCGTGTAGGCGCATGGGAAGATGCGGAAGCGGAGTGGGATCCCAACCCACGCGCTCGTGGACGATCCTATCCACGAGCAACACGTGCTTCCGGCTATTGAGTGAACCGAAGGCCACTTTATGTGTCACTTTCCGCACGCAAGGCCAAGTTATGCGTCAATTTTTATCTGGCTGGCTGAATTTAGGCCGTTTTTCTGGCCAGATTATGCGTCAAATCGGCGAAAATTTATGTGTCACTCACCAACCGATGTGTCGAAGGAAGCATAGCTTGGCCAATTTGGACAGGGTATGCTTCCTATCGGGCACTGGCCAACCTATGCTTCCTCTTGCGTAAGTTGCCAGTGCTGGGCCGTTAGGGCTGGCATCCAGCGATTTCCGCTGCTTTTCGTCGTCCTGCCTCTCTCGTGGCCATGAGTTATTTCGGCCAACTCTTGCTTCCTTTTTTCTATCCCGGCCAACTTATGGTTCCGAACCCAGTTTCCGCCAATTTCGGCCTCGAGTGAAGCCTTGGACAACTCATGTTTCGTAAGGGCGGCAACTTATCGTTCCATCGACATAGGTCGCGCAAGGGCACATGCGACAGTCGCGCCGGTCCGTGATACTGTGGACCACATCGGCAAGCACCACTTGCTCCAATCAAATTCAAAGACAGGAATCCAAAATGAAAAAACGAAAACTTGGAAAAAGTAACCTTGAAGTCTCCGCCCTCGGCCTCGGCTGCATGGGCATGAGTTCTGGTTACGGTCCCGCGGGCGAAAAGTCGGCGATGATTGCACTCCATTAAGACGATGGAACACGCGAATCCAGTCTGGTTTTGTCTGCCGCCAGCTGCCCAGTCGATGCGCGTAGCCCGAACTCAGTGCAATCATGGAGCGGAGGCGCGGGCCGGGCTGAATTATCTGTTGATTGTCGCTAGCGCGTGTTATCTGGAATCAATTTTGGAGCACATCCTGTCGGAACTGATTGCACATCTGCCAAATCCGACGCATCCCACCGACAAAGCGATGCGACGGGCATTGTTGGAGCGAGTGCGTTCAGCTAGTGTGCGGGAAAAGGCTGGGGATCTTTTCGCCATCGTGACTGGGCAACCTATGTCGAAGTTGTCGAAGATAGCGCCAAATTGGGCCGGCATCGACGTACTTTTTGGACTGCGCAACATGCTCGCCCACGGAAACCCCATCAAGGTGATCGTGAATTTCCCTGGGGAGATGGAAAGCCTGTGGCTGGTCGAATATAAGGGCGTGTGCAAAAAGGTTCATGACTACCTACTCGCCGAGAATATCCTGACGAGTCCTGTCGATCCGCTGGCAAATGAATGGTTCTTTTTGATCGATGGTGCGGCTGATCACTTTTGGGACCTGGCCTACCGTGCGGTCGTGGATATTGGCGAATCGCTACCGGAATCGATGGCGGCGGTTGTTCGTCAGGCCGTTTATCGCCACGATCAGCTAATTTCCTGTGATCGAAGCTCGTCACCGCAGAGATAATCTCACTTTGGGATCACTGCATTTTCGAGATAACTCGTTACGAGTTTGGCCCGGCTGTTTCCTCAATGTCTTGATCGTCGCGATCATCCTCTTGGGGGGCCGGGGCCTCGATTTCAACGACGTTCTCGTCAATTTGCACGGACCCGAGCGTCGGTGTCTGCCAGTCGTCACTCATTGTGATCCGGACGGTCCCGTTAATCTCGGTCTCATCGCTAACACGGCCTTTGCACCGGTGGAGGTAAAAAACGTCATCGCCGGGATCTCCAGAGATCCATGAGTCCGGGTCATCGTATTTGACGTCGGCTTCGAACGCCACAATCGCGGTGAATTGAACGTCAAAGCTGTTGTGACCGAGACCAACTACCGAAATTTCCTCTTCGGCAATCTCGACCGACGAGGTTGCCACATTGTCTACATAACCGCGACCATTTGGATCTAGGGCATGGTCAAACCCGCGATCTGGGAAGACCTCCTTGATCTGGATCTTGAGCGTGTCACGTATCCCCTTAGCGATGCGCTCGGCATCCTTAAACCGAGCCTTCTCGGTGAGAAGTAGTTTGGTGAAGTGGAAGGGCTCGGAAAAATAGAACAAACCGGGCGTGTCCTCGCACGCCTTTTCGAAGTCTTTGTCATGCGACACGACTGCAACGAGTTCGCCAGTTCGCGCGGCGTAATCGCGGATAGTCGCAAACGAGAAAGCATCGGGAAATTCCTTTCGCTTGTCGCCTGCGCCAAAAGGTGGGATCTGTTGCTCATACCATCGCATTATCTCACGGAGGTCGATCCCGGTGTAGTCGAGTGTCTTTAAGTCGAACTTCGCTCGGAAGGCGGTCCAAGCTGCCCGAAGTTGGTTTTGCAGTGAGCGCAACAGGGCGGCGTCCGCGACCGGATCGAGCGGAAAGTACGGCACCTTGCGCAGGAGTCCATGCTCCTTGCGCATCGCTTTAATGGCGGCAACGGCGTCTTGGGCAGCCAACTCCATGTGGCGGATTATCTCACACTCGGTGGGTTCGGGAACAAGGAGCTTGAGTTTGACGGCAGGCGAAGCGGCGAGCAGCGCAGCAAATTGTCTTGAGGTAAACTCGAACTGCGCGGCTTTGAAGACACACGTATCGATGAATACGGTTTTTGGGACTGCCATGCTCATTCGTATCGTCGGTCGCTCTCCAGCGCGAGGAATTTTAGGCCCGCTGGATGTGGTCAAACCCTGCTTTCTGATCATTGCTGGCAGAAAATTAGCCGCCGCCTTTGTTTATTTTAGGGATGAAGTTTGCGGACAGTTACGACGCCATCATCTACGACGGCAAAGTGTTGTGGGCCGTTCCCGACAGCGGTGTCGAGGCAGAGGCGGTCGGATCCTTCCCATCGAGGCTTGGATGCAGGCGTGTGCCCATAAATCTGCCGGATTTTTGAGACGGGTGCCAGTTCGAGATGATCGCACCAAAGTATCCCGCCGGCAGGATGCAAACCAAGTTTCATCCTCGGAATTTGGATTTGGTGGGCCCGCAGGGACTCGAACCCTGAACCAAAGGATTATGCTTACCACTTCGGTTTTCACCGACAGCATGCGCTGTTTGTGGTCTGGACCATGCCTTCACCATATCGCACAAGCGCTTTAGGTGGGTGATTATGGTCTCTACACGTCTCTTCTTGCGAAGATTTCGCTCGGCGTTGGGATTTTAAACCGTTCACCGAATTTACACCTGACTAGTGCAGCGTTTCCCCTGCACCGACCCGTGAAAGTCCTCTGCTCTAACCATTGAGCTACAGGCCCATATCCAAAGAACGCGTAAAGCGTGTTAGATCGTGTTTCTTTCTCAACAGAATTAAGAGGGCTAAATTGGAAGAAATAACTGCTCTGCCTGGTCTTCGTACCCGAGTTCGATGCGGACTTCGCGAAGGGCTCGAATCGCCCAATCACACATCAACTTTCCGGCACGATCCAAATAGGGCCGCAGGGTCTTGTGGTTGGGAACCATTCCTTTTTGGTGAAGTAATCGAGCCGTGGCTTGAATCGCGGCACAAAATTGAGCCCGCCTGGATTCGGCCATGAGGCGCTTGTTGTCCAAATATCGCTGAGAAATGGCTCGCGAAAGTTCCGGGAAATATTGCCGGACGACGATGTCGCGGCGGTCGAGTTTTTCCGCACAGATTTGTCGAAACGGCATCATCGCAAACTTATTTTCGCGGATGATGGTTAAGAGTTGGTTCTCCAACGCACCCTTATCAACCGCGCGTCGGCAAGAAACTGAAATTTTCCTAACACAGCGATCTTCGGGCTCTTGCAGCTTTCCATCGTGATTGGTCGGAACCTTTCGATCGAGAAAATCTCGAAGTGACACGCCAAAGACCCAGCACAAACCCAGCGTGGTCCGGAGTTTTGGAATGGCGCCTCGAATCAACCAGCTGTTAATCGCGGGTTTCTCAATCTCGGCATCGTTGAAGAAAACATTGAGCGCATCGAGCAGGGTTGATTTTCCGGCATCATTACGCCCGACCAATACGGTAAAATCTTCAATCGTGACGGAGGTTTCATTCCGATACCCACGGAAGTTTTTTAGTTTTATCTCCGCGAGTTTCATGGGGCGGTTCCTCCTTCAAGTGTTTTAATTTCGAGCCCTTCGATCTCCTGCAAGGTCTTGCCTGCGATTCCCTGCATGTCGCCATACATCCCTACCGTGGCTTGCATAACACGTTCGATTTGCTCGTCCCGCTTGGCCCACTGCTTGGTGATAACCTTCCGCTCTTTGTCGAGGTCCTCCTTCATGTTGGAAAACGCTTCAACAATGGCTTGCACCCGTTGGCGGAAACGCGATCCAGTCAGATAGGAATAAAGCATTTCCATTTTTGTCTGCTGGCCTTCCGATGCCTGGCGGGCAGTAACAAGTTCAATCAAGGACTGACGCAACATGATGCCGACTGGTATCGCCACCCGCGGATGCGTTACCCATACGCCGTCCACCAAGTCAAAATTCTCGACGCCCTTGGGCAGCACCTGACTGACCAGCACCGAGATTTCCGCCTTCGCTGTCCGTTGATCGTCGCGGAGCTTTGTCAGCCAACCATCGCTCCAGTTTTTCGTGCGCTTCGACTCCCATAGGATTGTACCGCACATTTGGCCCAGCGGACTGACTACCCGCTGCAAGGTATCCCCGCCAAACTCACCCTTCGGTACGGGATCGATGGTATCGCGAGGGAACTTGGCGCGCAAGAGTGCCTCCAACTCAAGTTCCTGAACTTCACCTTGAATCTGCTGAGAGCCCTGTTCCGCGCGGCGCTTTAAGTCCTCGATCTGCTTCTGCATCGAGGTGATTGTTTGCTCCTTTTCCGCGACTTTAAGTTTTAGCTCGTCCTCGGCCTCCTTGCGGCCCTGTTGGCGGGTGATGGTCAGTCCTTCCTGAATTCGTTTTTCAACCGTGAGGTCGAGTTCGCGTTTGGCGTCATCCAATTCGCGCTTTTGTTTGATCAAATCCACCTGCGCTTTCTGAGCCTCGGCAAGCTTTCCTTCGCGGAGCTTTAGCACCTCCTGAAGGTCGATGATCTCCTTGGACTTCTGGTCAAGATCGGTGGACAGCGCGACTCTGGCTTTCTTTGCTTCATCTGCGGCAATCTTGGCCCGCTCCAGTTTCATCTTCTCGGCGACCTGGCTATCAAGCGATTCTTTGGCCTTTGAAAGCGAATCCTCGCGCTCTTGCAGGGCCTTCTGCCGACTGGCGATGTCCGTGTCCTTCTGAACGAGGCGCGCCTCGTACTCCCGTTTCGTGGACTCAATGAGGGGCGCGGCCAACGACTCGTTCAGCTTGATCTCGTTTTTGCACTTAGGGCAAATGATGGTTGGTTCACTCATTGGGATTCTTTCGGGGCGGTCATACATTCACCCGGTGCGCTGCGTGATATGGCTTCTCCGGGTCTTCGAGCAGAATGCGCGGCCCCAGCCGGGGCCGATTCTCCTTCCAAATCCACGTCAGTTCCAGTTTTTGCTTGTTGGAAGCCATGCTCAGGAAAGCCCTTTCCAAGCGATGCTCACCTTGTGCTTCAGGCTGTTATAGCTGCCGGGCGGAACCCGTTTCTCGCGATGCTGGAGCCGCCCGAGCACAATACTGGGCGCAATGCCTTGCTGCCGCGCAAATCCGGCAATGACTGGCAGATCCGGCCGCGTGGGCAATTTGGCCATGAACGCCGTCCAAACTGCGGGTGAAATCAGGAAATCACCCGCCCAAGCGTTGGCTTCCTTTTCCTTGGGATTGTCGAGACCGCGATACTCGACGAAAATGTCCCGCTTCCCGTGCAGCAGGATATGTGCGGCCTCATGGAAAAGGGTGAACCAGAGGGAATCATCCGTCTTGTAGCGCAGACTGAGCTGGATAAGCGCCTTGTCGGATGAGAGCCAGCGGGTGAAGCCGGCGACATGAGTTTTGGGCAGCTCCGGCACCAGCACGACCGCCACACCCGCATCGGCGCAGAGACGGCAGACTTCCGGCCAGGCCTCCGCCGGATTCTTGGCGGTGAGAGTGCGAATCTTCCGCAGATGAGTCAGGAAAGTTTCCTTGTCATAGGGCCGGCAGTCGCAGCGCTGTGCGAGCAGTTCACCGGCCCGCAGCCAGGCGCTCAGGTCGCCCAATTCGGCCTTGAACTTGGAGGCCTCACGGGCCGCTCCGCAAAGGTCGCCATAGGTGGATTCCCACTGCTTCGGCGTCGCGACGCCGAAGTAGCGCAGCAGCTGGCCTACGCGACCAACCTTTTCGACAAGCATGGGCACGAGACCGAGCGCGGCCATCCGGGAGTAGGAGAACCGGTCAAGCCAGCCCACCTCTTCCTGCTGCCGCTGCGCATCGGCCAAACGGGCGAGCCGTTCACGATAGTTTGATTCGGCGTTATTCCAGAAGGACGCGGGAATACCCGTGACTTTTTCAAGTTGGAGCGCCGTTTCGGGCATGATCTGGGCGGTGCCGGCAATGATCTCGTTGATGGTCTTGAGCGGTCGGCCCATGCGTTGGGCCAGCTCGGTCTGGGTCATACCGAGATCCTCGATCGTTTCCAGCAGCGTGGCTCCCGGCGGGACAGCGTAGTCGGGATTAAAGGTAGCGGTGGTCTTACTCATGGGTATCGGCTATTTCCTGGATGCAAACTTTGGTGACCGCAGCCCAATCGAGCCCGCCGGCAACGGCTTGAGGCAGCGGGGCGTGATCGGGGGTGAAGAGGAGACGGTAAGGATGATCAAGATCGACGGAAAGCTGGCCCTTGCGGTTCCCCTTCAGCTCGTGACAGCGGGGACGCGGCAGCAGGCGGAGCATGGCAAGGGTGGGAGCAGCTTCAATTTCGGAGAGACGTTGTTGGATGAGTTTGGCCCGGCGCTCACCATGGAGAGGAACCATGTCGCGTGCCGTCGTGAGGGTCTTTTCGAGTTTCTTATTTCTGAATGAAATCTGCATAACGGCACAGGGCAAGTATTTCTTTAACCCTTGGGGTTAACCATATCTATAGCAGCCTCCAGCGTATGACAAACAAATGCGCCGTGGTGGCGTTTTGGGTAAGTTTTCCCTCAATGCTGGCAATCAGTTCTTCCCGGCGCTGATCCACCTTGTCCTGGGCCTCGAAGAGCGAGCGGCGCTTCTCGTTGCGGTGGGATTCGAGGGTCTTGATCTGCTTCTGGCCCGTGAGCTTGTCCTCAAGCGTAAGCGCGATGCTGGCGGCGCGGCGGGCGTCCTTAATCTGGCGGTCCATATCCTTGATCTCGCGCTCCAGTGTGAGTTTCAAATCCTCGGCCCAGCCATCGAGCTTCTCAACCTCGATCTCAAAAAACTTCGCGTTGCGCTCGGTAATCTGGCGTTGCTTCTCCACCCGCTGCTTTTGGGTGAGCGTTTCCAGGTCGGCGGGAATTGCGCCGCTGGTCACCGGCGCAAGCCGGGCCTTGAGCGAGAATAGCCGGGGCGCCGCTTCTTCATCAAGCACCTGCCCGTCATCCGTCACCGCGGCGAAGAGCAGATGGTCCTCTGACTGGTCGAGGGCTTCCACAGTGAAGCCTGTCAACATCAGCCAGCCACCTTTGCCCAAAAATGACTTCAGGGCGGAAATCTTGCCGTCATGATCTGCATAGCCGAACTGGATCTCCTGCAACGGCAACTCGCGGCCCTTGGCCTTGGCGATAATCGCTTCCGCCAGTGGGTGATTCAGGCGATAGAGGTGCGACTCCCCGGAGCGCCGGGGCAATTCATAAAGGCCGAGCGGGATGTCGCCGGGAAATTCACAGGTCTTGAGTTGAAAGGACGAGTCGTTGCGAAATTCCGCATGGGATCCCAGTTCGTGTCGGGTCAGTTGCATCAGCCGGCGCTCAAAGCGGTTCAGGGAGGCCTGCGAGTCCTCGTGGCGAATCCTAAGTTTCTCCTGCACTTCGTCGTCAAAATTAGCCAGTAGCTTCCGGCGGGTGACGGTCATGGCCTCGTTGATCTCCCAGCTCAATTCAAGCTGGAGCTGATCGAAGGCGACTTTGATGTCCTCGGTCTTCCGGCAGCGCAGGTAGATGTCGTTGATTCGTTTCTCGAAATCCACGCCCGATTCAATGGCGCCAAGCACTTCGTCGCTGGCACCGAAGACGCCTTCGAAGAGCTGGAACTTTTCGGAGAGCAACTCGTAAACCCGTTTGTCGGCCGCATTCTTGCGGTTGAGGAAATTGACCACCACCACGTCGTGCTTCTGCCCGTAACGATGGCAGCGACCGATACGCTGCTCGATTCGCTGGGGATTCCACGGCAGATCGTAGTTCACCACGAGGGAGCAAAACTGGAGATTGATACCCTCCGCCCCGGCCTCGGTGGCGATCATGATGCGGCCCTCCTCGCGGAAATAATCAACGAGGGCGGAGCGCATGTCGGCGCTTTGGGAATTGCTGACCTTGTCGGTGCCGGCGTGCCGGTCCAACCAGCGGGCGTAAATCTGCTTCGAGCGGTCGTCCGTGTTGGAGCCATTGAAGAGGACGATGCCCTCTGCAAAGGGGCTGTCGGCGAGCAGGCGCAGGAGGTAACTCTGGGTTTTCCGCGATTCGGTGAAAATAATGGCCTTTTCGGCGGCACCCAGCTCCTTGGCCTTTTTGAAGGCCACTGTCAGCGCCTTGAGGAGGGCCCGGCCCTTGGCGTTGTGGGTGATGGACGTGGCCAGCGCGGCGAAGGAATCAAGGTCGGCGATTTCGGCCTCGATTGCCGCACGGGTAGCATCGGAGATGAGCTCCGGCGGTGTATCCTCCGTCCACTCCTCTGCGGTCTCGTCGAGTGCCTCGTAATCCTTGTCGAGTTCGTCCTCCAGTGATTCGGTTGGCGCCTGTTTTTTGAGCTGCGATTTGAGCCGGTTGGAAATCGATTCGAGCGCACCGGCGATGGCGAAGGTGGACGAAGCGAGCAGCTTCCGGAGAACCAGTGTCATCAGCGTGCGCTGGCCGGCAGGCAGCGCCTGCAAGTTTGGCCGGCAGAGATAATCGGAAACCAAGGCATAGAGCCGATCCTCACTCTCTTCCGGCGTGAACTCCTCTACCAGCGCCAGGCGGTTGGTGTAGGGGATGTAGGCCTTGACCTGGTGCCGCAGGGTGCGGTGGCAGATCGGCTTAAGCCGGGCCTTCAGGGTCTGGAACACCTGCTCCTGATTGAGGCTGGCGAACTGTTCGCGGAAGCTCTTCAGGTCGCCGAAGGCATACTCGTCGATGAAGCTGACCAAGCCGAAAAGTTCGAGGAGGGAGTTCTGGAGCGGAGTGGCGGTGAGCAGGAGCTTGGGCTTGTTGGCGAGCGCCAGCTTGAGGGTGTTGGCGATGATGTTGGACGGCTTATAGACGTTCCGGAGGCGGTGGGCCTCGTCCATCACCACGAGATCCCATGGTGTCTGGGCGACGTGATCGGCCTTATTGCGAGCAAACTGGTAGGAGCAAATGACGATCTTTTCGGACTCGAACGGGCGGAATTTGCCGACCTTGATCGCCGCATTAAAGGACTTCGTTTCCAGGATTTCACAGGGCAGGAAAAACTTCTCCGACAGTTCCTGGTGCCACTGCTTGCGGAGATTCGACGGGACGATGATTAGGATGCGCCGCTTCCGCTCGGCCCACTTCTGGGAAAGCACAAGGCCGGCCTCGATGGTCTTGCCGAGACCAACCTCGTCCGCGAGCAAGGCACCCTTGGAGAGCGGTGAGTTGAATGCGAAGAGTGCCGCGTCAACCTGATGTGGATTCAAGTCCACCTGCGCCCCGGCCACCGCCCCCGCGAGCTTTTCCATGCTATCCGACGAACAACGCTTGGTCAGCTCGTAAGCAAAGTATTTGGTGTGATAGTCGGTGAGGTTCATACAGCGATCCAGAGCCTGGTTTCAAAACCGATGGTAGCGCTGCTTGAATTCGTTGAAGCGGATTTTGCCAAAATAGCGATGATTTGGCAGATACCAACGGATTCGGCACGCCTGAGCAAGAGAACGCTCGCAGGAACCGCCTTCGAACAGTTTCGTCGGAGCATCAGCACTGCTTTGATGAGATCGCGATTGACCTGTGGGTTTCGGGTTTCCGTGATCCGCGCTGCCGTCGATCAGGGCGTCACGTTTTTCGACACCGCGGAAATCTACGGACCGTTCAAGAACGAGGAACTCGTGGGCGAAGCCCTCGCTCCCTTCCGTGAGGGGGTGAAGCTCGCCACGAAGTTCGGATTCAAGATCGGGCCAAACGGGGAGCGCATGGACGGCTTGGACAGCCGGCCCGCCCACATCAAGGAGGTCGCGGAGGCTTCGCTCAAGCGGCTCAAGACTGATGTCATCGACTTGTTCTATCAACACCGGGTCGATCCGGATGTGCCGATCGAGGACGTCGCCGGGGCGGTGAAGGAACTGATCCAGGCCGGCAAGGTGAAGCATTTCGGCCTGTCGGAGGCCGGTGCGAAAACCATTCGGCGTGCACACGCGATCCAGCCGGTCACCGCCCTGCAGAGCGAATACTCCCTGTTTTGGAGGGAACCCGAAGCGGAAATCATCCCGACGCTCGAGGACCTCGGGATCGGCTTCGTGCCCTTCAGCCCGCTCGGGAAAGGTTTTCTCACTGGCAAGATCGACGAAAACACCAAGTTCGACCCCACGGATTTCCGGAATGTCGTGCCGCGCTTCTCGCCTGAGGCGCGGAAGGCAAACCAAGCCGTGGTCGATCTGCTCAGCTCAATCGCCACGCGGATGAAGGTGACGCCCGCGCAAGTCGCGCTGGCCTGGCTGCTCGCGCAAAAGCCGTGGATCGTTCCCATCCCGGGCACGACCAAGCTGTCGCGCCTGACAGAAAACGTTGGAGCCGCTTCCGTCAACCTGTCGGCCAACGACCTCCGTGAAATCAATGCCGCCGCCGATAAGATCACACTGCAGGGTGCGCGTTACCCAGAACACCTGCAAAAACTGGTTGGCCGCTAAACGGAGTGTCCGCGACCTGCTAGCGCATTATTTCCAGACTAGGTGTGGCAACCTATCGTTCGATCGACACGCTTGTCGAAGGAAGTATCCGAGCAAGAACGCTCCCTGCAGTAAAATTTGGCCGCACTAACAGGCTATTTACTGCGGATTACGCGGATAAACACGCATGCGATCGGTGTACATCAGTGGTTACCCATTACAGCTTGTTCAGTGTTCACCGGGCGGCTTCGGTCGCTGATTTCAAATCAGCAAGGCCTTTTTCAAACTGGCGGCCGCACATTTTATCCATGCTCACGAAGAGGCCCATCAACTTGCAGATAAAATTACTTTTCCCAAACATGCTCCAAGTGACGATCGTCTGGTTGCCGTTTGGCTTGAAGGTGAACTCCGCGGTATTGGTGGCCGCGAAGGGTTTCAGGAATTCGAGCTTTATCCTGATCAATTCAACGGGCCGGCTCTCCGTCAGCGTCATGCGACCGGTGCCCACCTTGCTGTTGCCAGTCCACGAGTAGCTGGCGCCAAGACCCGACGGCGCGCCGCCGTAGGTTTCCTGCATGGCCGGATCAATTTTTGCCCACGGGTTCCAAGCCTCCCATTTATGAAAATCGTTCACTTGCGCGAAAGCGGCGGCAGGTGGGACCGCCACGACAATGCTCCGTTCGACCCGAAAATCGGAGGGCCGCCGGGCCACGATGATGAGAAGAACCACGATGAGGATGGCGAGGACGATGAGGATTTCTATGAGCATTGTTGAGAAGGAGTCAGGATTCAGGAGTCAGGAGGTCAGACGGCAGAGATCAGGAGACTGTTAAGAGTTTTCCTCCGCGCACTTCGCGTCTCCGCGGTGAAAGTCTGAATGTAGCCTTGGGTGTTGGGCGTTCGATGTTCGATGTTGGGCGTTCAAGGCGCGGGATTCACCCGCGCCGCGAGCATGGTGCGATACGCCGACCGATACGCCCAGGCCAGGTAGAGTTCCAACGCGAGGAAGACCGCCGCCATGGGCAGGCCCGAATGCTCGAGGAACGTGTGAAACGCAATGCTATTGACGATGAACGGCGCAAACAAGGCCAGGGCCAGCGGCACGAAGCGGTTCGACACCAGCAACGCCCCGACGATCAGCAGGGTCGCCCCGATCAATGGCATCATGTAGCCGCTCTTGAACAACGCACCGGCAAACGCCATCGCGCCTTCGGACATGGGCGTCTTGGGTTGCGGGATGAAATTCAAAAACATGTTGAGCCCAAAAACAAGGAGCGGAAGCCCCATCAGGATTCGCGCAATGGCGGGGAAGAAGCGGGTGGAGGATGACATGGGTAGTTGGGATTTAGTAGTTGGTAATTCGTAGTTGGTAGTTGGTTCCAATCTGGCGCTTGCCGTGTCCTAAGCCTGCTTGCCCTGAGTTTACCGAATGGGTCGAAGGGCGTTCGTACTAACTACGAAATTCAAATTACAAATTACTCGGCGAGATTCGCCGTCCTCACCGTCCGCCGCCCATCTGCATCTGTGCGGCGGCCTTTTTGATTTCTTCGGGGCTCATGTCCCGGAGGTGCGTGGCCACCGACCAGTGATGCCCGAACGGATCCTCAAGTTGGCCGTAGCGGTCGCCCCAGAACATGTCCGCAACCGGCATCGTGATCTTCGCCCCGGCCCTGACGGCGTCGGCGACGGTGGCATCGACATCCGGCACATTGAGGTGGATGGTGACCGGCGAACCTTTAAGCGACTTCGGTCCCAACGAGCCACATTGAGGAAATTCGTCGACCAGCATGACGATCGAGTCGCCTATGCTCACCGCCGCGTGCATCAGTTTTCCCTGGGGGCCTGGGATCCGCATGCATTCCTCGGCACCAAACGCCTTTTTGTAGAACTCAATCGCGGCGGCCGCGCCGGCACAGACCAGGTGCGGCATGACGGTGTGCATTTTGGCGGAAGCGGACGGTTGTTTGGATTTCGCCGCAGGCTTCACCTTGGCCGGGCCCTTTTTCTTGGTCGTTGATTTCGATTTCATGGCAGGAATGAGTGACCGGTAAAATGCGCAATAGTGCGTAGGGCTCAAGCCTGGGTGACAAAAAGATGCCAGAAAACGGCCCCAATGCCCTTCCGGGCGATTCTCGTTCGTTGTAGATTTGAACAAGCAGCCCTCTCCGACCCAAAAATTACAGGTCTGTCATGGAAACAGACGCTTCTCCCTCCGGAGGGCACGGCCAACGCTGAACGACCCGGAGTGGGTCGTTTGTATTTTGTAATTGGTATTTGGTGTTAGTCCCAACTACTAATTACCAACTACCAACTACTCTGAGCCACCGGCTCCGATCCATGAAATTTTTCACCGCCATCCTGTTTTTGTTCCTGCCGCTGGCGGTTTTCGCCGGGGACAAGCTCTTCGTCGCCGCCGCCGCCAACTTCGTCTATGTGCTCGATCCGCTGAACGCCCAGTTCAAAAAACTGGAGCCGGAAACCGAGGTGACCGTCGTCACGGGCTCATCCGGCAACCTGGTCGCGCAGATCACCAACGGCGCGCCGTACGATTTGTTTCTCTCGGCGGACATGCAGTTCCCGGAAGCACTCATCAAAAGTGGTTACGGCGAGAAGGAAACGCTGACCCGGTTCGCCACGGGGCGATTGGTGCTTTGGACGACCAAACCGGGGCTCGAGCTGCCGTCCGTCGCCGATGCGGTCCGCTCGCCCGCCGTGCAGAAGCTGGCCATCGCGAATGTGGAAACGGCACCCTACGGCCGGGCCGCAAAAGAAGCACTGGTGAAACTCGGGGCGTGGACGGCAGCGGAGCCGAAAATCGTCACTGGGGAGAACATAACCCAGACAGCGCAGTTCATAGAAACCGGTAATGCCGATGCGGGCTTTGTTGCGATGTCCCTCGTGCTCTCGCCGAAATTAAAAAAGAAAGGCACATGGATTGAAGTCCCGCCAGAACTCTACGCGCCACTCGACCACGGGGCGGTGATCACCCGGCATGGCAGGGACAATACGGCCGCGAAGCGTTACTTGCTGTTTTTGCACAGCGCCGAGGCACGGGAGATTTTCGCGCGCTTCGGTTATCGCGTGCCTGATACCAACGTCCCCTTCCAATTAGACTTTTGAGCCATGCAGCTGTGGTAGGGCGAGGCGTCCCCGACGAGCCGTTCGACCTCGCTCACGGCTACAGACGCGGCGCGCCCTACCAAAGTCCAAATGCAAGAGGCGAATGGTATGAGTAGGCACTCCGCAAGCATTGCAGCATCAGCGCCAAGATGCTGCAGCTTGCCGCAGGACCCGCCCGTGCGAAGAAAAATAAGTTGAGGCAAGCCGCTCAATGCTGCGGCGCATCCTTGTCCTTATCTCTTCCCCTATCCTTGTCCCTGCCGTCAGATGACCCGGAGGGCTGCTTTCCCAAAGGTACGCCCGGCCGGCCGGTTTGCACTCTCTCCGGCTGGCGGTTCTCCTGCCGGCGGTTATTGAAATCGTTCGTGCCTCTGTTCCGATTGTCACCGCCGGGCAATTCTCTCGGTGCAGCAGGCAGTTTGGGCGCAGGCACAGTTGGCCGGCTTTGATTGGGCAAAGGTCTTTGGGGCAAGTCCCTGCCCCTGACGTCCGGCTGGAATTTTCTCTCCGGGCCGGTCGGAACAAGTTTTTCCCCGGCTCGATGCTGCTGGAAAGGCGCGCCCGCCATTGGCCTTGGGCTGGGGATACTTGTGGGGCGGGCCCGATCAAAGTTCTGATGCAGCTCACGCCTTGGGTCCGCCCGCCACCGCCGTCCGGCGTCGCCATTATAATGATGCCTCCGCCAATCCCATCCGGGATGCCAGGCGCCCACCCAGACGCCATAGCCCACCCAGTCGCATTCGTAACCAAGCCACGGGCCCACCCGGTACCCAGTGCTAAAAACCAGGAACGGGCCGCCCTCCACGTAGACCACATCGGGATCGTAAACCGGCACGTAAATCACTTCAGGCTGCGCCGGCACGATGCAGATGTTGTCGTCCTCAAGGACAACGTCCTGCTGCGGCGTATCGACCAGCGTACCGGCCGCCTGCGCCCGGACGCGCAAGCGCTGGATGGATTTCATCACGTCCGCCGGTTGCTCGAGAAATGCGGTGCCGACGGCCTGGGTCCAGTCGAGATTGGCGTCCATCCACTTCACCACCTCCGGGTAGTGAGCGAGCGACTTTACGCTGTCATCCCACGGTTGATCATCAATCTGCGCCGGGTCTCCGTCGGCCTCGAGATAGCGCGCCGCCAGCGTCACGTCGGAAGGTGCGGTCGAAGCCGGCAAAATCAACGCGATGAGCGCATCAGGATAAAGCGCGATCGGCGCAAGCAGGTGATCGAGATCTCCTAGCGTATAATCGGATGAAGAATCCGGCGCCTGGGCCTGGAGCCCAGTGACAAGGCAGAGGCCAAATAGGATCGAGCGATAAATTTTCATGGGGGACGGGGGCTCTGTGGGGTTAGACCGCCCCGCCGTCCCATAGTTCGATAAAACCAACAGGGATCACCCGCCCACCCAGGCCAGCCCCAGCCGCAACCACAGCGGAATCACCAGCACGCCGAGCACGGTCGTGCCCACCACGACTTGCACCGCCGTCAGGGGACGGCCGCCGTAATGCTTCGCCAGCACGATGGGAAAAATACCCGCCGGCATCGCCGCCTGCACCACGATCACGTGCTTGAGTTCCGGGGTGCAGGGCAGGAATTTCGCCAGCAGGAGAAACGCCACGGGCAGGATCCCCTGCCGCAGCAGGCATGCGCCGAGCGTCGTGCGGGTTTCGAACAACTCCTGGGGCTTTTCCATGATAAAATTTTCCATCGTCGCCCCGATGAGCAGCAAACCGAGCGGGATGGCGCTCACCGCGCACAAATGCACCACGCTGGTCACCACGACCGGGATCTGCGGGCCGAGCGAAGACAGGTTCACCGTGAGTGCGAGCAGCAGCGAAAGCACCGGCGGGCTCGCCAGCCGCCGCCAGCCTTCGCGCAGCGGCACGCCGGCCAAAACCAGGACGCCCACCGTCCAAAGGGCGGCTTCACAGCCCACGTTGTGGACCAGCAGCACGCCCAGGCTGCCGGCACCAAACAGCCCCGTCATGAGTGGAATCGCGATGTAGCCGTAGTTATAAACGCCGACAGAGAGCGCAAAGGTCCGCAATCCCGTGCCGCGTACCAGGCCGAATGCGCGGCCCGCATAAAGCGACGCGACGATGCCCAGCACGATCGTGAAGAAACCCGCCAGCGGCGCCCACAGCAGGTTGCGCGGATCGCGCAGCGCCGCGTTGCCCGCCACCGATTCGAAAATGAGGCACGGGTAGAGAAAATTCACCACCAGTTTCAGCAGGCTCTCATCCGCCGCCGCCGTCAGCCATTGCGCACGCCGCAGCGCCACCCCAATGGCGACGATCGCGAACACGGGCAGGATCAGCTCCATTAACTGCCAGTAACTCATCATGGATACAGACAGGAATCCACGGACGCTGCGCAAAGCGCAAAACCAAACTGCCATTCAAGGCGGGCCATCAAACTGTTTCGCTACTTCTTTGTCATCCTGAACGAGGTGAAGAATCCAGGGCGATACGGTCAACCGATTCCAAGTGGATCCTTCGCTAGGCTGCCAATGAACTCGTATCGAACATCGTTTGATTCGGATTTTGGCGCGGCCGCGCCGGTAGGGTCCGCTCACCGAGCGGACCGCGGCCCGTTGGGTCAACGGGCCCTACCTGCCAACCGTTCATTGGCACGTCCACGCAGGCCGCGACGCAGCTTGCGTAGAACGCGCCAATGAACCGATTCGCGCGGCGGCGCGGGTGGAGCGCGGCGGGCCTCCTTCGCTGAAGCTACGGAGCCCAGGGACGACACCCTCCACCTTGGAAGGCTGAATTTGAGCCTTAGGGTGTGTCTTCAAATTGGCAGCCGTGCGAGGAATGACAGCCCGTTGAAAACAAAACCGCCGCGGGCGAATGTCCACGCGGCGGGTTGGAATTAAAATTCAAGAACCGTTTTAAGGATTGGAGGACGGGGGCGGCGGGTTATCGGCCGGGGGTGGATTATTTGCCGGCGGGGGCGGCGGTGGATAGCCGTGGGGCCGGCGCATGTCTTTAAATATCCCCTTCTGCTCGGGTGTGAGCAAGTCACCGATCTGCTTATGTGACGCTTGTACGATAGTGCGCATTTTCTCGTGCTTCTCGATATCCGACAGCGAAGGATCGTTGCGGAGGGTGTTGAGCTGATCGGCTTGCGCCTGGAGCAGGGGAAGAATTTTCGCCTTTTGGTCGTCGGTCAGACTGAGCCGCTTCGACAGCATTTGCAGCATCCGCTGCGGATCCATCATGTGCGGCGGCGGCTTTTCTCCGGTGCCGGGTGGCAGGGGCGGCGCCGCCTGAATCGACGGGCCTGATTGAAGGGGAACAGGTTGGTCGTCCGCGCGAAGCAGGCTGGCCACAGACAAGCCCAGCAGCATAGCCGCCAGGGAAAGTTTAAGGGTGGATTTCATGGAAGAATGAGAGGTTATAGGTTAAAAGACGCTGGCGAGACGAGAAAGTTTCTTGCCTGCCCTCGTCTGCGCCACCGGGGCGTGGATAAGGGTGTGTTTTGGAAATAAAACGTGATGTCGTTTGCGTCCGGAGGAGCTGGCCGCAAGGCGCGGCAGAGGGTGGGTATCCTCGGAGAGGCTATCCCCCTCTGCCGGAACGCCGCGGCAGCTTCTTCCGGACGCAAACCCTCCGGGCTAAGGCTGCAATAAGTGCAGAGCGGCGTTGTCGTCGAGGGCCAAGGCCCGCTGGGCATTGGCTCCTCGACTCCGTCTTGCTCTGCACTTCTGCAGCCGATAGCGACACACGTTCTATTTCCAAAACACACCCTAGGGGTGTATTCCGCACTTTCCAAGCAGCCCCGCACCTGCTTTCATCGCGCCATCTCGTGCCCTCGCGCATGGAACAAACGCCCGCTCCACGTCACCAACGCATTATGAAAAAGCTCTTTCTTTGCCTGCTCGCCGCCGGCCTTGTGGCCGCACCGCTCGCCCGCGCCAGTGATTCGCGCGACGAACTCGCCGCGCACCTTCTCAACTGCGAGTCCATCCTGCGCGATTTCCAGAGCGACTCCGACACCGCCATCCCGCCCAGCGTGCTCGCCAGCGCGCACGCCCTCGTCATCGTGCACCAGATCAAGGCCAGCTTTCTCCTCGGCTTTCAGGGCGGTTACGCCGTCGCCTTGGTGAAAAAACACGACGGGCACTGGAGCGTGCCGGGCTTCATGCAGGCAGGCGAAATGAGCATCGGCCTGCAGGCCGGCGGCAAGGCCACCGATCTCATTTACGTGCTCACCGACGACGCCACCGCGCACAACCTTCTCCAGTTGCGTTTCAACATCGGCGTCGATGCCAAGGCCGTCGCCGGCCCGCACGCCAAGGAAGCGGAAACCGCCTCCGACATCCTGAAGACGCCCGTGCTCATCTACAGCAAGTCGACCGGCCTCTACGCCGGAGCCACCGTGAAAAGCGGCTACCTCACCCGCGACGACGAAGCCAACCAGCTTTTCTACAATACGCACTACGGCATGCCGGAAATCCTCTACAGCGACTGGGTCCAGCCCGTGCCCGAGGCCCAGCCAATCATGAATTACGTGCAGCAGCTCGCGCCGTAAACGTCGTTTGAGCGCAAAGCGCTCGAACGACGTGTAATTTGTAGTTTGGATTTTGTAGTTGGTCCCAATCGCGGAATACTTGGCAGTTAGGTGCGCGTAGTTAGTCCCAAAGCCAAGCCCTCGAACACTACGGTTCATCCACCAACTACTAATTACTAACGACAAACTACTCGGCGTTCAACGCCGCCCGCGCAGGTAGTCCACCAGCTCCGCCAGCGCGCGTTCGGCCACGAACTTCTGCATCGCCACCCGGGCCAGCCCCGGCCCGTCGATCCGCCCGCTGCGCACGATAAAATTTTTGCCCCGGCCCGACCGGGTTCCTTGCGCATGGGCCAGAGCCCACCACGCAAACGGAGCGGTGATCTTCCCGTCAGCCAACGGCCCGTCGAAGGGCGCTGCATAACCCGTCGTCGCCAGCGCAAAATCACTGCCAAACAGGACGCATGCGCCGCGCGCCATCTGCTCCGCCACCTCAGCCGACACGCTGTTCACCGCCTTCGCGGCCACACGCTTCACCCCGAGATGCTTCACTTTTTCATCGAGCGTGTAGGCCGTGATGCCGCCGAGAAAAAATTCCGACGCCCCTGAAATTGCGCCGATGCGCGCCTGCAAATGCCCGCACGTGACGCTCTCCGCCACCGCCAGTGTCCGCCGCGGTTCGCGGAGCAGCAGGGCTTTGAGCTTATCTCGTTCACGCGTTGGCATGGCTCGTTTCACACTTTTATTTCCAGTCCCACCGGGCAGTGGTCGCTGCCCATGATTTCGGGCGAAATCCAGGCGCGCTTCAACGCCGGGCGCAATTTCTCGCTCGCCACGAAATAATCGACGCGCCACCCGACGTTCCGCGCGCGGCAGTCGCCCATCTGGCTCCACCAGGAGTAGTGGCCGGGGCCTTTTTCAAATTCGCGAAACGTGTCCACAAAGCCGCGGTCGAGCAGCTGGGAAAAATTTCCGCGCTCCTCGTCGGTAAAGCCAGCGTTGCGGCGGTTCGATTTCGGGTTGGCGAGGTCGATCTCGGTATGCGCGACATTGAGGTCGCCGCAAAAGATCACGGGCTTCCTGCGCTCGAGTTTTTTCAGGAACTTCAAGAACACCGGATCCCACTCCTGCGTGCGGTAGGCCAGCCGGGTGAGGCCGCGCTGCGAGTTGGGCTGGTAGACGTTCACGAGGAAAAATTCGTCGAACTCCGCCGTGATCACGCGCCCCTCGCGATCGTGATCGGCCGCGCTTATGCCGAGCGTCACGCCCAGCGGCTTCACCCGGGTAAAGATCACCGTGCCGCTATAGCCCTTTTTGTCGGCGCTGTTCCAGAACACGTCGTAGCCGCGCGGCCAGACCACGTGCTGCACGTCGCCGGGATGAGCCTTGGTCTCCTGCAGGCAGATGACGTCGGCACCGACCTGCTCAAAATAGTCCGCCGCGCCCTTTTTCAGCGCGGCCCGCACGCCGTTGACGTTCCATGAGATGAGTTTCATGCGGGGCACAACCTCTCGCACCACGTGGCACGAGGCGACGTTTTTTCTTCGCCTTGGCCGGCCAGCTGCTTAATGACTGCATCGGTATGTCTTCAACTACCTCCGGTCTTTCCAAATGGATCCTGCTGCCAGTTCTTGCCTGCCTGCTTCTTGCCGGTTGCGACACCATTGAGGAGCCCTCCCCGCCGGCAACAACTCCTGTGACATCCGTCGGGGTCAGCCAGCCCGCAACGGCACCTGAACCTGCAGTACCATCAGAGTCCCAACCCATCGACATGGCCCCTGGTGGCTCCAAGCCGCTGGCCTTCCAGCGGGTTATCATCAACATTGAGCCCGGCACCACGATCGGTAAACTTTACTTTGGGCCGCTGAAAATTGAGAAAGAAGCGCTGAAGGCCCCGTCGCCCAGCGTCGGCTCAGAACAATATGCGCTGATCGCTCGCGAGGAGCTGCGCAAGGCTCACTACAACCTGCTCGGCGGAGAAAACCTCATCTTTGGCGACGACGAGGCGGCCAAAGCACGCTATCAACTTGGCGCACAAATTTCAGGCCTTCGTCTCAACATCTACGCTTCCGCCGCCTTCTGGAGCGGCCAGATCTCGACCACATTCAGTGGCGGCATGACCGCTGACTGGCAGGTTTATGACACACTCTCTCACAAGGTTATCTACACGCACACAACCGACATCAACGTCGAGGCTGATGACACCGATACGAGCGCGATTCTCATCATGTTTCGAAGAAGTCTGCGTAAATTACTGGCTGACTCAGATTTCTCGACCTTTATGAAGCCAGGAAACGACGATCGGGAACAATCGGCCAAAGGCTCTGCTTCCGACTCGACGATCGAGCTCACTTCCATTCACAACGAAAAGACCCTTGCACTGCCGGCGGATTTTCCGGCCATCATTGACGGCGTCGTCACCATAAAATCCGGCTCCGTTACTGGTGCCGGCTTCATCATCACCGAGGATGGCTACGTGCTTACCGCCGCCCACGTGGTCTCTGGCGTCAAGACGGTTTCGGTCCACTTGCACAGTGGACTCGTGCTCGATGCCGACGTCGTGCGGGTCAACGACGGCGCCGATGTCGCGCTCATAAAACTGCCCGGCACTTCTCACAAGCCGCTCGAATTGGCCCCCGATGCTTCCGGCGTGGGGATCGATGTCTATGCCATCGGCGACCCTACCGGCGAAGAACTCAGTTCGTCGATCGCCAAGGGCATCGTCAGCGGCAAACGCGAAATTGAGGGACACAAATTCATCCAAACCGATGCAAGCATCAATCCGGGCAACAGCGGCGGCCCGCTGATCGGCAAGGACGGTCGCGTGCTCGGCATAGTCAGCATGAAATACGCCGGGATTGAGTACCAAGGCCTCGGTTTCGCCGTGCCCGTCAGTGAGGCGATCACCAAGCTGAATTTGAAATTCACATCTGCCACGGCCAAATAGCCGCCACTTCAGCGCCAGCAGCCGAGGAGCGCGCCTTGCAGCGCGAACAGCAAAATCTCGTGGCCAATGTTGATGCGCAGCAACCGCGCCGAGCGGTTTTCCCAAACCGAGCTGTTGAGCATCCGGGCGCCAACCACGACCGCCCCGACAAAAGCCCCAAACTCCGCGCCCTTCACTGCACCTGCCGTGGGATGCGCAGCAAACAGCACCGCCAACCCGAAGGTCGAAAGCAGGGTGAAAAAGAAAGCCACGGCTGTCGCCTGACGCATCCTTCCCTTGAGGTTGGCCAGCGCTTGCGAGGATTTTTGCATCTCATCCACCCAGGCCTTGTTGAACATCACGGGCGAATACCACAGCCAGCCGAAGAAAAATCCCACGGCTGCGACAATAAACACATGTAAACAACTGAGTGATTGGATGACCTGGAGCATGGTAGGAACAGTTTGGGATTGGATCTGCGCAACGCGACATGCGCTGCGGGGCAGAGGCTAGCGGCCTTGCGCGCAGAAATGAAGCTGTTTTTCACGCTTCGCGATTCAAGGTTCCCGGTTCAAAGTTCAAGGTTGGGATTGTCACTTATGCCTGTTATTTCTTCCGCTCGCCATTGGTCATTCTCCATTCTTAATTCGTAATTTTCCATGTCCGCCTTCGTTCCACTTCTCCTCGGCCAGCGCATTCCCGGCAGCGTGCACTCCGTCTCGTGCAGCCTGCCGACCATGCGCGACGTGGTCGGTTACGAGGAAAAAAATCCCGACATCACCCGCCACCTGACCTCGGGTTACCCGCGTTTCGTCGTGCACCCCTTTGCGCACCAGCTTGCGCAACAGCTCGCGGAACAACACCACCTGGGCGGCCGCACGCTCTGGCTCACCTCGTCGGCGCGCATGGCCGGCGAGCTCGCCCGGCATCTCGGCGCCAATGCAGAAATTCTCGCGATTGCCGGCCTGCACGGCGTCTCGCATCCCAAAAACGCCGAGCTCGCCACGCGCGCAAAAACTTTTCTCCAGAACGTCGGCGGTTTTCTCTCCTCCCGCGAGGCCGAGGATCACCTTGTGCGGCTCGTCCTGCTGCCGGCCGCTGCACCGGAAACCCTTTTTCCCGGCGACGCGACCACCGAGGTAAAACGCCACCTGCGCCCGGCTTTTCCCGGCGCGGGCGACGCCGACTTTTTCCTGGCCAGCAGCGGCATGAACGCCATCTACGCCGCCTTCCGCGCGCTGGCCGAATTGCAAGCCGGGC
>Ga0210387_10000519_pt1 | contig 27173 bp, 15 predicted proteins | sample IncBWC7OmetaG_FD_160108 | JGI IMG/M metagenome (GOLD analysis project Ga0210387, IMG submission 160108) | Forest soil microbial communities from Barre Woods Harvard Forest LTER site, Petersham, Massachusetts, United States - Inc-BW-C-7-O ...
CGTGATACAAAGTGGATCATGCAGAGAAAGGCAAAGTATGTCTTGCCACCGCCAGTGACCACACTCGCAACGCCACGATGTTGCGCGGACCAACGCTCGAGTGCAATCTCCTGCCATTTCCTGGGGCTTGCCAGCAACGACCATGGCATTACGCGACAACCCTCGGCCTTGCAGAATCGCAACGGATGCGAAGCAGTCGACGTCGACAGGCCCTATCAACCTCGCACGGAGGCGAATTCGCACCAATCCTCGCGGGCAGGCCCATGAAGTCGACAAGCATAGGCGTTCGCTCCCGCTCTCGAAAGAGGCGGATTTGTCGACACGCATCTGGGCTAGACGACCCGGGCGCGACTCAACGCGCTAGATGGTCGAACTCTGTTATAAGTCACTAATTACCCGTATGTTACCGCCCTATTGGAGCCAATAGCCGCCATGTAACAACTCTCGATGAACCTGAGGGGTGACGAGATAAGGACTCAACTCTCGGCAATCGAGTACTCGCCCATCCACACCAGATTCCCCGGACACGCCAATGCCGACATCATCGCTGTTTGAGCGCATACTGGCTGCGACGCGGGTTCGTGACGTAACGGACCTCATCGAAGCGATCTCGGACGAACGGCGTCTCGCTTGGAAACCGGTCGGGGATAACGAGAACAATCTTGCCATCATCAACCTAGGCAGCGATCCCGCTGCGGGTGTGATCGAGCGCATTACTAACGCCTTCGATGCTATCCTCGAGCTCGAGTGGAATGAGCGAGGGGAGCCATCACACTTGATGTCTCCTCGGACTGCCGTCGAACAGTGGTTCGGCATTCGCGACGGGAGGCTTGCCAACGTCGACGATCTCGATGATCCCGACATTGTGGCACTCTCCAAACGCGTCGTGGCGTCAATTCACGATTCTGAGCGCCCCGATCGGCCGACGATTCAAATCCGGGATTTCGGCATTGGAATAGCAGCTGAGGATTTTACCGGATCTATTCTCAGTCTCAACAAGAGCCGAAAGTTGCGAAAGCTGTTCCTGGCGGGCGCGTTCGGGCAAGGCGGTTCGACCGCGCTGGCCTACTCGCCGTATACGATGATCCTGTCACGGGCACGAAGTGGCAGAGGCCAAGGTCCCGGTCGTCCACGAGTCAATCCCGTCGCAGCGACTATCGTACGGTTTAATAGTGGAGACGCTCGTATCGACAAACACGGCGTCTACGAATACATGATCGACCATGCAACCGGTCAGCCGCTCACATTCGTCGTCCCCGAGCGCGATTTTGGCCATGGAACGCTCGTACGTCACGTTTCGATGGAAATCAGCAAATACAAATCGGTGATCACATCGCCAACAGGCTCACTGTGGTTCCTCGCGCACAACTATCTCTTCGACCCTGTTCTCCCATTTCGAATTGAGGAGCATCGGAACAATAGTGGGCACGGCGCCGCGCGCAGCGTTGGAGGAAACAATCGACTGCTGTCGCGTAGCCGGAATACTGAGTACCAACGGTCCGCAACGCTCACCTTTCGTGATGGTACTGTCGTCATCACATGGTGGGTCTTGTCTGCCGAAGGCGAGTCCGCGCGAGATCGAATCACTCAGTACGCGCAGGCATCGAAGCCAATCGTTGTGACCTACAACGGTCAGAAACAGGGTGATTTTCCAAACACGGTCATCAAAGCCGAGCTAAGGCTCCCGTACTTGGAACGGTACCTCATTGTTCATGTCGACTGCGACAAGCTTGATAATGAGTCGCGGCGACAGCTTTTCCCCACCACTCGAGAGGCACTGCGCGACACGGCTATTGGCGAGGACCTCCGTCGCCTAATTGTCGACACACTCGCAGGCGACGATAACCTTCATCGGCTCGATCGGGAGCGAAAGCAACGGTATATCAGCCGGGTTGATTCCACTGCGGTGGAGAACATTCGGCGCCGATTGGCCAGTCGGGTACGAAACGTGATAATGGCTTCGTCTGGAGGTCGCGGACCTCGGACCGCCCCGCCGGAGGGGACACATCAACCGACCAATCGTCCACCGATCCCTATCCAGGAACCGCCGACATTCCTCGAAGTGACCAGCCCGAGCCCCCGCAAGGTGTACGCCGGTCGCAGATTCACCATTCAGTTCAGGACAGACGCAGATCCGAACTATTTCCTCAACCCCGACACGTTTATCGCTGTGATTGACCCACCCTCGTTCGGACAGTACTCTGGCACGACTAATGTGCGGGAAGGCTATGGAACAGCGTATTTTGTGGCGAACGAGGATCTTGCCATCGGTTCACGTGCTGCAATCACCATTGAGGTCCGGCCTCGGCGCGCGGCATCGTTGCGAGCGACGCTAGAATTGGAAGTGACCGAAGTGCCAACCGCGGCGGGAAGTGGCGAAGGCCGCGTGCCCACTCCGAATATCATTCCGATCTGGGTAACAGAAGGCCAGCCGTTCTGGGTCGAGAACAATTGGAGCCATGCGTCGGTCGCTAAGGTCATACGGTCTGAAGATTCTATCGAGGTGTATGTCTCAGCCGATAACGCCAAACTCAATGGCCTTATTGCACGAGCCCAGCGACAGGATGCAACTACGGTGGATGCAATCAAGGATTTCTATCTCGAGCACATCTCGTTTTACGCGATGCTAGCGGCGCTAGATTCCGATCGTGTGGGCGCACGAAACGGATCCGATCAACACGTCGCAGACCCTCAGGTCATCGAACAGGAACAAGAGAGAGAACTTCACCGCGCGTGCGACACAGTGTGCGGGATAGTAGAGGACGTATTTGAGATTATTGCTCAGCGAACAGCAGTCGGTCATGAGCCGGGGCATACGGATGATGCCGCGCTTGCTCCTCATGATACGATCGAAGAGACATACGAGTCGTGAACGATCTAGGCGAAGTGCTGGTGCCTTGGGCAGATCTACCTCAGCGCTGGGGACACCCGTGGCATAGGATGTGTTCGTACCTCGGAACGTTCCCGGGCGCGCTTGCACGCTCACTGCTGAGTATGCTCAGCGATGAAGGAGATGTCATACTCGATCCGTTTTCTGGTCGTGGAACGACATTGCTCGAAGCGCGGTTGACCGGTCGCGTTCCGCTCGCATCTGATCTCAATCCAATCGCGGTGGCGCTATCGCGCGCAAAGAACGCCTCCGTCAGCTACTCAGAAATCATCGCTCGCCTCGACTTTCTCCAGCAACGGTACGATCCTCGGCTGTACGAACCAGAGGCTAATGTCGAAAGCGACAACATCCTGTTGATTTTTCATCCGAAGACGCTCGCCCAGTTGTGCTATCTGCGTCGAAAACTTGTTAGTAGTGAATCACCAGTGGACGAGTTCTTGATTGGGTGCGTTCTCGGCATCATGCACGGCTCGGAGCGTACCGACGGTACATCCAGCTACGCGTCGATCAGCATGCCGAACACGTACAGCATGCCCCCAAATTACGTGCGGCGATTTGTGGAAACAAAACGGCTGCAGCGAGTCCCGCGCGACGTGTTCGACATCCTTCGTCAAAAGGCGAAGCGACTCTGCTTAGAAGGCACCAAGTTCAGAACCAGCGGAGTCGTAGAACGGATAGATGCGAAGCGGATCACGATGGCGGATGCATTTGCGAGCTATCGAGGACGCGTGCGGCTGGTGCTTGGCTCGCCTCCGTACTTGGACGTCGTCAACTACGCACGACAAAACTGGATCCGCGCCTGGTTTCTAGATGAGCATCCGGAAACAGTCTCAGAGGACCTCGACGACAATTTGACGCTGTCGGTATGGCTCGACTTCGCCGAAGCGGTGGCGGCAGAGATCAAGGGAATGCTGATGGACGATGGCGTCGCGGTGCTCGTAATCGGAGACGTAGCCTGGGCTAACCGCAGCATCATCTCGCTCGCACGAGAATTTATACGGCGGCTGCTTCACAACGGCTCATTTAGCTACGTTGGTTGCTTGAGCGATCGTATACAGACTGACGTGAAAACTACGAGAATCTGGAAGGAGACAAAAGGCAGAGCGACTGCGGTAGACAGACTGATCGTTCTCTCGAACTCTCCGCCCGAGTTTCGTTGTGATCGTTTAGCTGACGATCTCCAAACTCGCGATAAGCACGCGATTCCGATGATTGACGCCGTTCAATTGCGAGAGTACGCGGCGCATTTCGCAGGCGCTTAAGTCGGTCGGTTTCCATGGCCCTCGCCTCAGTGCGCTCCTCCGGGCGTCAGCTGATCCGCCATGATCGCAGAAGGAGCATACCTCGGCGCCCCTTTACCTTTACCGAACGCCGCTGCGCGGCCGAACGTGCAGGCGTTCGTTGCCAGGTTCCGTGCGCGGAGGGGACTTTTCGCCAGCGCAGGACGCGACAACGGCGTACGACGCGACCAATCTGCTCGCGCGGGCGCTCGTGTCCGGTGCACAGACCCGGGTTAGCATTAGAGCATACGTCGCTGACCCACTGCGAGCATCCGTGCCAAGGTGTCGCGGGGCCGGATCTCCTTCTCTGCTGGTGGAGATCCTGGCCTCACTCGCTTGTCACGACCCGTATCACACAGTGGTCACTCGTCTCAGCTCGACAACACAGTAACGCTCGCAAGCCGTAATCGCGGCCTCTGGCCCTTTTGAGGGCGGGAACGATCACGTTGAGAATGTGCCATTTTGTGCCCGAGGGGTTCCTAACCCGGCCAAAGGAGCACTGAGACGAGCGCTGGAAGCGGCGGCTCAAACTGCGGGAGTATTACCGCGAGTTGCCGCAGATCATATACCGGCAGACGTTTCGGTTCCTAGCGACACGAGGGCTGGTAACGTTGTATCTCGACGCTTTAGGGATCGCGGATCGCGCGAGATGCTCGCCACCGAGTCGAGAAGCAATCAACTCTCGTCCACCAAAACACCCAGCACTTCATCGAGCGTGTTGAAGTTCTCCGGCGCGGCATTGCCTATTCGGAACCGCACAAGCGACCACCCGTCATCACCGGTGCTCGCGTAGGTCGGGCTGAGCTGTCCTCTGGTGAGCAGAGCGATTCGCAACGGCGGCGGGAGGGTCAGCAGCTTGGTCCGCACCTTCTCCATGAGAATGAACTTCCCCGTGGGATCAATGGCCCACACGGTATCACCGACCCACCAGAGGTAGTCGGGATAGAAGGTCGACGAAGAGCCGCTCTTGGTCGGCAAGGGAATGCCGTAGTCAAGGCGATCCTTATTCCGGACCCAGACATAGTCGCTGAATTTGTCGAGCGCTTTGGCAACCTCGAGCTCGTCGGCGCGGAACGCCTTCGAGTCGTAGTAAGGATGCCCGGCATTGTCGAAGAATTTCTGCACCGTGCCGGACGGTTGATACGGGCCGACCGTGTAGAATTTCTCGTCGGAATCCACGAGCTCACTCAGCCGAACGTGGTTCTCGTATTCCGCCACGATCGTCTGGGCCAGCCCGCGATAGTGTGTAAGCGCTTTCGAGTTGTAGCACGCCGTCTTGTCGAGTTGGGCGTTGGCAAAAGCGTCGGGGTGAATTGCGCTGCAACAATTCTTGGAAAGCAATCGAACTTGCTCGTAGAGAAAGGCACCGCAACGCACGCGCATGTCTTCCAACAGGTCCCGTTGGGACTGCGATACGTCACCCGTGGTCATCGAGACGACATTTATCAGCGCTCGACCCGCGGCGGCCCGGTCCGCGTCGCTAAAATCGAATGTCCGGTCCGCGATCAGCCGGCTTAGGCGATCACCCGCCGGCATCTCGGGCTGCAGATTCGGAACCGTTAGCTTTCCGACCCACCGGTCCTTGACCGGGATCGGCGGCATGGTCTTGCGGTCTTCCTTGAACTCGAACGGCTCGAATCCGGGTTCATCGTCGGTCCGATAGATCCGTAGCTCTTCCTTCAGCTGATCTATGATCTTCTCGAGCTGGTCGTTTGGGCAGTTAAAAAAGAAATACGCGGTATTGAGGTCCTCGTTGTGGAAGTGCCGCGCCTCCGGCTGTCGGACGGCGCGCCCGAGCACCTGCTGAATACGTGTGGCGGATTCCGTCTTGCCATCGAAGTAGCACACATATACGCTGGGATCGTCCCAACCTTCCTGCAGCTTCTTGTTGAAAATGATGTGTGTGAAGTCGTCCGAAAGCTCGTCGATGGCGTCGACGCGAATAGCATCCTTCGGCAGGTCCTTCGTGTTGGTACAGACAGCGATGTTATTCTTTGGAACACCGCAAAGATTCACGAGGGTTCGCCAAATGGCCGTTGGGCGCGGCTCGACCCCTTTGACCCGGGTATTGCTCCCTTCGACGACATAGATCGCCTTCGGCACAATCGCGGAGGACGCCGCTTGTAGCGCTTGCTCCAGCTGCTGGCGGCGTGCCACGACGTCGTGAATCATCTCCTCCGGAGAGCTGTCGTAGTCCGCCAACGAGATCGTGGACTTGAGGAGTTGAGCCTCGACTACAGCGCGTGTGCTGATGGGGACAATGCGCGCTTGGCGCAGCGCCTCAGGCAGACCCGTGAGGTATAACTGCAGCTTGCCCTTAATCTGGCTCGCACTGGCTACAAAGAACCCCGAAGGATTCAAGTCATCGAGCAACTCCACCTGATCAGTGGTGGTATTGTGGGCCTCATCGTATACCACCCACAAAGGGCGCTTGCGATTCTGCTTGAGCCCATCCCACCTGGAAAGGGCGCCCCAATCAGGAGACGGACGATGGACGTTCAGACGGAGATCCTTTTCCGCTGAGTTCCACATTGCCACCGTGGAGACGATGACCGTTAAGCCATCTTTGCGGTCCAGCAAATACTCCCACAACTCGGGGCTTGTGACCTCACTAAAGTTGATGATCTCGACGTCGCCCGCTCCGAGCAGGTGCCGGTACTTGCCGCGCAGGTTCGACACAGTCTGGTCGACGACGGCGCCATATTTTGTCGTCCATAAGATGATGGCCGGCTTCAGGCGACCGACGACGTCGGCCAGAATCGGTGTCTTTCCGGCGCCAGTGACGGCTTTCAGCTGTCCGACAAAGGGAACCGGCCGACCGGCCACGACGTCCGGCCCTCTGGTGAAATACCCGACCGCGGCGTCGAGGAGCTTAGACGCGGCTTGTTGTTGAAAGTCGAGGAGTTCTATCCGCGCCACGCTTCCTCGTGATGGGTTTCCTCGGTGATGTGCATCTGCGCCAGGATCTCGTCGGGGATCTGACAGAACCGCCAGCTCTGTGTGTCACCGACTCGACAAAAAGTCCCGTATATCCGGAACGGTTTTCTCAAACCAGCCTGCGCAACTTCTTTGGATGCAGCCTTGAGGATTTCGGGCGTCACCTCGCTGTCGTCAGCACCGTTCCATACGAGGCAAATCGCCTCTGACCGGTGATTGCGCCCGATGATATAGGTATAGCCGGGCAACGCGACAATCCCTCTTCCGCGACCTGTCTCATCCGCTTGGCAAATGAGACTAGCGAGCGCGCCGCGCACCAACGTGACGACTGCATGGCGGTCGAGCTTCCGGCCCGTCTCGTAAAACTGATAGCCATCGGCATACCCATAATGCTCAACCGCGAGCTTGAGACGCTTGGCAGTAACGGTCCGAGCGAACCTGTCCTCGCCCTGTCCTTCCTCGATCAAGATGAAACGGCGCCTCCCTTTGTCGATCGAGTTGAGCTTCATCACCGCCTCGCCGGTCGTGCCGCTGCCAGCGAACGCGTCGAGCACCAGGCTGTTGCTCCGCGTCGTGTAGCCGAGGAGGGTCTCCATGAGCTCAACCGGCTTCGGATTCTTGAAAATGTCTCGAGTTTCGAACAGTCGGGCCAAGTCATTCGAACCCTTGCGGGAATCCATCTCGATTACACTGCGGAGGGGAAACTCAACATCGCTGAGATAGACTTTGAGCTCGGGGATCTTTGTCTCATCCTTGCCGAAGATGATGCGATCTTCGGCCACAAGCTCCGCCATAGTCTCCGGCGGGAAGCGCCATCCCCAGAATGGGCGCGCGCATGGCTTCTTCGTGATCGGGTGGATCACATCGTACGTGTACCCCGGTTTCCCCGGGTTGTGAACACTGCGCTGCGGGGCGTACACGCCACGCTGATCGACATACCGGTACCGATAGAGGTCGCCCAGTGTTTCCTTGCTCTCCTTGGCGAACGTTCGAAATTGCCGCTGGAGCTCGGCAATAGACGAAGCGGAGCTGCGTAACCGCTCGTATTCACCCAGCATCTTCACTTTCAGCTCTGCTACCGGACTGTTCCACCGGGGCGCGAGTCTGTCCTTATTCTTAGCGTAGCAGAGCACATACTCATGCTCGATCGCGATGCGCGTTGGGTTGTTGTCGGTATTGCCGCGCCACACGATCGTCCCGATCCAGTTTTGCTCCCCCATGATCTCATTAAGCAGCAAGCCCACACGAAACAGTTCGACATCATTGATGCTGACGAAGAGCACGCCGCGCTCATCGTGCAAAAGCTCAGATAGCATAAATAGCCGGGACGCCATGAAGTTCAACCACTTTGTGTGTCGGCCCCCGTCTTCGTTAGTTACGTAGACTGCGTCGTGGTCATCCGCGTCAGGATCGCGAAACCGTTTATCGCTGTACCGAAAATCGTCTCTGCCGAGGTTGTACGGTGGGTCGATATAAATGACATCGATGCTGCCCGAGTAGCGCGTTTTGAGCGACGCGAGCACCTGCAGGTTGTCGCCTTCGATGAGCATATTGGGCCTGCTGGCACCGAACGAATATTCCTCCACCGGCTCAAGGAGTCGGGGCGTGGGCACCTTCTGTCGGTAGTGCTTCTTCCCTTCCCAGTGCAAGTATAGGCCGCTGGCGCCGTCGTTCTTGTCGCCGCGGGTCGACGCCAAAGAGGACGCGTCGTCGTCCAACGTTGGTAGCTGTGGAAGGACCATCTTATCTGATTGAGACGCCATCGGGGAATCGGTCGTAAAGAGATGACTGGATCTCTGAACGATAACAGGTTGCCCCATCGACGTGACAGCGCCGCGGCGCCGGCCGGTGAGCCGCCTAAAACTGCGTCCCGATCGCGCCCAAGCAGCATCATGATGTACGATGAACGGCGCTGATGCTCGCGCGATCGCTGCGGATGAGGAAATGGCCACTTTTGATAGCGGCAGTCGTTATCAAAAGTTCGGCCTTCTCGTTTTGATAGCGAGACCGCGTCTTACACGCGCAGAATGACACAGCGACCGTCTGAACCGGCGGCGTCACTTCCGCTTAGAGCGTTCCTCTGGGCAACAACTGATCCGCCACGATCTGCATAAACTCGTCGCGCTCAAACGGCTTCATGACGTACGGAATCCCCATCGCCTCTGCGCGCTGCATCCACTCGAGGTTCTCCATGCCCGTCAGCACAATGAACTGCACGCCCGAGTAATTCGGATCCGCACGGACGGCGTCGATGAGACGCCAGCCGTCCATCTCGGGCATGATGAGATCGACGAGCAGCAACTTCGGTCGCAAGCCTGGCATCCGGAGCAATGCCGCGACGCCGTTCTCGGCCGCCTCGACGGTGACACCCTGCATGCCGCGCTCGAGCATCATCTTGAACGCGGTGCGAAGCGTCGGCTCGTCGTCGACGACCAGAATGTCGCAGCCGGTCGCGCGTTGCTGCACGAGCGTCGTTAGGTGCTCGAGTGTCTTCGCGAGCACCTCCTCACGCCCCTCTCCGCGCGGGTCCACGGCGATCGGACGGATCACCCGACGGCGCCACTCGGCCAACAGATCCGGGTGGGTGTCGAAAGTGAGCGCGAATGCTGGGCGCGTGGGCTTCGGGTCGTCCTCCTCGCGTGCCGCCAAGAGTGGGGCGAGCTCGGGGTCGTTGATCCCGAATCCGACGTAGACCACCGTGCGATAACGCACGAGGTCTGCGAGCTTCTCGCGTAGCGGCGAGCCGCGGCGTAGTACGTGGGCCACATCGCGCTCGGCCAGCGCGATCGTGTCCGGGCGCGACATGTCGCCGTGGATCTTGACCACCTGCACCTCGCGCGTCTCGCTCCAATCCTTGACCGCGCCGGAGTCGGCGACGAGATGCACCGGGTATTGCAAGGAGCGGAGCGTGTCCTCGACCAGCGAATCCTGGTTCGTCGTGATGTGCACGAGGAACGGGAGCTCGCAGAGCAGGCGATGTGCGCGCGTCGACTGCTGTCCGCTCGCATCGAGTGCCGCACGCAGACGCGCGTACAATGCGTAGTCGCCGAACTGATCACGGAATGCTTGCGCGACAGCAGCGAGCGGCGTCGCCGGCGTCGAGGGGTTGAGATCCCGGCGCAAGGAGCTTGCAAGATCGATAGGAGCGGGGGCGCCGGCGAGTCGGGAGAGCTCCGGGCCGACGACCACGATGGCGTCACCTCTCGCGAGAGCGCGCGAGAGTTGCAGCAGGCCGGATACGTCGCTGTCGTCTCGGATCATCATCTCTAACCTGTGGAAAGGAGCTACGGTTGCCAACACCAAAGCGTGGGCGCAATCTCATGGTTGTGCTTGCTGGCACAGAATTGAGACTGCACTGATTAAACGTTTACGACACGCGCATAGGGGAATCCCCTACACATAACCACCGTGTCGACACGTATTTAGCCACTACTTAAATGCAGCAACTTGTCGTAAACAGGTCCGTGCACAATTGTTGTGCAGAAGTTGCCATGGCTGGGTCAAACCAGTCACAATATCATCTGTCCCCGCTCGCGCACTCAGATATTTTCTGACGCGTATCCGTTTCTGACGGCTGGATCACCCTCGCCCTGGACTGCACCCAGCGATGCTCCTTAGCCGGTTTCGCGAGCAGCTCCAATCGTCGGAATGGGCTGAGCGGGAGCGCGTGCCGCGAACCGCGGGGCTCGCGATACTGCAGGCGATCGCGGTGCGCGTTGATTCGAAGGTGGCGCCTGATGCATCCGACATTGATATGGCGCGCGCGGTGGTCGATACCCTACCGCATAACGCGACATCGCGGGCGCTCGGCGAGCTCCTGCGCGTGATCGGCGCGGATCCACCGAGCCCGGCTGGGCCGGCCCTCATGGCATATGGCAAGGCACTGCAGGATGACGGTGCGTATGAGCTCGCTGCCGACGTCTACCAGCTCGCCGCCGAGCTGGGGCGGCGCGAGCAAGCGCTCAAACTCGCGCCGGCCGCACTCGTTCGCGTCGGCGCGTGCCTGCGATCGCTCGGGCGGCACAAGGAGGCGATAAAAGCGTACCGCGCCGCCGCCGCGGTCGCGCAGGAGATAGGCGATCGCGTCGAGGAGTTGATGGCTCACACCGGTCTCGCCAAAGTTGCCATCGCCCAGGACAAGTATCCCGCTGCTCGCAAAGAGTTGAGCCGGGTCATAGATGCCGCGCGAGAAGAGGATCTCCGATACCCCCTCGGGCTAGCGCTACACGATCGTGGGTCCCTCGGCAACCGCGAGGGCGATCTCGAGAGCGCGCTACTCGACCTCAGCGAATCGATTCGTGTCCAACGAGACCGCTCCGAGCAGATCCGCGTCCTGGGCGACGTCGGAGTGACGCTACGCCACCTCGGGCTTTTCGATATCGCGCGCGATGTATTCGCCTGCGTCCGGAACGAAAGCCCAGAACTCGAAATGCAAACGACCGCAACCATCAACTTGTTGCAGGTCGCAGCAGACCTACGACAATGGGACGAGTTCGATCGCTGGCGAGCCAATCTCGAAGCAACGACCCTACGACCGTATCGCCTCTGCGAGTTCCTCGAAACGCTCGGCGAAAACCTAGTGTTGAGGGGCTTCGAGCACGAATCGCGAACAGCATATCATGCCCTGCGCGACACCGCGCGACAGTTCGAGTTCCATGAGTTCGAACGCCTTGCAGAGCGCGCACTCGACGGAGTGCACGTCAGCGAGCCGACACCGCAACGCACTGAACCACTGCCGTGGCGATGTCGGCCCGCGCTTGATGTAATTCGGGAGACCGTCCTCTCCCGCTAATGCAAGCAGTTCGTGCTTGATCCAGAATTGGAACCGCCGCAGTCCCGGGGAGCACTGGGAGTAACACAGGCGGACAAAGCGAGCAGCGCAAGAAGAGCCAGCGGGGCGAGTCGGCGCATAGGAGCCTCGGAGGGTGTGAAAGGGGTATCACACACCCTACCGCACACGCCCACTGCTGGGTGCGAGCATCTCGCACCACCGTATGCCCGATCGTGATCGACCAGGCAACAACCGCGATGCGCGTGACTGCGATGTTACCGGTTTGCAATCAGTACCGGCGATTTCGCCCGCTAGGTCAGCAGACCCCTCCACCGTGCCGTGATCTGCTTCGCGACCGACGCGAACAGATCCTTGATCGCCGGACCCGCGAGATCCTGGATCTCCTTCGTCGCCTCCTCGCCCGCGGCACCGGCGATCTTCTCGGCCGCCTTCGCGAGGGCACCGCGAAGCACGCCCCTCCAGCTGCCATCGGGCAGGCCGGCTTGGACCAAAGCCTTGCGGACCATCTCGCGGCGGTCGGGCGGCAACAGAGTGCTGACGAGGTCCGCGAACGCGTCGCGGGGGACCTTGACGATCTCGCGGTTGAACGACGAATCCGTTATTGCGCCCAAGGACTTGAGGCGCGCGGCGAGGTCGGCGGATAGTAGAGGGTCCTCGACGCCGAACGAGATCATCGCGCCGTCCTTGACGAAACGTGCCGTCGAGAGACAGTCGACGATCCGCGTCACCAGCGAGGCCTCGGTCTGGGACGTGTCGCGTAACTCCATCTGCATCGTGAGCGAACGGACGCGAGTTGGCGTCACGCGCAAGCGGCGGGCGATGTCGTATTGGGAGTCGGAAGGGCGCAAATAACCCACCTCGTGGAGGAGCGAGAAGACCAGGAGGTCGAGCTCGGACTTCGTCAGCGAGCCGAAGGCTGGCGTCAGGTAGCGGTCGAGAAAACCGCGCGCGAAGCGCGCATGCTGCGCATCCGTAAGCGCTTGAGTCCCATCGTCTTTGGCCATGGGCAAATAATAGAGAAAAATCCGGCTGCTGTTGCGTTAGAACGACAGGGACTCGGCTTGCCGCTTGAGTGAGCGGTCCTACATTGGCATTGCCACCTGGACCTCGGCAGGACTCCCACCGTGCGTCACCAGAACATACTGCTCGCCCTCGCGCTGGCTGCACCGGCAGCCTGCGTTGTCCCCCTCGACGCGCAAAGCGCGCCGCAGGCCGCGTCGGTCGCGGCGTCACGACTCGTCGTCACGCCGCTCGCCCTACGGGTAGACGTCGGCGCGACCGGGTCGATCTATACGACCGCGTACGACGACAAAGGCTCCACCATCGAGGGAGACAAATACAGCGCGAAATACACCGTCGCGGACTCGAGTATCGCCACAGTGGATGGCCATGGACTCGTCACCGGCCTCAAAGCCGGTGAAACCCAACTGACCGTCCAGGTCAACGACCTGCTACGCGACGTCATCGTCACCGTCGCAGCCGTCGGCGCCGTCGCCGTCGCGCCGACACCCGTGCAGGCCGTGCGGCATCCGCGGTTGCTCCAGATCGCGCCGACGCCAATCCTGCTACTGCCGTCGGAGCGCACGCGGCCGGCCGTCACCGCGCTCTATGACGATGGCTCGACCGAAGTCCTCACGAGTGCCAACTGGTCCGTGTTCGGCACCACCGCCATGTTCGACTCCGTCGCCGGCGACGTCGTTGGACTCACACCCGGCGACGCCGTGCTCGGCGTCCGCTCGGCCGACGGGACATCCGCCTCGGCGCCGATCGAAGTCGTGCCCGTCGCCATCGAAATCACGCGCGACTCCGTGCTGCTCGAAGAAGGGGCCGAGGATACAGTCATCGTCGACGTGCCGACGCAAGGACACCGGCGGCTCGTGCGTGGGCTCAACTGGCGCACCGGAAATCGCGACATCGTTCGAGTGCTCAACCCCGTGCTCGGCATCGTTCGGGCGCAAGGCGGGGGGCTGGCCGAGGTCATCGCGGACGGCTACGGCATGTCGAAGCATCTGCCCGTGCGCGTGTACAAGCACGTCGAGCGCGTGCGCGCGGAGCCCGACGCCGCAACTCCCATCAAAGTTGCCGCCGGCGCGTTCATCAAAGTCACGGCGGAACCTGTTGCGGCTGACTCGTCGCCTGTGGTCGGACTGCCTGCGACATGGAGCGTCACCGATACCAACATCGCGAGCTACGACGCCAAGATCGGGCGCGTCGTCGGGCGGAAAGCTGGGCACACGAAGCTCGAGTTCAAATATCCCACGCTCCCCGCGACCGTGTGGACCGTCGATGTCGTCGATGGCACGTTCGCGATGGACAAACACGACCCGAAAATCGCGTTGGCCCTCGGCGGCACCTGGAGCAACACGACGTCGTATCACGACGCGCAGCAGGCATCGCTGGGACGGCCCGTCACGAACCGCTGGACCTCGTCGAACGACGCGGTGCTGACCGTAGATACCACAGGCACATTCGCGCCCCATCGCGTTGGGCACACGACCGTCACCGCCATGGGACCCGGCGGCGTCCGCGACTCCATGCTCGTCTACGTCACCGGCGAAGTGCTCGCCACCAAACAACTCGGCGAAAAACGATCCGAGCTCGTGACGTTCGCGCTCGAGAACCCGAAACCCTTCGTACTCGCCGATACGAATCAGAATACCCGCGATGGCGCGTGGTCAGCCGATCATCTGCGCATCGCGTACGTCTCGGATGGCGGAACGCGTGGCGAGAAATGGACGCTCTACGTCGCCGACGCCGACGGCGGACACGCGCATCCGCTCACCGCACTCGGCGATGGGTTCGAGCATCCAACCTGGTCGCCCGACGGCAACATCATAGCGGTCAGCATGGGGCGCGTCGGCCGCAAAATGCAGCTCGTCTCACTCAACCCCGACTCGAGCGCCGCCCAGCTCCCGAAACCGCTCGGACGCGATCGGATGTCGCTCCGATGGGCGACGTACGACTCCGGCGGGGCGTCCGTCATCGCGCTCGGCGAACGCGGCGACGACAAGCACGTCGTGCGCGTGCACTCGCTCGACGAAGTCGCTATAACCAACGGGCCAGAAGGACAGGCGCATCCCGTCGTCCTCAAGGACGGGTCGTTGCTGTACCTCTCAGACTCGGCGGGGAAAGGCGCTGGATGGCGGCTCATGCGCGTCGCGCCCGGTGGTGGGGCGCCGAGCGTCCTGCTAGCCAGCGACGCTTTGCCTGGGCTCGTCGATTACACGGTGTCGAGGGATGGGCAGCGACTCGTGCTGGTCACTGTCGCGACCGAGACCGTGAAGGGGCAGAAGCGGAAGCATGTCGCGCTTTACGCTGTGACGAAACCCGGCGCCGCACCCGTGCCACTCAAGCCCAACGACGCCGACGAGTTCAGCGAGCCGGCACTGTAGGCGTCTCGAGGTTCCCGGCCTTTACCGTCAGGCCGAACCCGTGGAACTCCACGCGGACCTCGCGGCCCACGCGCGGTGGCGGCGGACCGAACGTGACGATCCGCTGGAGTGACGACTCGATTGGGTCGTCGTAGGCCGCTTGGCCCGACACCGAGATCGGCTTGACCTGAACGACCCGACCCGTCTGGTCCATCACCAGCGAGAACTCGGCGTGCTCGGGGCCCTTCGGCTGGGCACCCTCGAGCGCCTGGATCCACTCTTCGCGAATCACGCGCTTGACGTGGACCAGATACTGGAGCGGGCGGCCGAGATAGTCTGACGTGACCGCCGACTCTGGGGGCGGCGACGCTGGAGTCGGCGGCGGAGCCTTGACCGTCGGAACCGTCGGTTGCGCCACCGTCTGTTGCGGCACCTTTGGCTTGGACTGCACCGGCGGCGACTGCGCGGGCTTGGTGTTGGCAGCCGGTGTTGTCGGCGCGGAAGGGACCGGCGTCACCGGCGGCGAGACACCAGGCGTCGAAGAGGCGACGACGGTCGCAGCGGGTGGCGAAGACTGGGACGACGGGGCCGGCGACTGTGGGTGCGAGCGACTCACGACCGCCACGGCCCCCGCGGCGACGCCCGCGACCGCAGCGAGGGCGATCCCGATCCGCGTGAACAGCGCACGGCGCGACGTGGCGCGGCCGCGCGCGAGCAACGCGTCCAACGCATCGCGCATCTCGCGCGCCGTCTGGAACCGCCCCTCGGCGGCACGCGACATCGCCTTCGTGATGATCGCGTCGAGTGCGCGGGGCGCGTCTTCGCGGAACCGCGGCTGAGAACGCATCGTGCGCTCGGTCGTGATCGGCGCGTCGTACGCGGCGCGGCCCGTCACCATCTCGTAGAGCACACAGCCCAAAGCGTAGATGTCCGAGCGCGCGTCGACGTTCGTGCCGGCGAGCTGCTCGGGGCTCATGTAGCGCGGCGTGCCCACGACAAACCCCGTGCGTGTCACTCCGTGCTGCCCTGGACCGGCGGTCTCCATGGCCTTCGCGATGCCGAAGTCCACGACTTTCACGCGATCCTGCTGCGTGAGCATGATATTGTCCGGCTTCAAGTCGCGGTGCACGATCCCGAGATCGTGCGCGGCTTGCAACGCGTCGGCGACATCGCGCGCGATCTGCATCGAGCGCGTGACGTCGAGTCGCTGGTTCTCCGAACGACCCAAGATCGCGCCGAGTGTCTCGCCGTCGACGTACTCCAGAACGAGAAACACGAGGCCGTCCGGCGTCTCCTCGAAATCGTAGACGACCGCGACGCTGGGATGCACGATCCGGCTCGCGTTCCGCGCTTCCCCGTCGAACCGGCGAATCGAGCTGGGGTCGCCGACGAGGTTCGGGGCCAACACCTTGAGCGCGCAACGGCGGCCGATCCGGACGTGCTCCGCCAAGTACACGCGGCCCATGCCGCCTTGGCCGAGGAGCTTCTCGACACGGAACTTGCCGCCGACCACGCGGCCGACCAGATCATCCAGCAGCGGGATCGCGCGGAGCTCGGCCCCATCGACCGGGCAGAATCGTGCGCCGGCTTCGAACCGCGAGCCGCAACGCGGGCACATGAGCGAGAGCACGCCGGGCTCGCCGGACGAGGGCGACGTCGTCACGAGCGAGCGGTCGCGCTCGGGCAGCGGCCCGATCTCGCCACTGTGCGGCGACGACGGGCGCTTGGGCGCGGTCGGAGCCGTCGATGCTGCCTCGGGCGTAGGCGTGGACGTTGCTGCGACAGGCGTAGACGTTGGCGTGTTATGACGCTGCAGGCGAACGATCGGCACCGCGCGCGTCGGCCCCGTCGACCCGCCGATCCGCTCCAGCGTCAACGCGACGATCTCGCCTGTGCGGGCAGCGCGCGCGAATACCGCGATGCTGCCCGACGCAGTCGGCAGTTGGCCCAGTGGCGCGCTGTCAGCGCCCAGGGCCGAGGCGACGGCCGAGCGGAGGCTCAGGTCAGAGACCTGGCCGCGCTTGATCGCGGTCGCGAGCGCCGTGTTCTGGTGGCACACCGGGCACGCGGCCGCCCACGTCTCGAGACGGTTCCCGCAGTGCCGGCAATAGAGATCGCGCGCCGGCACGCTCTCGTCGAGCACCTCGTGCAACGACAGCTCGTATGACTCCGGCTCGGCGCCGCGCTCGACCACGAGCAGCACCAGCTCGCGCTCCGGCGTGCGGCGCGTCGCGATGTAGGCCGTCCTCCGCCCATCCGTCGACGCGCTCAACTCACCCGCGAGCTCGTACTCGGCCCCCACGAGCCGCGCAACAGCGGCCCACAGCGCGTCAGCGCTCCGGTTGGTGTCGGAGATCGAGCCGTTCACTGCACCAATTTGAGATGACGGATGCGTATCGGCCAGGCGTCGCATGTTTCCCACTGTAATCGCCCACATAGCAACGAGTTGGCCTGGTTGTGATTACATTCTTCCCATGCGAAAACTCGCGCTTCTAATCGTGCTCGGTGCGGCACTCCCCGCCTACGCTCAGGCTCCCACGATCGACCAGTCCCTGGAGATGAAAAGCGCGAATGCGCCGCGCATCTCGCCGGATGGAAAATGGGTCACGTACGAAGTCTCCCGCACGAACTGGGACGCCAATGCGTTCGAGCGCGAGCTGTGGCTGGCGGATGCCGCCGGCACACAGCACGTGCAGCTCACCAGCGGCAAAGGGTCGAGCTTCGACGCGAAATGGTCGCCCGACGGGAAATGGATCGCGTTCCTCTCCACGCGGCCCGTCACGCTGCCCGGCGGGAAGCTCGAGGACTCGACGCAGATCTACGTCATCGCGCCGAACGGCGGCGAAGCGCGAGAGCTGACGCGCGTCGAGACCGGCGTCTCGGAGCTCGAGTGGTCGCCCGACGGGCACAGCATCGCGTTCGTGAGTCGCGACGCGAAATCCAAAGCGCGCAAAGATCGCGATAGCACCTACGGCGACATCCAAGTGATCGGCGGCGACTACTCGATGAGCCACCTGTGGCTCGTTGACGCGGCCGGCGGTGAGCCGCGGCGGCTGACCGAAGGCGACCAGTTCACGGTCGGCTCATATGCGTGGTCGCCCGACGGCTCCCGCATCGCGTTCTCTGCCCAGCGCGATCCCGACCTCGGCTCGTCCGGCACCGCCGCCATCTACGTGGGCACCGTCGCCGACAAGAGCGTCAAGAAGATCGTCGAGGCCGGCGGCCCCAATACGAATCCCGTGTGGTCGCCGGACGGGAACGAGATCGCGTTCTCGACCGCGAACGGGAGTCCGTACTACTACTACACGAACAGCGTCATCGCGGTGGTGAGCGCGAACGGTGGGACGCCGAGGGCGATCACGACGTCGTTCGACGAGAATGTGTCGCCGTTCGCTTGGGACAAGGACGGCATCTACTTCTCGCCGCTCATGCGCACCTACCAGGTGCTCTCTCGCGTCGATCCCAAGGCTGGCACCGTCGAGATCCTCTCCGATCCTAAGCGTGTCGCCGGACAGTTCTCGCTCGCGCGGCACGCGAGCACCATGGCGTTCGTCGCGGCTGGGGATAACGCGTATCCGGAGATCGCCGTCTCTGACATCAAGCCGTTCGCGCCGAAAGCGATTACGACCATGGGAGACCAGCTCTCGGCGTTCAAGTCTGCACGCCGGCAGCTCGTGCAGTGGAAGTCGACCGACGGTGCGGCCGTCGAAGGCGTGCTCATCACGCCACCGGGGTTCGACTCCACCAAGAAATATCCGCTGCTCGTCGTCATCCACGGCGGCCCGACCGGCGTCGACCGGACCACGCTCGGCGCGGATCGATACTATCCCATCGAGCTCTTCGCCTCGAAAGGCGCCGTCATCTTGCGGCCGAACTATCGCGGGTCGGCAGGATACGGCGAGAAGTTCCGCGCGCTCAATGTGCGCAACCTCGGCGTCGGAGACTACGCCGACGTCATCTCTGGCGTTGATTATCTCATCGCTCGAGGGTTCGTCGATCGGAGTCGGGTGGCATCCATGGGGTGGAGTGAAGGTGGGTACATCTCGGCGTTCATCACCACCTTCAGCGATCGGTTCCGGGCAGTGTCAGTCGGAGCGGGCATCTCTGACTGGATGACCTACTATGTGAATACCGACATCCATCCCTTTACGCGACAGTATCTCCACGCGACGCCGTGGGATGATCCGGAGATCTACAAGAAGACGTCGCCCATCACGTACATCAAGACCGCGAAGACTCCTACGCTGATACAGCATGGGGGGAGCGACAAGCGCGTGCCGATCCCGAATGGGTTCGAGCTCTATCAGGCGCTCCGCGATAAGGGCGTGCCCGTGCGCATGGTCGTGTATCCCGGGTTCGGGCACCCAATAGACAAACCCAAGCAGCAACGGTCCGTCATGCAGGAGAACCTGGACTGGTTCGGGCATTACATCTGGGGCGAGCAGCAGCTCGGAACGACCAGCGCAGGCCAAGGATCGCGCTGACGCTCGACTCGTTGTATATCGCTCAGTACTTAATGATACGGTTCGCAATTCAACGATGACGGCACGGCGAAGACTGTCTATATTCTTCGCCCGCTGACTAGTCGTGGTGCGCTTTTCTTGGCTACTGCGTCGCAACATTTCCAGTGTTCGCCCAGCACGCGAGGTGCCGGGGTGGCGGAACTGGTAGACGCGGCTGCTTCGCAAGCTGCTGGCTCGCAAGGGCCGTGCGGGTTCAAATCCCGTCCCCGGCACGCTAGTTCGCCGTGCGACGTCGCACGTTGATTACACCGCAGAAGCGACTAAATTATCAGTTGCTTGCGAGGCAGCCGCGTCACCCCGGGGGGAGGATTCCCCGGGGTTTCGCATTTGTGCCGTGGAAAGTTGCACGTTGATTGCGCTGGAGTGCGACCTAGATTGTCAGTTGCTTCCTAGGCTGCCGCGTCACCCCGGGGGGAGGATTCCCCGGGGTTCGTCTTTTGCGTCAACGCGGCAGAAGTACTCGCCATAGACACAACCCCACCACGAGCAGCACGCCCAGCATGATCACGAGCCCGCCGAGTGTGACGGGCGCGTCGCTGCGGCCCTGACCTGGGGCGATGGCGCCGGCTGGGGCGTCCTCGCACGTGAGAATCGCGAGCGTCACGTCGTCGCCGCTGCCGCGCTCGGCCGCGGCGTTGAGGGAGCTCGGAAGAACCTGAGAGACCCAGGAGATCCCGCGCTCGCGCACCTGGGATAGGATCTGAGGGCCGACGACGCGCTCGAAGGCCTCGCCTGAGGCGAACGAGTTGGCGTAGCCGTCGGTGGCGAAGAGCAGGAGGGAGATGGTGTTTGGGGAGAGAGACGCCACGCGGACGTCGTCGACTGCGTCCGGGAGACAGAGCGACGTCGTGAGGTTCGCGACGTGGCGCGCGTCGCGGGGGAAAGGACGGAACTGAGATCCCGCCGCGTCGACCGCGAGGATGTCGCCGTCGCCGATCTGCAGCAGCACAAGTCGCTCCTCGGTGGCCAACCCCGCGAGTAGCGTTGAGCCGTAGGCCAGCGCGCGATCGAAGATCTGGTCGCGCGCGCCCGCTCCACTCAAGCGGACCTCCTCGGCCGACGTGAACGGGTTCGCCTCGGCGTCCGCGATACAGCACGCGCGCCAGCGCGAGACGATCTCCTGGCGAATCCACTGTTCGCGCCCGGCGTCCAGCGCGCCGCCCGCGCGCAATGCGCCATCGAGATCGCGCAACACCCGCTCGGCCACCTCGACCGCGAACCGCGAACCCGTCGCGCTCCGAAAATGCGTGGCGCTCCCATGACCGTCGGCCACGGCGACGATCACCGACTGACCGTCGCCGTGTGGGTTCCACAGTCGGATCGCATCCTGATTCGGGAGCTTCGCCCGCCGATGCGAGCTGCCCTCGGCGCTCCTGCCCACCGCCCTCCATACGTTCGGCACGAGATCGAAATTACTCGGCCGACATACGTTTTTCTTTGCGGAGTTACTTGACGCTTGCCACGAGAGACCACACACTCTCCCGACCGATGAACGCCCGAGACCCGCTGGTCGCACTGGCGACTGCCGCCGCCCTGATTGCCGTCACGGCATTCGGGCTGGCCGCGACGTCGCGCGGACGGCCAGCGCCACCGGCACGGCTCGTCGTGCTGCCGTTCGAGAACGCGGGCGATTCGGACGATGCGTACTTCGCCGAGGGGATCACCGACGGACTCCACACGGCCCTCGCCACCGTGCCCGGCGTCGAGGTCATCGCGCCGGGCACCGCCGCGCGCTATCGGCACACGTCGGAGACACCCGAAGCCATCGGGCACACGCTCCACGTGCGCTACATCCTCCGCGGCACCGTCACGCGAGCGCACGGGCGCGTCGAGATCAACCCCGAGCTGTACGACGTGGCCAGCGCCGGCGAAGCCTGGTCCGCGCCATACAGCGCGCCGCTGGCCGACGTGTTCGCGGTGCAGTCGTCGATCGCGACCCGGGTCACCGGCGCGATCGGCCTCCGGACAACCACGAACGAGACGCGGCCGACCGCGAACTTGAGCGCGTACGACGCATTCCTTCGCGGCCAGTACACGCGCGCCGTGGCACTCGACCCGTCGTTCGCCCTCGCCTGGGCGCGGCTCAGTAACGCCGCGACGATCCGGTGGGAGCGCGTCGACCCGGACTCCGCCGTCGCCCGCACCGCGCACAATGCCGCCACCCGCGCGCTGGCGCTCGCACCTACGCTCGGCGCCGCACACGGGGCAATGGCGCGATATGACGCGGTCATCTTGCGCGACAACGCGGCCGCGCAGCGCGAGTACGAGACCGCCCTGCGGTACGCGCCGAATGACGCGGATCTTCTCGTCGCGGCCGCGATGACCGATCGGGCGGTCGGACGATGGGACATTGCGCTCGATCGGCTCGCCCAGGCCGAGCTCGTGGATCCGTTCGGCAGCTCGGCTCCGCGAGTCCGCGGGACGACGTTGCTGCGGCTCAGGCGATATCCCGAGGCGAGAGAAGAGCTGGATGCCGCCGTCAAGCTCGCACCCGGGAGCGCGGATGCGATCGTCGATCGCGCGCTCGTCGAGATCTGCGCCGGCGATCGGGATGCGGCGAGAGCCGTGATGCATGCCGGGGCACACGACGTCGACTCGGCGGCGCTCTATGCGTATGCGGCCGGCGTGTTCGGCACGCTGCGCGTGCTCGATACCGCGACGTGGCGGTTCGTCTCGACGCTTACGCCGAAAGCCTTCGGCGGCAATCGCGCGACCTGGGGCCTCGGGGTCGCGCAGAGCCTGGCGCTGCTCGGCGACAATGCCGGCGGCGACAATGCCGGGGCACGGACGTATGCGGACAGCGCGCGCGTGGCCTTGGAGTCAGCGCTCCGCGCTGCGCCCGAGTCACCGGCGCTGCATGCGGAGCTCGGGCTGGCCTACGCGTACGTGGGGCGAAAGGCCGATGCGGTGAAAGAAGGCGAGATCGCGGTACGCCTCGCGCCGCCGCCCGAGAATACTTGGCTCGGGCCCGCGTATCAGCAGATCCTGTGGCGGATCTACGCCCAAGTCGGCGCACGCGACAAAGCGGGCGACCTGGCAGAATCCCTGCTCAAGTCGCCCGCCCTGTTGTCGCGTGGATGGATGAAGATCGCTTACTGAGGCGGACCGCCGCCGCCCATCCGCGAGCGCATGTCGGCGAGGTTCTTGTCGAACGTGCCCTGTTGATCGGACGTGAGCACCGACCGAAAATCCGCGGTCTCCTTCTGCATCAAGTCGCGACGCGCGCCGCGATCTTGACCGGCGGACTGCATCTGCGGGCGATACGCGGTGCGGATCGAGTCGACCTGCTTCTGCTGGGCGTCGGTCAGCGTGATCCCGTTGAACAGCGCGGCCATCATTCGGCCGCCGCCGCCACCGCGGCCACCACCACCGCCATCCTGTTGGGCGTGAGCAATCACCGGCGAGACCGCGGCGATCGCGAGTGCTACGGCAAGGCGCATTATGCGCATGAGACTGGTAACTCCATGTGAAATAGGGTCCTGTACTCTCATACAGCCCCCCGATTCGCGGCGTTGGCTGCTCACGGCGCCATGGACTGCAGGATCTCCCGAGCCTCGGCTGTGTTGCGGAACTCGAGCATCCGCACAAGCTGCTTGCGAAACTCCGGCCGTGTGGTCGGTCGCCCTAACTCGATGAGGCGTTGCCGCGCGGCGGGGATCGTGGCGAGCCGGATGAGTCCGAGGCTGGCGTAGCTGAAGACGCCGCTTCGGCCCACGGGAAGATCGGGGTTCGCGTAGTGCAAGAACGTCGGCAGAAATCGCGGGTCCTCGGCCAACGCGAGCCAACGCAGCATCATGCTCGAATCCGCACCGCGGATCCATTGCCGGCGCCCCATGAGCATGTCGTCGTAGAGCTGGAGCGCGTTCGGATCCCCGAGCACGCGAGCCTGAGTCTCGGTCGGGATCGAGTTCGGTCCCTCGACGTACAACCCCGCCGCCGCCACCGCTTCGCGCTGCGACATATATGGACCCGATGCGCAAGCGATCACGACCGCACCCACGACAGCCGAAAGCACGCGCGTCGCGCTCGTGGTCATCGCCCCAGCTCAGCGCCGTGCCAGCGCGCGAACCTGGTCAGCGACCGGCGGAGAGTCGCGCGGAGTGCTTTCGTCATCCGCACGCCTCGCTCCAAGTGCGGGCCGCGGACGACCAGCACGTTAAGCTCGCGATCGAGTTGCGGGTCGATCCGGCCAATGATGCGGTCTCCCAACAAAATCGGCATCGCATAGTAGCCGTAGCGGCGACGCGAGGCCGGCGTGTAGACCTCCCAGCGGTACTCGAAATCGAACAGGTCCTCGAGTCGTCGGCGGCTCCACATCAAGTTGTCGAGCGGCGGGAGAAATCGCGCCGTAGACGTTGAAGGCTTGCGGCGGGCCTTCTCGAGCGCCTCGACATCGGACGCGAGCATCCAGTATGGGCGCGGGACATCCTCGATCGACAATTTGACGAGCGCGTCATTCTCGAGCGCCTTCTTGCGTAACGCGGCCGGCGCCGGGCGCCACCACCCGAAATGCGGATCGCCGCGGTCGAACACGCGCATGCCGCGACAGTATTTCGCGAATAACGCCCGGTCCGCCTCCTCCGACGGCATGCGCCGCGCCACGTCGTACAACGCTGGCGGCACCGCGTGCTCGGGCACGTCGAAGAACCGCGTCGTCCCTTCGCGCCGCACGACCATGACCTCGCCGGAGTAGAGCAGCAGGCCGAGCGCGTGCGAGGTCGCCTTGGTCTTTGGGCCGTCGGTATCCCACCAACCACGCACGCGATGCTCGGTCTCGAACGCGCGCGCCGGCTGTGGGCCCCGCTCACGCAACACGCGGCGGATCTCGTCCGGAATCGCGCCGAGTGGAGTGAGGTACTTCGCGACCCGCTCCGTGTAGCGTCGGCGCACGCCCGCGAAGATCGGGTAGTCTTCGATCGGCATCACACACGCCGCGTGCGCGAAGTACTCGAAGACTTTGCCCTCGGCGAGGAGCGCGTCGAGCGACGCCGGGCGATAGGTCGGAATGCGGGCCGAGAGGACCAAGTGCTGGTTGCGCTCGACCGCGGCGACCGGGTCGATCTGCACGCATTCCAGGCGCCGGATTTCGTCGAGGACATCCGTCCGCCGATGCGCGACGAGACCCTGGGTCTCGAGCAGAAACCGGACGACCTGGGAGCGTGTCGCTTTCATTGACGCGGAATTTACTGGCGGGCTCAACGGCCTGTCCGTATGTTTGCCGCATGAAACGCATAGTCATCGCCGCGGCCGTTGTCGCAGCTGTGGCATGCGACAGCCACCATGCGACCGGTCCCTCATCCGACGCGCGTGGGTCGCACCTCCAGCCCGGCCGGACCGCGAACGGATACTTGAACGCGCCGGACACCGCCGCGTTCTACTTCGACGCACAAGCCGGCCAGCTCATCGCGGTGTACGCCTCTTCGACCGATCCACGGGTCACGCTGTGGTTCGCCGACAGCGGCCAACCGCTCTCCAGCTTTGCCTCCGTCGACCAGGGCGCGGCACCGTCCAAGAAGCCCGCGCTTACCTACACCGTGCCGCACGCGGGGTCCTTCGTACTCGCCCTCACGCGACCGGTCGTGGAGAACGCGAGCGCGGCGGCATACACGCTGCGAGTGGACACGGTCTACATAGGGCCTGAGCATGTCGACTCGGCCATCACCATCGGACAGATCGTGTCCGGCGAATCGATCGACTCGGTCGGCGACATCGACGTGTTCACGTTCACCGGCACCGCCGGCAAAGAAATCGTGAGCTACGTGCAAGCCATCGCCGCGTCGACGGACGGCGTCACGATGTCGATCTACGCCACGAACCCGGACTCGGTGTTGGAAACTATCGCCAGTGCGGGCGGCGACACATCGCTCGAGTACTGGGCGTCGAATCCCGTGACGCTGCCGACCACCGGGACCTACCACGTCAAGCTGCAAGCGACGACGGGATCGTACGTCGGGCCGTATCGGTTCGAGATCTACCAGATCGATAGCGCGCCCGAGTCGATCTCAGCGAACGTGACGCCTGGCGACACCGTACAAGGCGAATCGATCGACCACGTTCACGATCTCGACGTCTTCAACGTGAACGGCAAACCCGGCGCGACATATAATCTGTTCGCGCAATACACGAGCACGCCCGGGAACACGCTCCAACTCGTCGCGCGCGACGCGAGTGGCAACGCGCTCGCGGCGATCAACACGACGCCCGGAACCGCGCTCACCGCCGGCGCTGGCACCGGCCCGTTCACCGCGCCGGCGAGCGGGCAGTTCACGATCACCGTCTCGACCGACGGCGGCTTCATAAACCGCGGCCCGTACCGATTCTTCGTGTACGCGCCCAACTCGGCCCCCGAAATCGCAGCCGCCCACTTCAACCTGGGGGACAGCGTCACGACCGAGACGATCGGGCTCCCTGGCGACACCGACAAGTTCTTCATGCACGTCGCGACCCAAACCGTCGCAACCGTCTGCGTCACCCCATCCCCCGCGGCGGCGGCGACGGGGTCGGGGTCGCCGACGTTCATCGTGTACGGCCCCTCAGGGAACATCTTCAGCGAGATCGCGACGTATTTGCAAACGCCAGGGCTCGTGTGCGGCAGCAGCGCGGTCGCGGCCCCGGGCGTCTACCCGGTCGTGGTCGCGGACCCGGCGCCGTGGGGCACGTTCCGCGGGCTCTACAAGATCAACAGCTACTCGTCCAGCCTCGCGCCTGAGCATGTGCCGCAGACCATCACGATCGGCGACACCGTCACCGGCGAATCGATCGACGTGCCGGGTGATTTCGACACATTCAAGTTCAGGACGCACAAGTTCACGATCCTGGGCATCGACGTCATCGGCGGCACCCCGGATCCCAGCGCCCAGTGGTCACTGTCCGGGGCCCTCCCGGGACTGGGCCTCTTCGGCGGCGAAGGACTCTCCGGACGGGTCGACCTCGATTCGATCAGCTACAACACGTTCGTCGTGTCGTCGACCTACGCGAACGTCGTCGGCCCGTACAAGTTCGTCTTCTATCAGTGGCCGACGGCGCCAGAACACCACGCCGCGACGGTCACGCTGGGATCATCGATCTCCGATGAGCCGATCGATTATCCCGGTGACGTCGATCAGTTCACCGTGACCGGCACGCCCGGCGCGTACGGCATCATCTCGCTCCAAGGGGGCGGCGTCCAGGCGCTCGTCATGCCGACAGATTCGACGTTGCTCACGAGCACCGAAAGCTATGGGTACCTGCAGTACAGCCAGCGCTTTCAGATCCCGGCGAGCGGCAGCGTGTTGCTGCGCGTGCGGCAGATCCCGTACATCATCACACCGAGCACGACCACCTACGTCGTGAACACATTCGTCATCAATCCGGCGCCGGAGCACGTGCCGGCGACGACCG
>Ga0210387_10000520_pt1 | contig 27169 bp, 22 predicted proteins | sample IncBWC7OmetaG_FD_160108 | JGI IMG/M metagenome (GOLD analysis project Ga0210387, IMG submission 160108) | Forest soil microbial communities from Barre Woods Harvard Forest LTER site, Petersham, Massachusetts, United States - Inc-BW-C-7-O ...
AACTTGGATGCGGATTGGCGCCTTGGCGTCGCCGCCACCGGCCTCGACCGGGTCAGCAAGCAGGTGCGCCTGGCCAATGGCGAGCAGGTGCCGTTCGATCGCTTGCTCATCGCCACCGGTACGCGCGCGCGACCATGGTTCAACCCGAAGGAGGCCGCGCTCGAGGGCGTCTTTACGCTGCGAACCGCCGGTGATGCGGGCCGGCTGCAGGCCGCATTGGCCGCCAAGCCGGGGCGAGTTCTTATCATCGGCGCCGGATTCATCGGCTCCGAGATGGCCTCGGTGTGTCGCGAGCTCGGCCTGGCTGTGACGGTCGCCGAGCGTGCCGGCGGCCCGCTGGTCGGCGCTCTCGGAGGAGTGATCGGCGATATTGCGGCCGAGATGCAGCGCGATGCAGGCGTCGATCTGCGCACCGGCATCTCGGTACAGTCGCTGGAGGGCGACGCGAAGGGACATGTACGCAGAGCCAAGCTCTCCGACGGGACCACGCTGGATGTCGACGTGGTGGTTCCGTCGCTCGGTTCCATCCGCAACGTCGAATGGCTGCAGGGCGCGGGGCTCGCCACCGGCCGTTGGGGCGTTGGCTGCGACGCCGGCTGCCGCGTCTTCGATGTCCACGGGGTTGTGACCGACAGCATTTTTGTCGCCGGCGACATCGCGCGAGCACCCCACGTGTTGTACGACTACCAATTTCTTGTGTTGGAGCACTGGGACAACGCCGTTTTTGGGGGAAAGGTGGCGGCGCACAACATGGTGAGCCTGGAGGCCGACCGCCGCCCGCACCTGCCGCTGCCCGCGTTCTGGTCAGGGCAGTTCGGCGTCAACATCAAGGGTGTCGGCGTGGGTCCGTTCGCCGACGAAATCGTCATCACGCAAGGCTCTGTCAAGGATCGGCGCTTCGCCGCCGCCTATGGATACCGAGGCCGCGTCGTCGCGGCGGTCACCTTCAATCATGGCAAGTGGCTCGAGTATTACGGCGCGATGATCGAGCGGTCGGCGCCTTTCCCGCCGCCACCGCCGGGCTATGACGCGGCTCCCGACATGAAACCAATGCCGGCGCGGTTCCCGGAACCGGGCGTCCCGACGGGCAATCCCGATGTCGTCCTGACAGGCCACGATCCGACTGACCGGCAAGCGGAATACCGGACCAAAGAACGCTGAACGTGAGCAAGCGAAGCGCCCAAGCGCTTCACCTCAACAGCATGAAGATGAACGAGGAGATTGGAACGTCATGACACCCGAGACTGCCTGGGCGGAGGCTATGAAATTTGAAAACCGCCCGAATCCTTACCGCTTCTTCGACGAGCTGCGCAAGACCCCCGTGGCGCGCGTGGCGGACGGCCTCTACGTCGTCACAGGTTACCGGGAACTGATGGCACTGGCGCACGACCCGCGGGTCAGCTCCGACACGCGGCGCCTGAAGGCTCAGGCGGCAATCAAGGTTGGGGCCGAAGCCGATCCCTCGTTAGCCGCCTACGGCGAGCATGGGAGCATGATCACTGCCGACCCGCCCGAGCACGATAAAAATCGCCGCCAGGCGATGCGCCATTTCGGGCCTCCGCACACGACCGATCTCATTCCTTCGACCGAGCCGGACATCAGGCAGTTATGCAACCAGCTGCTGGACAAGGCCAGCGGCAAGACCCGGATGGACATCGTCGACGACTATGCCTATCCGGTGCCGGTCATGGTGATTTGCAAGATCCTGGGCGTGCCATTGAAGGACGAACCCCAATTCCACGCCTGGATCCATGACTTCATGGCGGGTATCGCGAACATGGGTCCGGACACAGCCACCAAAGAGGGGAAAGCTCTCGCTGAGAAAGGAAGAGCAAGCTCGGCGGCGTTCATGCAGTACTTGACCAACCTGATCAAGGGGTTCATGAAAGAGCCCGGCGACTCCATGCTCTCAAAGATGGTGCACGACAAAGGCCCCGACGGACCGATGACGCCGGGAGAGGTCGTGGCGAATGCAGCATTGCTGCTGATCGCCGGACATGATTCCACCGTGAACACGATCGCTCATTGCGTGCTGACCGCGCTGCGAAACCCCGGCACCGTTGAGCTTCTCCGCCAGCGGCCGGGGCTCATCCCTTACGCCATCGAGGAAGTCCTGCGCGTCGAGTCAGCGGTGCAGTTCTTTCCCACCAAGAGCGCTACGGCCGACATCGAGATTGCCGGGACACTGATCCCGAAGGGTTCGCAAGTGCACCTGATGTACGGAGCCGCGAACCGCGATCCGAAGCGCTTCCCCAACCCGAACAAATTTGACCTGGAACGCAAGGACAACGAGCACTTTGGCTGGGGCAGCGGCATCCACACGTGCTTCGGCGGCCCGCTCGCGCGCCTGGAAGTGAACCTCGCGTTCGAGACATTCCTGAGCCGCGTGCAGAACCCGCGGCTCGTCGAGGACCCGCCGGAGTACCGCCGCAGCAATGTATTTCGCGGCCCGAGACACCTGATGATCGACTTCGACCGGATCATCGACTAGAGGCTTTGGAAACCTATGAAAGCATTCCAGTTCGTCGAATTGCAGAAGCCGGCCGAACTCCGTGAAGTGAAGGTACCGGAGCCGGGTCCGGGGCAGGTCCTGATAAAGATTGGCGGCGCCGGCGCCTGCCACTCTGACTTGCATATTTTGGAGACACCGGCGGGTACGCCGGGGATGCCATTGCCGTTCACGCTCGGACACGAGAACGCGGGCTGGGTGGAGAAGCTCGGGTCCGGTGCGACCGGCTTCGCGGTCGGGGACCCTGTGATCGTGTACGGACCGTGGGGCTGCGGTAACTGCCCGAACTGCCGGGTAGGCATGGAGAACTATTGCGAGAACGCAGGAAAAGGACAGGCGGGCGGTCTTGGCCGCGACGGCGGGATGGCGAATTACATGATCGTCCCATCGACGCGCTTTCTCCTGCCACTCGGTAAGCTCGATCCGCGTCAGGCTGCTCCGCTCACCGATGCGGCGCTCACCAGCTATCACGCTGTAAAGCGATCGATGCATTTGCTCGGGCCAGGGTCAACCGCAGTCGTGATCGGCGCCGGCGGCCTCGGCCAGATGGCGATCCAGGTACTCAAAGCCTTAAGCGGTGCAGCGACCGTCATCGCGGTGGACACTTCGTCTGCCAAACTTGAAACCGCCAAGAAAATGGGCGCCGACGAAACGCTGATGTCGGGCGATGTTGCGGTGAAGCGCATCAAGGATATGACCCGCGGTCAGGGCGCCAACCTCGTTCTTGATATGGTGGGCGCGAAGCCGACGCTGCAGATGGCAGCGCAGATTTCGCGGGTTCTCGGCCATGTGACCATCGTGGGTCTGGGCGGCGGCGCACTGCCCGTGAATTTCAACAGCCCGGCGAAGGAATGCGCCGTTGCCTCGCCGTACTGGGGTTCGATCCCTGAACTCATGGAGGTCGTCAGCCTGGCTCAGGCCGGAAAGATCAAGATGCTGGTCGAGCAATTTCCGCTGGAGCGCGCGAGCGAGGCGTACCACCTCCTGCACGACGGCAAAATCCAGGGACGCGCTGTCATCTTGCCGAACGGGTGAGCGCGACTTTGCTGCAAAACGCCAGCCGAATTCACCAGCGAGCCATGATAACTTCAGCGGTTGAGATGCAAATGGAAGAGCAGTCCGGCGCCAATCTCCACTGCGATGCCTTTGTTTTTTTCGGCGCGACCGGAGACCTTGCTTACAAAAAGATATTCCCGGCCCTGCACAACATGGTGCGCCACGGAACCTTGGAAGTCCCGGTCATTGCCGTGGCCAAAGCGGGTTGGACCATTGACCAATTGCGCCAGCGTGCCCGCGACAGCATCGAGAAAAATGGAGGGGGCGTTGATGAGGGGGCATTTAGCCGTCTGCTGCAGCGGCTCCACTACATCGACGGAGGCTATGAGAGTCCGGCGACCTTCTCGGCCCTGCGGACGCTGCTGGGAGAGTCGCAATGCCCGGCCCACTATCTCGCTATTCCACCCAGCCTGTTCGCCACCGTCGCGAAAGCCCTGGCACAGTCCGGATGCGCCGCCGGAGCGCGGATTATCGTCGAGAAACCCTTCGGAGTGGATCATGGCTCGGCCAAGGCCCTGAATGCCACGCTTCACTCGGTATTTCCGGAGTCGAGCATTTTTCGAATCGATCATTATCTGGGGAAAGAGGCGGTCGAGAATCTCGTGTATTTCCGTTTCGCCAACACTTTTCTCGAGCCCATCTGGAACCGCAACTACGTGGAGAGCGTACAGATCACCATGGCGGAGGACTTCGGAGTCACCGGCAGGGGCAAGTTTTACGAAGAGGCTGGCGCCATTCGTGACGTGGTACAGAATCATCTGCTCCAGGTAGTCGCCCTGATTGCAATGGAACCTCCCACCTCGATGTACCCGGAATCGATCCGTGAGGAACTGGTCAAGGTCTTTCGCATGATCCCGCCGATCCAGCCGTCCCACCTGGTGCGCGGGCAGTTTCGCGGCTATCGGCAAGAACCAGGGGTGGCATCCGACTCCACCGTGGAGACTTTTGCTGCGATTCGCTTCGAAGTGGATTCCTGGAGATGGGCGGGCGTGCCCTTCCTAATTCGGGCGGGTAAGTGCTTGAAACGCACCGCCACGGAAGTGCTGGTGAAACTGAAGCGGCCGCCGCTGACGAAAGTTGCCGGCGACAACAACTACTATCGCTTCCGGTTGGGCCCCGAAATCTCGCTTGCGGCGGGCCTTCGCGTGAAACGGCCAGGCGGCAGAATGGCGCCCATGTCAATTGAGCTGGCTGCCGTCGAGCAGGCGCGCGGCGATGAAGTGGACGCCTACGAGAGACTGCTCACCGACGCCATGCGCGGCGAGCCGCTTCTGTTCGTGCGACAGGATGCAGTCGAGGTGTCATGGGCCGTCGTCCAACACCTGCTGGGGAACGTGGCGCCAACGTATATGTATGAACCAGGGTCGTGGGGACCTGTCGAAGCGGAGCGATTGGCAGCCGACATCGGCGGCTGGCATAACCCGCCATGACCGAGATGAGTTCCGTCAGCGAGGATCTGCGGCTGCGGGAAACGCGCATCTCCAATGTTCCGTGGAGGAAGTGGGGACCTTACTTGAGCGAACGGCAATGGGGCACCGTGCGCGAAGACTACAGTGCGCACGGCGCGGCATGGGACTATCCAGATGAACCTATGGACACTTCCATGGCGACAACGGCGCCGGCATCGGCGCCAGCCATCAGGCCGGCTGGACCGGATTGCTAGCGATGATTGTTGGACTGGGCCACCTCGACACTGCCGGATTGCTGCAAACGGAACTGCGGGCGAGACCCGACTACGCGCTGGACGCCGGCGGTATCGGAATTCCGGCGGTATCGGAATTCCGGCGGGCTGAGGTACCGGGTTGTCGATCCGGGCGTTCGCAAACCTATGATCCTTTCCGCAACTCGTGGCGCGTGGGGTCAAAAAGGAAGGAGTGATGACGGTGCTGGTAGTCGATGTCGGCGGAACGGCTGTCAAGATCGGGGCTATGAACCAAGCCGCGCGCTGCAAGTTCAAGTCGGGGCCGACGATGACCGCCCGACAGATGATTGCCGGCGTGAAAAATCTGACGCAAAGCTGGAAGTACGATCGCATTTCGATCGGCTATCCGGGCGTGGTCAAGCACAATCGGCCGATAACCGAGCCCCACAATCTCGCTCGCGGCTGGGTCAACTTCGACTATGCAGCGGCATTCGGTTATCCGGTCAAGATCATCAACGACGCTGCGATGCAGGCGGTGGGTAGCTACAAGTCGGGAACCCTGCTGTTTCTGGGCTTGGGTACTGGGTTGGGCTCGGCGCTGGTCGTCGACGGCGTGGTTGTGCCGATGGAGTTGGCGCACCTTCCCTACCGGAGGTCCACCTACGAATACTACCTCGGCCTGCATGGCAAGGAGCGCGCCGGCAACAAGAAGTGGCGCAACCATGTCGCGGCAGTTGTTGCGGATCTGATCGACGCGTTTCGACCGGACGATGTGGTTCTGGGCGGCGGCAACAGCAAGCGGTTAAAAAAACTGCCGAAGGCTTGCCGGCTGGGCGACAACCGCAACGCTTTCGCGGGGGGCTTCCGCCTCTGGGACGAGCCACAATTCCCCGGGGCTGCGCGCCCGGCCAAGCGGCGTGTTCATGGGCGCAGCACACGCAAGTAAAGATCAAATGGAAATATTCAATACCGAACGGGACGGCTGGCGCTTGAAGCTCCCATCAGCGCCAGCGCGCCTCGACGACACGCGGCTGCTCGAATACCGATACCCCACGGAGCTGCCGATGCTTTGGCTCGCAGTGGCGACCCTTGCTCTCCTGCTCGTGGGCGCTGCCATCCTGAAGCAGAAGGCAGGCCTGCTTGGTGTCGCTGGGATCTGGATCGCGATGATTGTAACCTCGCTCCAGGCGGTCACCCACAACTTGTTGCGCGGCGCGGAAGTAACGCCCACGCAGTTCCCACAGATTTATCGCATGGTGCAGGAACTGCGTCAGCGATTCCAAGCGCCGCTCGTGCGGGTGTTCGTGGTTCGTCGGTTCAGCTTCGAGCTTGAAACCCTGGGCTTCAGCGAGCCCTACACCATCGTGCTGCCTTCAGTGTTGCTCGACTCATTGGAAGGCGACCGGCTGCGTTATGTTCTCGGGCGCGCGCTCGGCCGCATCCGATTCGGTCACACCCGGATAGAGATCCTGCTCGGCGGCGACGAGTCGACGTTGCCAACGTTACTTTCCTGGGTGGCTCGAGTACGTGATCTCGTCTTCGCTGGCTATCGGCGGGCGCAGGTGCTGAGCGCCGACCGGGCCGGCATCGTCGCGAGCGGAGTAACAGCAGCGATCGAAACACAAATCATTATCTCAGTGGGCAACTCTCAGGCGCACCAAGTTCGTTCTGACGATCTCATCGAACAAGCCTATCAGCTCACTCGCGGTATTGGCCGTCTACACGCTGCGCTCATCACACTCGCAAGCGCCATGCCGCCGCTGATCTATCGACTCGAGGCAATGGTGGAGTGGGCGGGCCTGCCGGTGAGAGAGCGGGAGACCTGCATCCCGGCATCGATAAAGAAGTGAGCCAATTTGTAATTGTACTACCGGGAAGAGCATGTCGCGGCATCACATTCGTCATCTTCCGGTATTGGAGGGCGGCAGGCTCGAGGGACTTGTCTCGATGGGCGACCTAGTGAGCGAAGTGATCTCCGGGCAAGCGTTCACCATTGATCAATTTAAGCAGTACATTTCGGGCTGAACAGGGGCGTCGCGAGATCATGGCTCACCTAGTGCTCGGCGACACGAAAAGCAAGAAAAGTTCGTTGCCGTCGCCGGGCAGGGCATCCGTGTGGATCGCGGCGTTGCTTGCGTTCTCACCCTTGGTGTCGCTGGGTCAATCCGCGGGACCGCGTGACTACCTCAATACACCGGTAGACGCCGCGTCGTTTTTCGTCGACTTGGTCGGCGCCAAGGCGGATACCGCGAACGGGGGCCTGGTGGACGAATCGAATGTTAGCTTGCCGAATAACGAAGGCACTGTCCGCACTGGCGTTGTCAGCCTGTTATATTCGTTTCCACTCGGCACCCAGTACGGGGGGGTGGCATTGAGCGGCGGCAGAAGCAACGTCGAGATCCAAACACCTTACGGACAGTTAGAGGCAACAGGATTCACGGATCCGGGGCTCACGTTCCATGTAAATCTTTTCGGCGCTCCGGCGCTGCGTCGCGATGAGTTCCGCAGCATGGTCCCGCAAACGTTCTCAAGCTTCCACTTGACGATCACCGCGCCGCTTGGTTCCTATGATAGCAATTCGCTGGTGAATGTCGGTGGGAATCGCTGGACAGTCACACCGCTGCTGAATCTGTCCATCACTCAAGATGAGGGAGTGTCGTGGATCGACCTGTACGCCGGAGGACGTTTCTATGGGAACAACAATGCCTATAATGGAGTGAACCAGCTCTCGCAGCATCCGTTGGCGACATTGACGGCGCACTATAGCCACAACATCGGCGCGAACATGTGGTTTTCCGTCGGTATGTACTACGACCACGGTGGCGAGACATTTATCAATAACATTGCGCAGCACGACGGTGCCAGCGGCTTTCGGCCCTCCGTGGGCATTAGCCGTAGGTTTGGCAAGTACCGTATCGGCTTGCGCCTGGACAGTACGGCCTCCAAGCCGTCCGATGTGTCGACCAACAAGGCATTGGGTCTCAAGATAAGCGGTCCCCTCTTCTAAGCAATCCTTATCGGCCAGCCCGCGGCACGAGTCTCTCCTTGCTCTATCCGATTTCACTAATGTTTGCCATAGCTCGTTTGCAGAGCCAGCGCCCCATTCTGCGCGGTCGCCCAATCCTCCTTGTCCACCGCATTACTCACGCTGTACAAAATGGCGAGCGCGGCTTGTAAATCCACCATGTTCGTTCGCATGCGCATAACGTCCGAGCGCAGTAGATAGAATGCAGCCTGCGCGTCGTATTGGGATTTTGCCTGGATTGCCTTCACCGCGAGAGTGTAGTGTTCCACAGTTGTTGCATCCGGAGCGCCGGGGTTCCAACTCGGGCCGGTGGATACACAGCCCACCAATCCAACCGCCAGTATGGCTGCGTTGAGCCATGCAGTCTTAAGGCCTTCCATCATGATGTGGTTCCCTCCTTTTCACTTATGCCGTGGCGCTTATAGCGGCCGCGATCTCTTCATTCGACCGAGGGACTGTTCGCTAAGGCGAAATTTGCCGTCGGCAGGATAGAGTGTCTATTGGCTCAAGGTCCTAGACCCCATGCAGTCGGGCACCAAGCGGCCCCTGCGGGCCGACGTCCGGACCGCGCGGACAACGCTGGCAGGTTAGGCTGACCAGGAATTACTCACCTCGATACGGTGGCTCTGCAGGGTCGTATTCGATGAACGTTTGCCGCCTTGCCAGCTTGTTGCCTATCATCGAATTGGCAGGGCAGCGCGCCGCTGAGTTAGGGGCAATGTACGCTGCACCAAAGTACAAGGTGAGGCGCTAAACTCATCGTCGTTGCATAGGCCGAGTCTTGCGGGAGTTCTTACGTGCCCCGATTGAGTTTCTGTTGGAGAAACTGCCGCCGAAGCAGTCGAGGCACCCGAAGGAGTGCGTCGCGGTGGGCGCCGGCAGTTTTGCTGATACACCTGGCGGGTGCTGCAGAGGCCGGGCAGGTGCTGGTCCTTTATCCCAACAGTCGACTCTTGATAAGTAACGTCGCATTCGATTCAGGGCTGCGCCAAACGATCAATATGGATCCCCGGCAGCCCGTTGGGATTTTTTCCGAGTTTTTGGACGAGCCCGAATTCGGCGGCGACCAGTACGAACTCACGATGTCCGCTTATTTGCGCGACAAGTATGCAGATCGACCACTCGATGCCGTTCTGATCGTGGGCGATACTGCGCTGAAGTTCATGATGCGGTACCGCGATCGGCTATTTCCCGCGGTACCGGTCGTGCATGCTGGGGTGACGCGAGAGACGCTGCAATCGATGCCAACGCTCCCGCCGGATGTCGTTGGGGTGCCCGTCACCTACGATTTTGCCGGCACCGTCAAGCAGGCGCTGAAATGGCATCCTCGTGCAACGCACCTGGTCGTCGTGTTTGGTGCATCGAGACAGGACGAATGGCAGCCATTGGTGCGTCCCGAGATCACTGCAATACTGGGACACGTCCAGGCCGAATATCTGGTCGGACTCACACTGGCGGCACTGCAGAAGCATCTTCGAGGACTGGGAAGCGATTCTGTGGTGCTCACGTGGCCGATGTTCAAGGATGGCGACGGTCATTCCTATATGCTGACTGAGTCCGCCGCGCTGGTCGCGGCGGCGTCTGGCGCGCCAGTGTATGCACCCGTCGACACACTCATGGGTACGGGCGTAGTCGGCGGCTGGGTGCTGAGCTATGAGCAGATGGGGCGACAGGCTGGAGAGATCCTGACGCGCTTGCTCAGTCGGCAGCCTGATTGGCAGCGCATGCCGCAAGCCCCTGCTTCCGTGCTGCAAGTGGATTGGCGTCAGATCAAGCGCTGGGGAATCGATCCAGAGCAGATTCCACCCGATGCGGTTGTGAGCTTCCGGCCCCCATCACTTTGGCAAGCCTATCGCAATGCAGTCCTCGGTGCAGTAACCATCATCCTGCTACTGAGCGGGCTGATCGCTTTGCTATTGCTGGAACGGATGCGTCGACGCACGGCCGAAATCGCCGTGCAGAAGCAGCATACGGCGCTGGCCCACGCATCACGTCTTGCCGTCGCCGGGGAGCTGACGGCCGCGATCGCGCATGAGATCAATCAGCCGCTCGGTGCTGTGCAAACCAACGCCGACACCGCCGAATTCATTCTTCAGGCCGGAGGCGATCGACGTGAAGACCTGCTGCGCCTCGTGGGCCGCATTCGAAGTGACAATCAGCGTGCCAGCAAAGTTATCAAACGCTTGCGCGCCTTGCTCGCAAGGCACGATGAACCGCGCCAGCCGCTCGACCTGAATACAGTATTGACCGACGTCGAGGTGTTCCTCAAGCATGAACTCCAGCGGCGGGGCATGTCACTGGCGCTTAGACCGGCGAAAACGCCGGCGCGCATTCTAGGTGAGGAGACTGAAATTCAGCAGGTCCTCATCAATCTGATCCTCAACGCCATGGATGCGCTGGCCGAGGCGCCGCTCGACCGACGCTCTATTCTCGTGCAAGTTGAATGCTCCGCAGGATTCCACTCAGTCTCTGTGACGGACCAGGGGCGCGGGTTTGCGGAAGGCGACTTGTCAAAGCTCTTCGATGCCTTCTTCAGCACAAAACGTACAGGGATGGGGCTCGGCCTGTCCATCGCGCGTACAATTGTCATGGCGCACGGCGGTACCATTCGTGCCGAACACGGCCCGAGCGGCGGCGCAATGTTTAATGTGGAGCTACCTGCTCACGAGGCGTCGAAGTATCCGGCATGAGCACCGAATTTTACAGTAGGCCTGTGATCCACGTCGTCGACGACGATGAGTCGATGCGCATGGCGCTCATTGAGCTGCTCAGGACCGTTGGATTCGATACGATCGGCTACCGATCGACCGGAGAGTTCCTGCTCAATTCACTCTCCGATAAGCACGGATGCCTATTGCTCGACATTCAGCTATCTGGCCCGTCGGGCCTGGAGTTGCAGGCCGCATTGATTCGCAGAGGCGTCGCTGTGCCGATCATATTTCTGACCGGCCATGCCGATGTGTCAAGCCGTGTGCACGCTATCAAGGCGGGCGCAATTGATTTGCTAGAGAAGCCCGTCGCCCGTGAAACTCTGTTCGAAGCGATGGAGCGGGCGTTGGCATCGGACATTGCACGTCGCAACACAAGCAACGCTCAATTCGCAAAGAGGTACTGACAACTCTGGTCCGCCGGCGCGTGAGCCATGATCCGATCATAGAGCGCCACATTCTCGGATGCGGCGCGTTCGGCATCCTCTGACAACAGGAAGCCCGCCGTCACTTGATGTTTTACCGCCATCTGGACCTTGGCGATGAAAGCGCCGCGCGTGGGGTAGCGCAATTCCATGCTGGGGCGCGGATCGCCGCTCGCCCGACGTTCCGCCTCGGTGCGGGCAAACGGAACGAAGCTGCCATCGAAGCGCGCCGTGGCCCAAGAAAAGCCCGTTTCCGGCGCCCGCTGATTCCAACCTGTATGCGTGCCAAGCGGCACCTGCAATTCCACCAGGCGCACGCCGCCGCGATCATTGCCGTCGGCATCGGGAGCCGGAACGCGACTCTCGAAGGGCCGCCCCTGCAATGGAGGCACCTGATCGGCGATACCTTCGCTCGCAAAGCGCGGGCCGAAGTCGAGCCGGGGCTCGCGCAGATTGACCTCCGGCGGGGACAACCCAACACGGTTGGGAAATGCGGCGCGGTATGTCTCGACCGATATCAATGTGCCCTCGTGAAGGCTCGGGTAGGCGCTGGCCGGAGGCGCCGCCGCCGCATTGGTCCAGCGGTCGAGCGCGACGAGCAGGGCGCGCATGGCGAGATAATGATCGGTCGTTGAAACGCAGTTGACGTAGGGCTCGCGCGTGCGCGAGCGGCCCACGTAGTGTTGCGCGCCCATCAGTGCGTAGATGCGGACATTTGCGGCCGGCGCCACGTCTGCCGTGCCGTCGGGCGTCGTAGCGACCAATGAGGCGTCACGGTTCCAGAATTCAGTCGAGGTATTGGCAATGATCAGCTTCGGCAAACGCCCCTGTGCGTCGCGTGCGTGATCGAGGCTTGAACCTGTCTCCCCCGTCACAGAATCCCGCGAGGACGTGCTGGTAAACGGGAAAGCATCCGACGGGTAATCGTGCTCCTCGAGGAGCGAGGGATGACGGGTGGGCTGTGCGAAGCGGCTGTTGAATCCGGCCGAACCGCCGCCGCCCGGGACCTGCATATAGGCGCCGTCAAACGCGAGACGCCCGGTCTCGTCGACATTGAGCCCATCGTGCAACATCCGACCGATGACGCGGCCGGATTGGCTAATGCCAAAAATCAAGACTTTGCGCGGTGCAGGTGCGCCTTCAAATGGGTGATCGCGGAAATAGGCCAGCAGATCGCGAATTCCGGCGAGCCCTGCACCCGCGACATGGGGATCCTTCGCGGTGTAAATGAGTTCGTAGAGTGTGCCGGGTTGAAAGCCGCGGTCTAGTTGTACGCGTCCGGGAGCTCCCGGCCGCTCCGGCGCGACGAAATGCCAGCTTGCACGATCCACTTGAACGGGCGTATCACTCGGCCGCGAGCGGGTAGTAAGTACCGCCGCCGGATCGTTCGGCGTAGCCGGTTCGTACGTAAGGCCACGCATGCCCGCGTACACGGCAATGTCGCTCGGCGCGTTGACAGTGAATTCATTCTGTACCAGGCCGGTGATGGAGCCCCCGTCCGCTTGCCGCGCGACCGGTGGCGCAAAGATGAGGGGCTTCACTCCGGGCGCTTGAGGCGCCACATCCCAAGTCCACGCGGAGAACAGCAACGTAAAGCCATGACGCATGAGGAATCCATCGCCTGCATCGGCAATGGTCGTCGGATCGTTATTGGCGGGGCCCGCGCCGTCCATCTGGCCGAGGATGGCAATTCCGCCGCGGTTGTTGACATCATAGACAAGGGTCGAGTCGCGGACCTTGACCGGTCGAAGCAGGATGAAGGAGCTTTCGAATGTGACGCGGCCGGCGGCATCGCGCGGCGCCAACCTAAGATCGACTATGCGCTGGTTCGCCGCGGCGTTCGGGTCGAGACTGAATTTCGCGATCCCCCTGATCTTCTCGTACGCGCCAGAATCGCCGAAGTTGATACCTGAGGCGAAGGAGGAGCGCTCGAGCACTTCGATTCCAATCACCTCAGCTCGTGCACCCACCAGCGCCGAAAGTCCGACAGCGGCCAATCCCAGCAATACACGTCTACTCAAGTCCTACCCCTGATTGATCCAGCGTCTATGAATACTATCAAGCTATATGCAGCGGCGCGCTGGCACTGAATTTGGCATTCTATTCAGCACCGGCCATCGATCACCGGCAGCACCAGGGCAGAAGGGGGGTGCGGCGAGAAGTGAGTCCTGGTCGATCAAAAGAGCAAGCCATGGACCGCGCTTTTGCGCGAAAAGCGTACAAAGAGCCGCATACGACCGTGGAGGTGTCACGTGGATGAGGTGTCTGACCGATGGCGGCGCAGGTTTGAGCGTGCCGCCTCCCTGCTCTCAGGGCGACTGGATGATCCGCCATCACTAGCGGAGTTCGCATCCGCCGCCGCGGTCTCGCCATTTCACTTCCATCGAATCTGGCGAGCGCTGACCCGCGAAACCGTAGGACAGACGGTACTACGCCTGCGGATGGAAGCGTCTCAGGAATTGCTTCTGGTTAAGGACACAAGCGTGACGGAGACGGCCACGGCACTGGGTTTTGGCACGCCGCAAAGCTTCGCTCGAGCATTTCGGCGTCATACCGGACTCACACCGAGCGAGCACCGAAATTCTCAACCATCCGTCGCTGAAATGGACACCCGAGACATGAAGGTATCAATCGACCGGCGCGGGGAGATCATGGTCGTTGGGCTCAGGCGGGAAGGTAAAGCCTATACCAATTTGAACGCGACATTTGGACAGGTCTGGACCTGGGCTGAAGCGACAGACATCCTGAAGGACTTGCAAGGCATTTATGGAATTCCTCTCGACGATCCAGCGAGTGTGCCGGACGATCAACTTCGTTACGATGCTTGTCTGGCCCTTGGCGTCACGAGTGCGCCGAAGCCTTTCCGAGTCCTTCGGTTGCCCGCAGCGGAGTATGCCCGACTGCGTCACCTCGGGTCCTATGATGGGCTGGAGCAAGCGACTCAATATGTCGTTGGTGAGTGGCTGCTGAGTTCCGGTCGGGAACCGGCAGATTTTCCGGTATTCCATAATTTCCTCAACGATCCGGATCAGACGCCCGTCCATCAACTGATGACGGACATCCTGTTGCCGCTCGCAGGGAGGCCCTTGTAATGACAATTTCCGCGTTCTTTCTTACAGCCTCGCTGTCGACGACGAGCACCCCGGCGGCAATTATTGGCAAGCTCTTTGACTCGTTCAACCGGCACGATCTCGCCGCTTTGCAGACGATGTATGCCCCGAATGCTCGCCTCACGTCCTCAGACTTTTGCAAACCGCGTACCGGCGCCGACGTAACCCGGACGTACGGAGCAATGTTTCGCGCCTTCCCCGATATTCGCGATGATTTGGACACCATTATCATTAATGGCGATCGCGCCGCAGTGCGATTCGTAAGTTCGAGCCGCGCTCTGGGAGGAGGCTTTCGCCTCGAGTTGATGACGATCTTTCGGTTTAGCCGTGGCCGGATCATCGAGGATGACACGATTTTTGATACCGGTGGTCGCGCCTGCGAGGCGTAGACCTCACCTATTTCAATACATTCCGATAGCGTTCCAGAACTCGTATCGTCAGGCTTTGCGGTTGACGAATTCCCAGACCTTGGAGATCACGACCGATCCTTCGCCGACCGATGATGCCACGCGTTTCACCGAGCCGGCGCGCACATCGCCGACCGCGAAAATGCCGGGTTGCGACGTCGCGAACGGCGAGGTCGCGGCACCTTGGCCGGAACCGGTAATGACGAATCCTTTGTCATCGAGTTTCACCAAGCCCGAGAGCCATTCACTGTTTGGCGCAGCACCGACCATGACAAAGAGCGCATGTGTCTCAACGACGCGGGTCGCCCCGGTCTTGACGTCGCGGATGCTGACCGCGTCGAGGTGTTTTTCGCCATGCAACTCGATCACTTCGGCGCCATATTCGATGGTTACGCCGGGATCGGCTTCGAGCCGACTCGAGAGGTAACTCGACATGGAGGCGGCAAGGGATGCGCCACGGACCAAAACACGCACGCAACGCGCCGAGCGACTGAGAAACATCGCCGCCTGTCCCGCCGAGTTCCCGCCGCCGATGATGATGGCATCCGTCCCTTTGGAATAGCGCGCTTCCATTTCGGTCGCGGCATAGTAAATGCCGGCGCCTTCGAATTCAGTAAATCTGGCGATCGGCAGCCGGCGATATTGCACTCCGGTCGCGACCACCACTGCCTTGGCGCGAACCCGCTGGCCGTTATCGAAAGTCGCGCAGAAGCTCGCATCTTCCAGCCGCTCCAGGCCTGCCACGCGCCGCGGCATCACGAAACGCGTTCCGAATTTCATCGCTTGTACTTCTCCGCGCCAGACCAGGTCCGCGCCGGAAATCCCGGTCGGAAAGCCCATATAGTTCTCCACCCGGCTCGAGGTTCCAGCTTGGCCGCCGATCGCAACGTCCTCGACCACCAGGGCTCGCAGACCTTCGGCTCCCGCATACACGGCCGCGGCCACGCCAGCCGGGCCGCCGCCGACAATCAACACGTCAAACACGTCGCTGTCGCCGAAATCACGATTGAGGCCCAGCAGCCGTGCGACCTTGTCGGGCGTGGGGTCCGTTACCACGAAATCGCGGCCGAAGATAACGCTGGGCACGCCCGGAGCGATAGAGCAGCGACGGGCGAGCTCTTCGGCCTCAGGATTTCCCAGTGGCAACGAGATATACGGAATGTGGTTGCGGAGCGCGAATTCTGCGATGCGGCGTACGTTTCGGTCCTCATCTTCGCCGATCAAGCGCAAGCTGCTGATCCGTTCCTCAATCTGGCGGCGGCGGCGCGCCGAAAAGACGGTGATGATAATGTCGGACATCTCAGGAATCTGAGATATTAGGGTCAGTACCGCTTCTCGCGGTACTTCTATCACCCGCGTGTCTTGCACCGCGCGCATCGCCATCGACCACGCGCCGCCGTTGAGCAGGGAGATCTCGCCCAGAAACTGAGTCGGGCCCATTGTGTGGGGTAAATGACGTTGGTCCGTAAAAGGATTCACGACCTCGACTTCGCCGTCCTCGATATACACGAATCGGTCCACAGGTTGACCGGGCCGCGTGAGATACGTGCCCGCAGGATAGTGGGCAACGGCACCGGCCTTGCGCAATGCTTCGACATGAGCTTGCGGCAGCGGAGTGCGCTGCATCTGATTTAAATCGCCGCCAATTGTTTCCATCGTTCTACTCGTCCTTTAAGCACTAATGCGGTCGCCGCGTCTATGAACCCACCCTGCTCATGGCATCGACCGCTCGCGAATGCCCTGTCGCAGCGCGCGAGCGTCCAGTCGACGGCGGATGACATCCTGGCGGTGCCTGTCGATGGGAAAGCGCCACATTAACAGGCCGGAGACGACGTACAGCCCCGCCGGGATGAACAGTAACGTGAGCAGCAGACCGAAGTCGCCCCAGTGACCATTCGACTGTGCCGCAGGATCGTAGCCGAACAGACCGATCGTGAGGAACGCGAAGCCGCCACCCAATGCAATATTCCCCTTCGTCACGAGCGACTTCAGGGCATAGTAATTGGCGGCGCGATTCTTGCCGGTTCTCAATTCGTCGAAGTCGACGATATCACCGAGAACCGCATCGGAGGCGACTCGGCTGACGGCATCCGCAAAGCCGCTGATCGTGATGAGCACTAGCGCTGGTAGGTAGCTCGCGGGCCCGGGCGTTAGCGGCGCCAGGAAGGGATAGATGAGTGCATCCCCGAAGACCCCAAGCGCCCAGGCGCGGTGTTTTCCGATACTGCGGATGATGCGCAGCCAGATGGGGACGGAGAGGAGGTTGGCGACCGCGTAGCTCAGCAAGATGACCGGAAAAGCCTGCGGCAGCTTCAGGTAACTGACGACGTAAATATAGGACAGCGCAAGAAACACGCCGAGACTGATGCCGCTGATGCTGTAGCTCAGCAGGAACAAAAGCATCGGCCGATTGTGCCGTACATTGGCAAGAATGCCCCAGAAGTCGACCGGACTGCGCGCCTGGCCGGCGCGCCCTCGCGGCCCATACCGAAACGCAATGGGAACGGTGATCGCAAACAACACGGCCACGAGCTGCGCGTTGAAATGCAGCACGTCCGCATTGAACGACGCGTCGCGCGACACGCCGAGGAACGGGGACACCAGAAAGAGCAAGCTGCCGAGGTAGTACGCAGTCGCTCGATAGGTAAAGATCCGGGTGCGTTCGAGGTACTCGCTGGAAATGTCCGCACCCCAGGCATCGTAGGGAATGATCGCCATGGTCCAGCCGAAGTACAAACAGATGGTCCACCCAAGGTAGTAGCCAGCACCGATGCCTTTGTGCGGCGCATAGAGAAATGCGACCGCGACCGACGAGACAATCGCCCCGGCTGCGAGCCAGGGCTTGCGGCCGCCCCAGAGGTGCGCGCAGCGGTCCGACAAATACCCAATGACCGGATCGATGGCGGCGTCAAACATCCGCGCGACCACCATTGAGGTACCGATCACTCTCGTGCTGAGACCCATTTCGGTGGCATAAAAGCCGGGTATGACGAGCGCGGCACAGTAAAGGAGCATGGCTTCCGGCACGCCCGGTGCGGCGTAGGCCGCGAGGGCGGAGATCCGAGTGGTTCGGGCGCCGGTCGCGCGGACCTGCGTCATTGACGCTCGGCCTCCAAGCGTTGCCGGCGACTCTGCGCGATGGCATCGCGCGTTTCTCGCACCACACGGCTCACGATCGGATCGGCCTGCACAGCGCGCCAGTATGCCGAAAGTTTGGCAAAGCGATGCAGCGGTGGGGCCGTGCCGAAGACCGAGGGCGCCCACTCTTCGGCGAGAATGAGCATCGGCGCGAGTGCACCATCGGCGACGGTCAGAGCGGGGCCTATCGCATAGCCGTTGCCACCGATGTAAAACTCAAGAGCGGCAAGCGCCTCGGCGACCTTGTCGACGGCTGCGTCGATGACAGTCCGGTCCCACTCGGAGCGCCGGGTCGCGAGTAGATCGAACAGCGGCACCATCGCCATGACCAGGTAGATGTCGCAGATGCGTGTCAGGAGGCGCACTTGTGCACGCTGCCACGGATCCGCCGGCAGCAGCGGGGGAGAGGGGAAGGTCTCTTCGAGATACTCGCAGATGACTTCGGATTCGGGCAGCGCGCGGCCATCGTCGAGGACCAGGGTGGGCACGCGGCCCAGCGGGTTGATCTTCAGGTAATCGCCCTTGGGCAGCTTCGAGCTGCCAAACCCAGGCGGTTCTACAATCTCGAACGGTAGGCCTTTCGCGTACAGCATCAGGCGGACGCGCGTCGGAAACGGTGAAGCGAAGAACTGGTATAGCTTCATGGACCTGCCTTCTGCACCAAATGCTGCGTGTTAGTAGAGGAGTGTCTTAGGGCGTGTCGCGAATGATACCGGGGAGGAAGGAACGTTGTCGCTGACATAACGCGCCGACCTCTTACGGCAGGAGGGTTGTAAAACGCGTTTGACGGCCGTGACGGTCGCGAATAGTCTGAGTCGGTAAAGCCACAAGAGCCAGGGAGCCCCGATGTCGGATCGCTCGGGTCAGGTCAGCGAGCTGTTGCAGCAATGGATCAATGGGGATCACGCAGCCCTCGACGAGGTGTCGCCGGTAATCTATGAAGAACTGCGGCGTCTTGCACACTACCATCTGAGAATGGAGAGAGCAGATCACACGCTGCAAAGCACGGCGCTTGTCAACGAAGCGTTTATTCAGTTGATGGGCAACCAACCCGCCCAACTACAGAACCGCGCGCATTTCGTAGCCATTGCTTCACGTTTAATGCGCCAAATTCTGGTGCAGTATGCTCGGCGCCGCCGGGCAAACAAGCGCGACGGGGGATATCGGATCGCATTGGAAGATTTCAACGAGCTTCCGGTCGTCGACGAGATGGATCTCGTGACTTTGGACGACGCCCTTGATGAGTTGACGCGAATCGATGAGCGACAGGGCAAGATCGTCCAGATGAAGTTTTTCGGCGGATTATCGGCGCCCGAAATATCGCAGCTGCTTGGGATCTCATTGGCGACGGTCGAGCGGGACTGGGCGACGGCGCGAATCTGGTTGCGTCGCGAAATGAGCCGAGCGGCGTCGCCGTGACCGTGCCCGCTTGGGAGCGGGTTAAGGACCTCCTGCACCAAGCGATTGCATTGGACTCCGGGGTGCGTGCCAAATTTCTGAATGAGGTGTGCGCGTCAGATGCGGCCTTGCGTGCCGAGTTGGAATCGTTGCTCGAGATTGCTGATGACCTGAGCGTCGAGTTCCTGCAAATGCCGCCAAGCGGCGGTTTCCGCGCGGACGGTGCCGGGCCGAGCGCCGCCGTCTTGGCGGCGGGACAGCTCTTCGAACAACGTTTTCAACTCACCCGAAAACTCGGCGAAGGCGGTATGGGACAGGTGTGGCTCGCCGAGCAAACCGCTCCCGTTCGCCGGTCCGTCGCCTTGAAGCTGATCAAGGCCGGAATGTACGACCAGACGGTCATGCAGCGCTTCGAAGCGGAGCGGCAATCGCTCGCGATCATGGATCATCCGGCCATCGCCAAGGTGTTCGATGCCGGAGCCACGGCGCAGGGACAGCCCTACTTCGTCATGGAGTACGTACCGGGACTGCCGATCACGGAATATTGCGATCAACGCAAGCTCAAGATCCGGGAGAGGGTGGAGCTCTTCATCCAGGCTTGCGAGGGTGTGCAGCACGCGCACCAGAAAGCCATCATCCATCGGGATCTGAAACCGGCCAACATCTTGGTTATTGAAGTGGACGGCAAAGCCGTGCCGCGGATCATCGACTTTGGTCTTGCCAAGGCCACAACTGTGCAACTGACCGACCAGACACTGTACACGAGGTTCGGACAGTTCATGGGTACCCCCGGCTATATGAGTCCGGAGCAAGTCGACCCGAACATCCAGGACATTGACACGCGCAGCGACGTGTACTCGCTCGGGGTCATGCTCTATGTACTGTTGACTGGGCTGCAGCCGTTCGAGACCCAGCGGCGGCAGAAACCGACGCTGGATGAGTGGCTGCGTCAGCTGCGCGAGGAAGAACCGCCTCGCCCAAGCGGTAAAGTCAGCGCGAGCCGGGACACTGCCACCGCCGCCTCGGCAGCACGCAGCACTGAGCCCAAACAATTGGTGAGCTTGCTCCGCGGCGATCTCGATTGGATTACCATGAAAGCGCTGGAGCGCGATCGCGAGCGCCGCTATGGCACGCCCGCGGAACTCGCCGCTGATCTGCGACGGTTCCTTCACGATGAGCCGGTGGCCGCTCGCCCGGCCAGCTCAGCGTATCAATTGGCTAAATTCGTCCGCCGCCATAGCGTGGCCGCCGGATTCGTCGCCACGGTAACACTTCTCTCGATCGTCGCGTCGACCGCTGCTTTCATCGCCGTGCGGCAAAGGCACCAGGCCGAATATCAGACCGCGCAGGCACTGCAGTCTCAATCTCGGCTTCTCGTCCAGGCCGCCGCCCAGCGCCTCAAGGACTTCGATGTAGCGGGCGCGCAGGAAATCATCCTCGAGGTGCTCTCGAATCCGGCATTCGCGCAAGTCCATATCCCTGCGGCGCTCAGCGTGTTTCAGGAAATCCGTGCAGCGGACCTACAGCTCGCGGTGCTCTCCGGTCACAATGCGGGACTTCTTTGCGCCGCTTACTCCCCTGACGGTACCCGGATTGTTACCGCTTCAGGGGACAAGACCGCGCGCGTTTGGGATGTACGCACCGGCGTCGAGCTCGTTGCGCTTTTCGGACATGGCGGTAATGTTCTATCCGCTGCATATTCGCCCGACGGCACCCGCATCGTGACCGCATCGATCGACCAGACCGCGCGCATCTGGGACGCGCGCACGGGGGTGCAGCTTGCAGCGCTCTCGGGGCATGATGATCGCGTCTGGTCGGCCTCCTTCTCCCCCGACGGCGCATACGTCGTCACCGCATCCGGCGACAAGACCGCACGCATCTGGGATGCGCGCAGCGGCACACAGATCACAGTCCTTTCGGGCCATGGCGGACGTGTCTACTCCGCCGCCTACTCCCCCGATGGTGCGCGCATCGTCACCGCGTCGTATGACCGAACCGCGCGTATCTGGGATGTGCACACCGGGGCGCAGCTCGCCGCATTCTCGCTGTCCGCGTTGGTCAGGTCCGCGGCGTTTTCACCCAATGGGAACCAAATCGTAACCGCGTCAGGGGACCATATCGCTCGCATTTGGGATGCGCGCTCAGGAAAGCCGCTCGCGGTGCTTCTTGGACATGGCGGCATAGTCATGTCCGCGCGGTTTTCGCCCGACGGCCTTCGGATCGTCACGGCGTCGACCGACAAAACCGCGAGGATCTGGGATGCCCTAACCGGCACCCAGCTCAAGGTGCTCTCCGGCCACAGCAACCAAGTCATGTCGGCTGCCTATTCACCGGACGGCACCCGCATTGTCACGGCGTCGGAAGACGCGACCGCACGGATATGGGAGGCCCGCCCGCGCGCTCAGCTTGCTGTGCTCTCGGGCGATAGTGACAGCCTCCATGCGGCGGCTTTCTCGCCGGACGGCAACCGCATCATAACGGCGCCTGGCGACCGTAGCGCGCGCCTGTGGGATGCCCAATCCGCCACTCCGATTACCGAGCTGTCCGGCCATGGCGATGTCATTTTCTTCGCCGCCTTCTCTCCCGACGGTACAAGGATCGTAACGGCGTCTGCTGACAAGACCGCGCGAATCTGGGAAGCGAGTACGGGAGCGCAGCTCATGGTGCTCGCGGGACACGGGCATTACGTACACTCGGCCGCTTACTCGCCCAACGGGCAGCGCATCGTAACTGCTTCGTATGACAAGACCGCTCGCATCTGGGATGCACACACCGGCGCGCAGCTCGCCGTGCTGTCGAGTGCCCAACCAGCCGAGATTTATTCTGCCGAATACTCGCCTGACGGTACTCGCATCGTCACCGCGTCGTCCGACCAAGCTGCACGGATCTGGGATGCCGAGAAGGGTACGCAGCTCGCGGTGCTGTCGGGCCACGGCGATTCGGTCACTTGGGCCGCCTATTCGCCCGACGGCGCCCGGATCGTCACGGCTTCGGATGACAGGACCGCGCGCATCTGGGATGCGACTTCGGGGGAGCAACTCGCGATGCTCATTGGCCACGCCGACTCCATTAATTACGCCGCTTATTCTCGCGATGGCACCCACATTGTCACCGTGTCGAATGATGGCACGGCTCGAATCTGGGATGCTGCCACGGCCGCACCGCTGGTCGTGCTGGCGGGGGGGCACAGTAGCGACCTGCGTACCGCCGCCTTTTCACCGGATGGCACCCGCATCGTGACCGCTACGACGGCAGAAGATACGGCGCGCATCTGGGATGCGCGCGTACCGGCCGGTCTCGCGGCGCAGATCCTGTGGGACGCATCGGCCCAAATCGACGCACTGCCCGAGGTAGATCGCAGTCAATTGGGCCTGCCGCCCGACGCGAGCGCGCGAGTGTGGCCGACGCTGGGATCGCTCTGCGATGCGGCAGCTGCTGCTCACTATGATCCGGACCGGGTGGCACGCGGCGTTTTGCGGGAGCGTATCAACGGCGACATCGCCGGCCCCGCTTGCAGCGGCGAGATCGATACGCCTCGCCATGCCGCGCGTGCGGATTATCAGATGGGCCGAACGTCGATGGCCAAAGGCGAGGTGAAAAGCGCGCAACAACAATTCGAGACTGCCGTCGCGCGCGGCTATCGAACGGCGCGCGTCGATTTGGCGGACCTGCGAGCATCGGCGCTTGCCGGGATGCCTGACCCGACGGGTGCCGAGTCGCTTTACGAGCAGGCGTGGGACGGCGGCGTGCCGATCGCGGCCTTCAAACTCGGTCATCTCCTTGAGTACGGAGTGCAGTCCGTCGATGCGTCTGCGGTCGCATTTAGGGTAGACACTGCAAAAGCCTGGTCTTGGTATCAAAAAGGTGCGGCTCTCGGCGAGCCGAACGCGGTCGGGCGCTTTGCCGAGCGGGCAGAAAAAGACGCGATCGCCCAAACCGATCTATCCACGCGCCATAAACAACTGCTTCAGGCGTTCACGCTCTACGCGACCGCGGCCGACCGCGCTCGCAAAGAGGGCTGGCCGGACGATGCCTGGAAACACTGGCGTTATCGTCGTGCCTCGCTCGCCCGCTCGCTGGCCGAGGAGGGCATGATGCAGCAAGTGGCGGATGCGTACCGCGAAGTTCTCAATCAGGAAACTTCCCGCTGAAACTCAAGTCGCGCACTCAACTTCAGAGAGTTCCGCATCCAGCAAAAGATCCGCGCACTTAGTTCGCATTACCTTGCCGCTGGTCGTCAGGGGCAACCGGCCTTTTGGCAGGAGGACGACTCTTCCCACACTGAGCCCGATCAGGCGCCGAACTTTCTCCTGAATCTGATCTCTGATCTCGGGCTCGTTTGCGGATACTTTCGCTTCGACGACAATCGCCAAAAGATCGGTGCCGATACTCGCCGCATGATTTGCCACCGCGACAATTCTTCCGGGCCTAACACCCGGAATATCTTGCAGCACCGATTCTATGTCTGCGGGATAGTAGTTGGCACCACCGATTTGTATGACATCCTTTAGGCGCCCAACTATGTAGAGCGAACCTCGACACAAATACCCCAGGTCCCCGGTCCGAAGTTCGGTGCGAGCCTGATGCGAGCCGGGCATGTTGATCTCGTGGTAATAACCGGGGCACACAGAAGGCCCGTAAAAGCAAATCTCGCCGATCTCTCGCTCAGCCAACAAGCGGTCCGACGCGGGGTCCTTGATTTCCAAGCGATGCCCGGGAAGCGCGCTCCCGCAACATACGACGCTTCGTGAGTCTGGATCCCCCTCGAGGGCCGGGACGGCGATGCCGTCTTCGTTCAGAGACTTTCTGCTGATCCGATCGACCTTGCATTCCGCAAGCGGCTTTGGGAATGAAATACCCAGGGTTGCCTCGGCCATCCCAAATACGGGATACGAGGCGTTCTTCGGAAGCCCAAGTGGCGCGAATTTTTGCTGAAATGCCTCAATTGTTTGAATATCAATCGGCTCGGCGCCGTTGACCGCCCGTTTCCAGCATGACAGATCAAGCGGCGGCAGCCTTTCAGGACGAAGTCTTCGCGCGCACAAGTTATAGGCGTAGTTGGTCCCCGGAGAGATTGTAGCGCGGTATTCACTCACCGCTTTCAACCAACTCTCAGGCCGGTTGAGGAATGCCGTAGTCGACAACAGATAGGTCGACATTCCGACGTGTATGGGCAGCAGCAGACCACCGACCAAGCCCATGTCGTGGTAAATGGGCATCCAGCTCACCATGACATCATTTTCCTGCAACTCGACTGCCTGCTGCATCCCTCTCATGTTGGCATGCAATGCGCGATGGGTGACGACGACGCCCTTTGGCGAGGCCGTGCTGCCGGATGTGTATTGCAAAAACGCGACATCTTCGGGCAAGGACTCGATCGGCGCAGCGATGCCGTCGATGCCGGTCGTCACCCCGTCGTTCCCCCACGCCAAAAATAGGTCACGCACGGCGCGCCAGCCGGCCTTTGCGTCATCGGCATTGAAATCTCGAATCGTTTCCGGCGCGACAATGCAGACGGCCGGCGAACAATCGGCGATGACTCGCACCATTCGCTCAAAATACGCATGACGCTTGAATCGAAGATCGGGTTCGGGCGCCGGTACCGGAATTCCTCCAAGCCACTGCACCGCGAAATAGCCGACGACAAAGGCGCGTGAGGTGGGCAGGCTCAGCACCACCCGATCTCCCCGTCGCACACCTTGCCCTCTGAGCCATGCGGCGGCGTGTCGGACATTCGTCAGGAAGGCCGCAACCGTCATCGCGTCTTTGATCCTTGCTTGATGGTCTAGAAACGAACAGAACACCCAATCAGGGCGGCTCTGCTCATGGTGCAAGAGCTTTTGCAGTATGGATTCTTCCTCAGGCACCGAGATAACCTCCGTCAACGATGACTTCGGTTCCCGTCACGTAGGGCGTGTCGAGCATTGCGAGCATGCAGATGACTTCTGCAATATCGTCGGGGCTTGCGAGCCGCTTGCAAGGCACCCGCCACATTGCCAGCGCGCGCATGGCCTTACTTATTTCACCCATCATGGGGGTGTCGACATACCCCGGGGTCACCAGGTTGACCTGGATATTGTGCGCGGCCAGTTCCACCGCAAGTGTGGCCGAAAGCGCCCGGAGCGCACCCTTGCTGGCGGCGTAGTGCGCTGCGGCGGGCGCACCTTTTAGTCCCGCAATGGAGCCGACGTTGATGATTCTGCCGAGCTTGCGCTCAGCCATGCCTCTGGCAACAGCCTGTGTCACCCGAAAGGTACCGAGGAGATTCACATTGAGGATTGCCATGAACTGCTCATGGTTCATTTGCAGAAACGGTGTGCTCTGAAAAATCCCCGCACAATTCACCAGGATACTCAGGTCAGCCGGTTCCGAGCGAATGACGGTCAACACCCGGTCGATGTCGGTTTGTGAGGTTATATCGAGTGGTACGGGAACCAGGGCACCCCCTTCGACGGGCTCGGTGAGATTGTGCCGCAAGTCGCCGAGCCGTTCCTCCGATATATCGGCGGCGAATACCTTGCATCCCTTACTCAGGAATCGATGCACGGTTGCCAATCCGATACCGCTCGCCGCTCCGGTAATCAGCACGGTTTTCACCCGGCCCTCGCGAAATGCGACATGAAGCTGCCACGGGACGGGGGAAAATCATACAAAGAGCTGACCGCGACATCCACTTGGGAGCTATGCCGAAGCACCTTCGCGCGCAACAATTGCTGCGCCTCACGATGGACGTGTCCCAACCCGGACGCGCCCGCTTCGATGAGCGTGTTCAGTACGCTCGTGCCCTCCATCCGTCGCACCAGCGGCTGCCATCCCAAGTGGGTAATCAACACCAGCAGAGATCGAAACCGCGGCAACGATTCCGGCGCAATGAAAACCTCGCAAACATCGTACAGCTCCCCGTCGGGGAAGTAGATCAATGGCACGGAGCCCGGCCGGACCTCAGCGGCGTAGCCCCATTGAACATCGAAAGGCTGTCGCATCGCGTTTTCGCCAATCAGCTCGGGCCTGCCGATTGCCGCATCCCTGTGAACCGTCAAGCCCTGCAGCCGGCGATCGCCGAAGATCCTCGCATACTCTGAGCCGCTCGCCGGCAATCGTAGGGTTACCGGATCGGATGGAATCAGCGACGAGGTACCCAGCGAGGCCGTTCGCGCCATCGTACGAATGAAAAAGAACGCGGTCGCGTTACGCCAGGCATCCGAATGGAAGATCGACTGAAACGCCGCAGTCGATTTGCGTTTGAACTCGTGCGAGCAGGGACCTTGCAGACTCTCGAGCATTGCCTCGAAGCACAGGCTGTAGAGACCCCGCTGTTCCACCGGTAGCCGATCGATTCGGTTTCGAATTGCCGCGCGGTCTGTCGCGTCGTTTGCCGGCAGCGACGCACGCGATTCAAGAATCGGCCGCTTGCAGAGATTTCTCAGCGCTCCGCAGGTGAGAAAAGCCCTAAGGTCCGGGTCAAAGTTCTCGGCGCCCAGCACATGGTCAATCAGATTCCTCTCGCGAGCCTGCTCGGCGCGCCATTTTTCACCCCACAGCAAAAAATCAACCGCAGCGCGCAATCCAAGGAGTCGCGGCAACTTTTCCAGAGCACCGAAAATCGGTGGGAAGTAGTAGTCCTTCAGCTCGGTCATGTAAAAGCACGTATCGAAAGAATCGGCGGCGACCCGATAGTCCGTGCACAGCGAGAACTCCACACCGCAGCCGAAGCAAGACCCATGTATCGCCGACACCGTCGGAACCGGGCA
>Ga0210387_10000521_pt1 | contig 27151 bp, 32 predicted proteins | sample IncBWC7OmetaG_FD_160108 | JGI IMG/M metagenome (GOLD analysis project Ga0210387, IMG submission 160108) | Forest soil microbial communities from Barre Woods Harvard Forest LTER site, Petersham, Massachusetts, United States - Inc-BW-C-7-O ...
TAGTTTCATTAAACCATACCAACAACCATTTACAGGCGGTGGGAGCCAACCGTTGCAAACAACATGGGCTTCCCTCAGATTAATCAAGGATGGCACCAAGCTCCAAACCAGCCTGGATACCAGCCCACATACTTGAACCAGACGACGCCTCAGAAATAAACCAACTTATGCCCGCGGGAAGCATGATGTAATAGCTTTCAAATCCTCCTATTTTTCTTATTTCTGTTACTTGGTTCATAGTTTGTAAGACACACATGCAAGAAAATATCTGTTATCTGGATCGCGAATTCACGTATTTTTCACTTCCAGATGGAAGTCACCTCTTGAGGGATTATGGATAGAATTACCGAACGCCTTTTCAAAGGCCATCCTGTGCAACTTTGGTTGGGAGATCGATTGGACCAAAGGGAATTCAAATTACATTTCGTGGTTTAGGCATTGTTGCGCATCCGGGCCCTTGCGCACCTAGACTACATACTATAGGGGTTCAACGAAACCTCCTCAGTATGTGGAACACAGATTCATGTACTCTGATTTTCCTCCTGAAGTGCTGGTGTTTGGGAAAGCTCTTAGTTTGAGAAATATTGGAAAAATAGAACTCTTAGTGCAAGTCCCAACTTATAATTAGCGCATTCAAAGATAGACGTCCAGATTTGATCATGAGGAATGCCATCATATGATCCACGCCTAGGATCTAGACAACCGAGCAAACAGGTACAAACAAAATCGGGCTGTTCAGAGAGATAGCGTTTACCAAGTATGCGCAGCTTGTCATAGGACCAAGGATTCATATATCCATACGCCACAACCGCGATCCCCAATACCAATGGATTTCTTCTGTGAGCAAGGAATCTTTCACATCTACTTCTCTAATTCAAATTTGCTGCAGTTTGTCTTCCGGTCCTCTGTGCGCGTTGTCCAAAGTCTACTAGATTCATTTCGACGCTAATATTTCTTTACGCTTGCCGTTAGTTGGTTGCCAGACAAGGATCACACCCGAAGGGAACCAAACTCCGAGGATTTGCCCTCGATGCCACAACGGTATTATTGCTCAATCAGTTCTATACCAGATACTTAACGGAAGCGTGCCAACGTCTAGCGGCCGTTGTAAGCGCAAAATCCAGCAAGTGGTTCGAGATTTGCTTTGTCCCACTCGTACCAATCTCCAGCAAGCATGTATGGACCTGCCATATCTGCCAATGGAGATTACCTGTGCAACAAGGGTCAGTCTCTATACTCCGATGCCGCTCCGTCAACATTTTCATGACTTCGTCGCCCAAACATATATTCACAGGTGGGAGCCCGCAATGGTAAATAACCTTGCTGCTGGTCCTGGCTACCCGCCAAGCTCCCCGAGCTGGCACCAAGCACCCAATCAGCCCGGATACCAACCAGCCTATCTGGGTCAGGCTCTTCCCCAGAAGTAAAGGTCCAAACCCGCCCGATGAACTGTATCACACATAGTCCTTCTCTGTATTGGAGTTTATTTTCTTCTCGGACACTACGCAGATTACATATGCCAATCATATATTTCCATCTCGTATCTAATACTTCGACGAAATCAAACCGAACTGATAGTCCTACTTGGCCTAGCCACACATTTTGCAACTCCTGATACTGGGATATTTACATTGTTTGTCGTTGAGACAACCTAGATCTAACGCAGGTGCTTATCATGCCCCTGCGCAGACTCTCATACACCAAGTTCGGCCATCTTCCCCGAAAGAACACTGTTTTGGTGATACAAACAACGTTCAAACATTCACCCCTCTCAATTTTTTGGTTGCCATAGCTTTTGTGCACCTTAGCGGCAGACCTTGCAGGCAGGAACTTTGAAGTGTGCAAACTCTCACTCGTCCAAGGTTTGCGATGGTGTAGTCAAGGTCTACAGCTAATAAAGTTGGAAAGTTGGAAAAAGACGCGGCGAATGGGACATATTAAAAATCATCTTCTGGTCAAACGGATGAACATGCCTTTCATGTATCTGTAAACAGCGTTATCGTTTGTTTGGTTTCGGCCGCCAAATCCTTGAAGGCGTAAGCGTGAAAAGAGGGAATATATTCATAGCAGGCAGTTCCGCCCCCGTCCCGTTACCTTTGTTGAACCACGTCGAACGCGGAATATGATCGTAAGAACAGCACCACCCATGAACCCACAGATGGAAGAGAGCGTGTATACAGTGGTTGTGTGTGGCGAAGAAGCACCAGAAAGACTCCTCCGAATCTGAACCGAAGGAGGTGTTGAGTCGGGTCCACGCGCCAAACGGAATTGAGCCATAGCGGATACCGGGTCCGTCAAGCTGAGAAGACCAATGAGCGGGGAGTGAGTAGAGTTGGCGCCATGGTGAATCACATAAACGTTCTGTCCGCGGGTTGCCATTAGATAAAAGTCATTCAGAGTAGTGAATTTCGGTACTTACGCGAAGGAAGACATCACCAAGAAGCCAATCGCCGGAGTTGACCTAGAATAATGCACAGATAAATCCACCACGAGTGTATGTAATCAAGACACAGCTTACTCCATCGTTAGCTTGAATACCACCCATACACCACCCATCGACAGACCCTCCCACTGCCCAGCTAATATCGCTAGGATCCACCAAATACTCTCTCTCACTACCTTGCTCTCCCAAGATGAACCCCACCATAACGGCCTTCTCACACCGAACCTCCCACATTCCGGACTTGACATTCTTCCTCGCAGCTCCTCCATGGCCTACTACCTCCCAAAATGCTTCGACGTCAGGCGTGGGGCCCAGTATGAGTGTCGTCCCCGTGTCGAGGACAGCGATCGGGTCTTGAGCACCTGGTACTAGCGACTGTGAGAGCGGGAAGGCCGTGGAGTTGATGGTCAACGACCGAAGAGGTAGCTTCCAGTAGTTGAAATTATCCGCCCCCGCTTGAGAGACGGATGTAAATCTAAACCGAGTGGTGTCATTCGCAATTGCAGGGTCGAGTTGTCCAACAGTGAAAGAGGAACTCAGATCGTTCGGTCCCGAATCTCTACCGAGTTTGAAGGCAAAAAAGCGGTTGGATTCATCAAAGTGGGCAAAGAGATTCTCGAGCAGGGTGTTGCCTGAGGTAAGGGGGATTGCCGCAGCCGAGGGGAAGCAAAGCCCGAGAATCCCTGAGTTGCCTGTGCTAGATAAGTCCAGCCCGATGGTTTTATCGGCTAGTGCTGTATGAACATGAAATAGAGTACATCCAGGAGTGTTGGTATAAGAATTGGAGGGCGATGCTCACCAAAAACCTGAGAAGATATCTCATATGGACCAACGGTAACAGTTTCGAAAGCTACACTGCCTGTGACTGATCCCAGAAGGTATGAAAGTCGGAACGGCGTTTCGGACAAGAACAAGGAAGTTGAGGATGTTTTATTGTATTTTTTTATGCCATTACAGTCCGATGACAAGCAGTCGGTCGAGACTATCCACTGAATTATACAGATAGTGAGAATAATAGAACGGAAGGTGGAGGGTGATACCTACAAGGTCTGAGGATCCAGTGTCGAGATCAACGAAGAAGTCTTGTTCGCCGATGCTAATATCAAAAAATAAAATAAACCGTCAACCTTCCGAGAATCATTTGGAATACATTGGACGTACTTGAGTTGAATCATATACGCACTGAACGCCAATTGGAATGTAAGCGATGAGTAATAACAGCTTTCAAGGAAAGCATACACTTACAACTCCTGGCTATTTGTAACTGACACGTCAGTACTAAGGGTCTGACCAGAAAATCGCCCATGCCCGAGTCGAGGGGTGCGGCTGATGGGTAGTTTGAAACCTTGCACATTGGCGCGGCGTTGGACAAGTGTTGGCGAGTAAACTGCCACAACAGAGATCGCCAAGGCCAGGACTGTGAGGGGAATTCGTCGAGAAAAAAGAGACATCATGCAGTTCGCGTTCAAGATGGGTAAATGGATCGCGCTAAATCCTAGACAGAACTTCACAGAACCCTCAGCCGCTGGCGGCTGACACAGTTCGGAGGACTTCATGTGTTTCGAGAGGTGACTGACACTAACGGTGAACCTCAAGGCATTCAAACGAATGCGGCCGAACATTGGCAGGCCAGTGGAAAGGAGTGTAAAAATGGCTCCAGCATCCTGCCAGACTGAAGAAATTAGAATCCGAAGAGCCCTAGTTCAGAAATGCGTTTATTGGAAGTGGTCCGAGTCCTTGCGGGAGGATTCTATTTCAGACTGCAGTGACTGCAGCTAGGATCCGTTGACGAATCTCGACTCCATCAGTAATCCCATCTTTCTGCAAGTTTAAAATTTACCTGTGAGCTTTTCGGGCTTCGGGGCTCTTGGCAAGCAGGCTTTCTATTTTCCTAACGCAAGGAGCTTTTTGGGACAAGTGACCTGACTTTTTAAGCTTACGGCTTATTGGGGTTTTTCGCCTTTCTCTTACTCAGGCTTGGACAAGCCGTCACAAGTACTAAAACTTTAACTTGACTGATGTCTTTACTGTAGGGTGTAGCCGCAGTGGACCGAAAGAAAAACAAGATCCCGAATTTCCTCTTTTGTCATAGTCCGACTCTTCAACTCTCTATACTCTTGTAATTATATTGTATAAGTATTGGAATCAACAAATTGGAATATACCAACATGATACACAGGCAAATCCGAATGTTGCGACTGGAGTCTCGTGAACGAGATGGCAAAACACGTCGAATTCCACAGCCGCGTGTTTCGAGGGCTGACAAAAGGCAGATAGCTAGAGATGGGGATAAGCCTTTGCCATAGCCTCGAGTGGTCGCACGTAGAAATGTATCTGGAAAAGCATCCAATTCCCACCCGACTACACAAGTTGTGCATCAATATGTAGTTGAGGCTAGCTAGCCGATACCACGCGACAAGTCGTTGTTGTTCCATTGCAGGAGGTCCGATTTCCGATTGAGATCGATGAGAATCGGAGAGAACAGGTAGGTTCCGTCGCAATGCAGTCAGCGGGGTTCGGCAATCATACTTGGTTGTCAGCCACGCACAACATTTGGTTGAAAGTCGTGAGTTGAGGTTGTCGCGAAGAGCGAGTAGGAAATAGATTAATATGCAAAACATACCCTCCAGTAGGCTTGTCCGCTTGCACTGCTTGTAGGGTTGTCGTGATCCAGACACAAATCTTGCTCGCCATTCGGTGATGATATTAACAAAGTCGAACAGAAGGTTATGAGCATAGACGGTACGATGACGGATGATAATCAACTTACTTATCAGCTGAAGTCCCCGAAGCAGCATAAATTTGCTTCGGATACATGCCGACAAGTCGTCTGAAAAATGGTTACCTTGAGGGTTCGCGAATACAGGATGAAGGCAGAACGACCAAGTACATGACCTTGACAAGGGTAATGCAATAGCAAAGTGAACCGGCAGAAGTACTGGGTCTGAGGAAAAGGTTGAAGAGGACCTCCTTCAAGTTCAAGTTCTCGTTGTTTGCCGAAATCGGCAAGTTGTCGGCGACCGGAAGGCCACGCAGCACACCACCGCCTTTCCTTGTTGAAGCCTCCCCTTTGCAGTTTCTTGCACTCCACCACATCGTCTCTCCTACTTCCTCACAATGCACACAAGCGAGTACGACTATCTCTTCAAATTACTCCTCATTGGCGACTCTGGTGTCGGCAAGGTGAGTTGTTTCGTATGATACAGGATATGGCCTTGGGTTCATTTTGACTCTTCATTTTTTCAGTCTTGTCTACTTTTGCGTTTCGCAGATGACACCTACACCGAGAGCTATATCAGCACCATCGGTGTTGACTTTAAGATTCGGACCATTGAATTGGAGGGCAAGACAGTGAAACTGCAAATTGTTAGTAGTGGTCTTTGTTTCATCTTTTCCTTCCAAAGCTGTACTTGTGTGTTATTGTGGGGCGGGTTTGTGGTTTCGTCTGCTATCCAGTAGGAAGGGCTTGTCACCTTTGGGACGGCATGGGACGTCGTTGTGCTGCGTGATGACTGTGCCACGCCACCGTGGGTGGATGTTTCTGTGCATGAATCCTATTTCCAAACCACGACGCTTACATCCGTTTCATTTTATTGCGTTATAGTGGGATACAGCAGGTATGCTTGCCACTTCACTATAATTACTCACTAAGCTGACCCCTACACAGGCCAAGAACGTTTCCGAACGATTACCTCCTCATACTACCGCGGCGCGCATGGCATCATTGTTGTTTATGATGTTACTGATAATGGTAATTACACAACACTGCATCTCATATCTCTGCTAATGTTGTCTCTCTAGACACCTTCACGAACGTGAAGCAATGGCTTCAGGAGATTGACCGGTATGCGTCAGAGGGGGTCAACAAGCTACTTGTTGGGAACAAGTCAGACCTGACCAGCAAGAAGGTCGTGGAGTACAGCGTTGCCAAGGCAAGTTATTCTAACAACAAATTTTGCTTCGAGACTTATCCCTGCTCGTATGATAGGAATTTGCCGACCAACTCACCATTCCATTCCTCGAGACGTCAGCCAAGAATGCCACCAATGTCGAGCAAGCTTTCTTGACGATGGCAAAACAGATCAAAGACAGGTAAGATGTGCTGGACTTGATTCTCCTCGTACACTACTTACGTTCGCTATGCTCGTCCAACCAGAATGGGATCGACCTCGACGCCTTCAGGAGCCGCCAAGTCGTCGACCATCACACCCGGCCAGACTGTGCAACAACAGCAATCCGGGAGCTGTTGCTGAACGTCGAACTTCGAACTTGTGCTCGGACGTGTGCGGTTCGTTGTCAACTCCCCCTCGTTTGTAACCTGCTCTCTTATTGCACCCCCGATCGCGACTTTATAGTATTTGGAACGGTTTCCCTATTACACATATCGTCTTCACCTATACATCACCTGCCTCCCGATGGACTTGTCCCGACTTCCATCACTACATGTTTTCCTTTATTTTTCGGGATTCTCTCTGTGGTTTGGCCCCTGCATTGCGAATCCCTTCTCTTCTTCTGTAGAAGATCTACGATAAACTTTTGTGTTGAATATAGCCATTTTTTACGACGCCTGGTATTGAGTTCTCTGTTCGACGTCATACACAGTAGGAAGGGACTGACACGATAAGCCGGTTGAGTAAATCAACTGACCGATGCGATGAGCCGTACACGAGGCTGGTTTTGGCGTACTCGTGATCATGCTACGCGTCCTAATTTGGCACAGAAGGGAGCGCGACTTGGTTCCATGTTGAACTTGCACGAATATATTACTCAAATATTCCTTATTGGCATGTTCAACTTCCATGGCGTGAAATCTATAAAGCTAGGTTATCTCCAGCCGATTTGTCCCCCAACTCCTCACTGTTACTTTTACCACCCAACCCGAAATCCCTACGAAATCCCCACACCGCCTCTAGCATGTCTCGCCAACCACATCAACAACCTCGAGGCCGAACAGTCACCGTCGCAACGAATTCGTTTGCGATTACAAGGTTTTTCACGTATTCCTCATTTGTTCATACCCGCTGAAAATGTGTAGGCTCCCGGTCAAGGAGTATATCCTATACGACGGTGCGTTTATCTTATCAGTCTCGGGACTGAATTCCGACTTACCACCTCTCCTACAGTTTGTAAGTTATTCTGATATCTCTCGCTTACGTCTAGCCTCCTGGACTGCCTCCCAGTGTTCAATCCCGAGGTTCGGATTCCCCGCAAGCGACAACAGATCATACATAAACTCCAAACGGACGTCGCTCCCGGAACTTTTACACCTCGAGCGGTCTATGATGGCTCTGCGCTCCTCTACTCCTCGCACCCCCTTCGGCGCGCGGCTTGGGAAGGCGGTACTGTAAATATCAAATTCCTTTCAACCTTGTTCGATTTGTTGACATCAAGACTCAAGTTCGCAGTCAGCCTCGGGGCTACTCCTCCACCACCTGGATCTTCTCGAGGCATCTTTCAGGTTCGACTTACCAGAAGTGCGGGTAGTACCATAAAACCAACGTATGTTATCTATTTTTTATTCATAGCACTCTCTCTCGTGCTTACTTGGATCCCACCAGTGACGTGAATTTCCTCATCAATGGGCGACAGACTAGTCCCCAGACTACTACTGCCACGAATCTCTTACAGCTGCTTATCCGTCAGGCTCCGAACCTGTGAGGATTATGTTGAGTTCACCACTTTCGGGACTCTGACCAGGATATGTTAGTGACCACCCCAACAATGGCCGTGCGTACTTCACGGACGCAGACTCGAAACCCATTGGTGGTGGACTCGAACTCTGGCGTGGATTTTTTCAGTTTGTACCCGTTGCTGGATCCTCTATACACTTATTGATTTCAATTCAGGTCTGTTCGTCCCACCCTTGGGCGAATGCTGGTCAATGTGGATATATCCATGTCCACTGTGTGAGTTGTTCTCCATTCTCTTGTGTGTGATCTCTCAACTTTGCCTAGTTATCAGAGTGGCCCACTCATCGACGTGTGTCTGGCTGTTCTCGGCAGCAAGAATGTGCGCGCCCTGACAATGGACCAGCAAGCTGTCGATTTTGGCATTCTCAATAGGCATCTCAAGAAACTCTTGGTCAATGTTAGGACTTCGGGCAAACGAACCAAGACCATCCGACGTTTGGTCCCCAATGCCGGGAGTTATGTCTTTCCAAAGGATGGTTACAACACCACCATCGCGGTAGGACTCAATATTTTCATTGCATATTTAGGTTCTTCATATGTCCCTCATAGGAACACTTTCGGGATGCGCATAATGAGCGATTGAAATATCCCGATATTCTCGGGGTATGTTTGTCAGGACCGAAGGCTCCATTTCCTGTCATCGTCCCTATCGAGTTATGCACAATCATCCCCGGTCAGCTTTACAAGAAGAAGATCCCGGAACATTTAACCGCTGAAGCAGTGAAGTTCGCCACGATAAAACCCAAGGACCGATTGGGTAAGATCCAAAATGGACTTGCTGGTCGAGGAGGGAGAATGGAGTCTCCCGTGAGCAAATCTTTGTTTCAACTGTGTTTCAAGGTTTCATCACAGCCATATCTCAGGTTCTTAGCTACCAAAACTCTGAGTTTGTAACGGAGTCCGGTATGATTGTTGAACCAAATCCGATCACTGTTGATGGTCATGTTCTCGAGACGCCTAAGATGAAGTTTGGTCGGGATGTAATATTGGTATGTATGTTTTTGGATTCATGTCGAAATATATTGATTTTGATGCAGCAACCTCGCGGAGGATCGTGGAACGTTTTGAATCAACAACTTAACACGGCCAAGCCGCTGACTACATGGGCTGTTGTAAATTTTGTTGAACGATTCAATTCTCAGATTGGTCCCCACTTCATCAACACTCTTATTGAGTGTTGCCGGAATCTTGGTACGTTTTCTTCCAGCATACACTCATCTTCCGACTGATACATTGTTCCGTCCAGGTATGAGTACGTAAATGCCTCTGTGTTTAGCATCTAGGATCCTATCTATTCCGTTGTCTCCTAGATGTCGCACCACCGGCAGCGGTGGAAATCGGTATTGGCCACGCTGTCGAGAAGGTATTGCATAGCTTCGTTCACCAGTTAAGCGTTGCTGACAAAAAGAAAGGCCATGAATGCAGCTACGGGCAACGCGATGGCCAACCTCAAAACCAAGAACCGTCCATCAATGATCCTTGTTCTCCTGCCACAATCCGCAGCCGAAATTCGCGCACGGGTCAAGTTTTGGGGCGATGTCACGACAGGTTCATATATTCTTTTGACGTTTGCTCTACTTTGTCAATGATCCCTTGCTTAGGAATTCCAACGCAATGTGTTCGCGAGGGCAAGATCCCGAATGCGAATTCTCAATATTGCAACAATGTCGCTCTCAAGTTGGTAGTTATTTGTATCTTTATCGAAATGATACTGAATGTGCGTGACTCAGGTTAAATGCCCGTCTTGGCGGGAACAATTCAATCGCCCAGTCACCTGTTATGGAGAAGCTTTGCAAAACTCGCTACATGATTATGGGTTCGTGGACTGATCCTTGGTTGCGTTTAGTCGCTCACTGTGTCATTGTTGTCATCCAGGTGCTGATGTCGGGCACCCGGGACCAGGTGTCCGCAATCGCCCTTCAGTCACCAGCCTAGTCTGGTCACATGATCAATTTGCGACTAACTATGTCGCGTATTCCAGAGTACAACACCCAAGAACGGAAATAATCGATGGACTCAAGGAGATGGTAATGGATGCCATAGATTCGTTTGGACAGAGGAACAACTTTGGTCCGGAACGTATCATCTTTTTTCGCGACGGTGTCTCGGAAGGGGAATTCGACCAAGTCGCAAAAAAGGAAATTGCTGCCATCAAATGTTTGTGATCACTTGTTTCGTTAATACAGAGAACTGAGTTTTACTGTAGCCGGTTTTGATGACCTGTGGATCAAAAGGAGGATCAGTGCCCCCAAACCCAAGCTTACGTTCATCGTTGTTGGAAAGAGGTCTGAATTTCGGATTCAATGCTGTATTTTGAATTTACTGAATTAATATCGTGGTACAGACACCATGTCCTCTTCTTCCCGCTGGACGAACTGTGTGTCACAATTATTCAACGTCCTTGACCGTGTCTGACTAGTACGTATGTACAGTGACGGAGATAGGACTGGGAATTGCCATGCCGGTTTCGTCGCGGACAAAGGGCTATCCAGCCCCATCGCAGTTGATTTCTACCTTCAAAGCCACGCAGCCATTCAAGGAAGTGAGCATGTTTCTGCATTGACCTTATTATGCGGTTTTTTGACGGAGTACTGCAGCCAGCCGCCCAAGTCATTACATTGTACTAGCGGACGAAAATTTCCAGAACAACCTCGCCGAGTGAGTAGTTTTCTGACACTAACCTTTGGCTTTGTCTTACTATTGTATTACGATTCAGACTACAAGAGCTTGCGTTCTCGCTTTGCCACGTCTACGCGAAAGCCACTCGCTCAGTTTCTATCCCGGCTCCTGTTTATTGTAAGTCTTACTACTTCTCCAGAATCGGTTCGTGCTCACAAGTTTCATAGATGCGGATGTAAGTTCTTTCGGTTCCTTGTCGTGTGCTTTGTCTCAATTCCGTGTATCAGTTGGTTTGTTCTAGGGCAAATTTCTACTTCGATGATGCCTTGAGATTTGCGGATGATACAAGTTCGACGAGCGGCACAGACGTCTTCGACTTGAATGTCTGGCAAACGGGATATAAAGTGATCAACCCGGCAATCGACAAGACCATGTTCTTCTTGTAGACGTTGCCCTGTTCCTGACCCTATCCTTGACCCTGTTCATGACTTGTATATGATTCTTGCGCTCTACAATTCTGATAGCCATCTTGTTGTATTTTCGATTAGGTTCTGCTCGTTTTGAACAAATGTATGTACTTTGATCCGTAGATGTGTTCGGATTTTTTGCCTGAACTATGTTGGAAGTATGGAATGTGTAAGAAGTGATAACACATCTTGAATGTGGAAGAATATTGATACAATAAATGCCTGTACTCTGCAACTAGCTCCAGCACAATCACTGTTGCGGACTGAGCCCCATATGGCAGCGTCACTACGAACAGGCCAGGTGGAATCAGGGAATCCGGTGATTATATCCAAGGCTGCGAAAAGAACAGTCAGTGAATAAAAATGTAGGAGTTCAACAGGAGCAATAAAACCTACTCGGAGCCGGTAACGGTGTGTTACAGGGGAGTACCTATCTCATGGGCTCGGTGGATCTTCAAAGGTTCATCGTCGCATACGATGATGCATTTGTCTCGATTGTTTCCCAGAGCCTGGACGATGACGAGTCGAAACATGTCTCGGACTGCGGACGTGTGTGCTTGGTGCCCCCTGAGGGTTCAACGATCGGCGTTTCTGAGATATAATTTCCTCGATGCCCTGATCCCCCCGTTTTCTTTTAGAAGCACGCCGAGTGTATGGAGGATGTGACAGGTCCTCTTCTATGTCTGGGAGTTCGAATTGTAGGAAGGTGGGGGAGTGATAGGGAAGAGGGACAGGGGCGACCAGTGGAGCATTACAAACGACGTGTAGTGATCGTGGACGAGGTGACGGAGAGGATGAGAAATCGGTTGAGGCAGATGATGACATGGCCGATGGAGATGGAGGAACTGCGGAGATTTGTTAGACGCATGTTTCGGAGAGACAACGCTGGGGCGTACATTGCAGCAGTTCAGGAACATATGTATACCGAAGAAGATTGTCTGCCTCTGGGTTATGATACGCTGGGAGCAAGGTATCCCATGGTGAAGGTAGATTATTGTATAGTGCGGGAGTATATGACGCCGAGCCGAATTGCCACTCGGGCAGGGACCATTGAGCCTGGTATTCACCAGATGAGGATTGGCAAGCATATCGTGGGCTGTAGGTGTCATGAGAATATGAAAGGAGACGAGAATCATTCATTGTCTGTGGCCAGCATTTGTCAGAATCAAATACGTTGAGAGATAGGTCCTCAAGAGGCAGAGAGTCAGGGGAGGACGAGTAATTCATAGTGCAGGAGGTGAACAAGGGGGCCAAACGAGTTATGCATCTGGTGTCTTATATTAGGACAGAACCCAGTCGGATAGCCGTGCACTGCGAGCGCCCTAGCTACGTAAGGGTCCTTGAATGCAATTACCCAGAACGCCGCATGGGTAATTACAGTGTCGGCAGAAACGGCAGGAAGCGAGAAACGACAAGTGACAAGGAAACCCCAAGTTCTCCGACATCTTTTTACAAAGAAGGATCCGGACAGGGCGGTTACACGGCCTCCAAGTGGTAGTATCAGCTGTACCAAGTATCAAAGAGAGTATCATCATCTGTAACGGTTCGGTTAGAAACACAACCGATCTCTGATATGACAGGAGTGGAAGCCAAGGGGTCAGGCCGGCCAGCAGGGTCAGGTCAACTGGCGCCACATTTATTTTTGTGGCACAACTTCCCCTTTAACTTTGCATTTCTATAGCTGGTTTCAATCTTAGGCACTCTCCGTTTCAGAGTTGCGTCGCAGCGGCTGATCGTCGATATCTGCAACATATAGGCGTGGTCTCTGCGGCTTCTTTTCTTTTGCAAAGTAAGGAAGGGTAAGGGCCGCTGGCAGTTTGTTTGCAATTGGTCACGGTACAGCTATCTTCCCGGAAAACCCGAATCTAACTTACTCACTGTGTGTCAGATACCGCAAATGCTTCAAAGCCTCAGCACACGATTCTATTCCCAAGCAGCTGCAACAACACGTGTACTAGCAGCTCCTCGCCCCTCCTCGCCGGCTTTGGTACATTATCCATACTTTTTACCGCGCAACTCCCAGGGCAATCTTCCTGTCTACACGGATGTCCGTAACGGTGGCTCGCGATATCTGGTTCTGATTCGGAACATAGATGGAAATGCAGACGTGAGTGAGCCGGCCATTGATTGATCGGAGAGAGTGATGACTACTCTCACGTTACTGACTTAATGTGCTTTGAATCCATCATATCAAGATGCTAGCAAGAGATCTCACCAACACTTTATTTGAGCGAAACTCCCCAGAGGCGAGTCGGATGAAGATTGAGATTATCAGGTCAAAGAATCTGGTGATAACAGGGGGTCGGTGGAGAAACAGGGTCGCAGAATGGCTCCAAGAGAAAGGTTTCTAGACAAGATGTGACTGCTGTTAGCCTAGCAATCTGCTCTCGTCAACTCACCCTTCTGCCATAACAACCACGTTGGACTGTCAAGGCGATATATCGATAAGTGTGCATGGCAAAAATTTAAATACTGGAACTTGAGGCCAGTCCATCATCTGATATCTCGTACACATGACTTTATGCGGGCTACTTCGGGGATTATGCGAATATGTCCAATGTGTGGCTGTCGCCGTTATGCGCGTCCGACAGTCCAGAGTACCTGCTAGCTATGCTATGATTCTTTCGAGCTTGACTCTCAGTAAGACCCACCTGTATTATGGTCGCCGAGTTGATTTGGCGCTGTTCAAGGTCACTGTTGTTGACCTTACGCTTGTGCTTTGCTTGTGCTCGTTCAGAGTCGTTCTTGGCTCTTTCCAATTTGTTAGCAGAACCAGGACCAAATCAGATGATTTCTTGTATCTGCTGCCAGTATCAGTGACTGTCTAGTCTCATATTGGCAGACCATAAAATTAGTTTTTTTTTTTTTTTTTTTTTTTTTTTTTTTTTTTCTTTTTCTTTTTTTTTGTTTTTTTTTTTTTTTTTTCATTTTTAAGAAAACTTTAAATTTATTTTTGTTTTTCTTAAAATTTTTTTTTTTTTTTTTTTTTTTTGAATGACTGTTATTTCAAAACCAACTGTAGGGTTAAGGTTTCGGAGGCTTGATCCGACATGGAAGTGAGTCAACATTTTGGTGAATTGTCTTCTCAAAACTTGCTCGAAACGTCTATTTAAATTTTCTTGACGATGACCACCTCCGCTGTTGCGCCACCCATCCAGACACCACCGATTCCTCATGGCGGCGTTGCAAATGCACTATCCGCAGCACCGGCGCGCTCAGCCCAAAGAGAAGGAGGGAACAGCAGCTTAGGAACTTTTGGGGTGTGACATGATCTCCTCTTCTATCTCACTCACTTCTCAATGTACCATAGGTAAAATCAGGTCTCGCTCAGATGTTGAAGGTGCGTGACCGGACACGGTAAGAGACCACCGTTTGTGGTCGATGTTGACAGCTTGATAGGGAGGGGTAATAATGGATGTCGTCAATGCCGAACAGGTGAGTAATGCCGTAATTTAATTTCGGTGTTTCGAGAGTTTAATAGCATTGTCGTTCTAGGCTCGCATCGCGGAGGAGGCAGGCGCATGCGCGGTAATGGCGTTGGAGAGGGTACCTGCAGACATCAGGAGGGAGGGCGGTGTCGCAAGAATGGTGAGAACACGGACTACTCCCTCATGAGATGCACGAATAAACCACTGCCATTGGTCAATAGAGCGATCCTCACATGATCAAGGAAATCGTTGATGCCGTGACCATTCCTGTTATGGCTAAGGTGCGAATCGGGCATTTCGTCGAAGCTCAGGTGTGCCCAAGTTCTTAATTTCTATACCCCTATCGGGTAATTTACTTCTCGATTAGATCCTCCAGGCCATCGGGGTCGATTACATCGATGAATCCGAGGTACTAACTCCTGCGGACGAAGAGTACCATATCAACAAACATGGTTTCAAGGTCCCCTTTGTTTGTGGAGCTCGTAACCTGGGCGAAGCGCTCCGCCGTATCTCGGAAGGTGCGGCGTTTATCCGCACCAAGGGAGAGGCCGGAACCGGAAATGTTGTTGAAGCAGTCCGTCACGAGCGCGCGGTTATGAGCGAAATTAGAAAGGCTACTGTTATGAATGAGGAAGAGCTTTATGCATTCGCAAAGGACATCCAGGCACCATTCCATCTACTCAAGGAAACTGCAAGACTGAAGCGCCTACCGGTGGTCAATTTTGCCGCCGGAGGGATTGCCACTCCTGGTAGGCCGATTATATTCAATTGACGTGATTTGGTCAATGATTTCCAAAAATTGTGTATTCTAGCTGACGCTGCTTTGATGATGCAACTTGGCTGTGATGGAGGTACGCAAACGTTATTGTTTCTCGAGAACATTACCTGATTTTAGACCCTTTATCAGTCTTTGTTGGTTCTGGCATCTTCCATGTCCGTATTAATGATCACGCCGTTAGGATTACGGTTAATGATGATTTTGTCTGCGCTCTGCATACAGTCTGATGATCCCGCGAAGCGTGCGCGTGCTATCGTCCAGGCGGTATGATCTCACTTCACCAGACATCTCGTACATTACTCACCTACCATCGTTCAGGTAACGCACCACAATAATCCAAAAATCCTGGCCGAGGTATTATCCGTCTCTTTCCCTTGATCTTGACTCTAACATGTTTCACAGGTCTCGGAGAACCTGGGAGCAGCGATGGTCGGTCTTGTAATGTAAGTCATTCGTGTAATCTCATCATCCCTTAGTCTTTCCCTCATCACAAACAACATATCCAGCGATGCAAACTTGAAAGGGGGACACATGGCTAAGCGGGGCTGGTAAAAAAAGTAGATCTGCCAGGAGCCATCTCCGCACATGCCTTCATGGCTTGTCATCATCCTTTCCTCAGACTACTTAGAATCTATAAACGGGTTCAGGAAGGGACCGATAAGAATGTTGTTTGGTTCGCCGTTGTGATATCATTACATAATCGTGACTGCACGTCATTGGCAGGAGTTGGCCTTCCTCTCCCAATCATGTTCGGAACGTCACGGTCTAGTACAGATGAAAGCACGGTCTCATCCAACCCCAAGAACGCAGATGAAGTTCTGAAAGCGTTTATCTCAGTGCCTAGAGATTTTCTTGGTTTTTATCGTTGTTTTGACTTGATTCACCTTGCAGCGTGACCCGAACTCCATGTATACATTTGACAGTGAACGAGATTCACCGCAGTCCGAGATTTGTTGGGAAGGTGGATCGAAAGGTCGCGAATGTATAATGGTGAGTTTTCTATTTCAAAGTCCATTCTTAATTCTCATTGCTTAAGTCCGAAACTTGAAGTTGCAAATGCACTCGAAAAGATTATTCGAAGCAATGCAGGTGTGTGCAGTGTCCGTCACCCTCATGACTTGTTTTAAGTTACTATGTCAGGCGCATGGGTTCTTCTGCGCTCTTCCTATGGATCCCTCACAGACGCATATGGAATGTAAATCCATGTCAAAGTGATTTTTGCTATTTTCAAGGACAATAATACAACGAGAAGCGGAACAGATATTCTGAATCAAGACTTGTACATCGTGATTAAATGACCGACGAGATCCGACAGGCGGTTTTATAACAAGATTCAACAGGCCCTATACAGCTTTACTGTCAACTTGCACGGCATCAATTCCCAATACGCCCGAACGCGCTTTCTCCATCTGGGCATCGGCCACTTTCCGACGGCTCTCCGCAGCTCGAAGGTCAATAGTGGCTATGTCGAGTTCGTGAAGAGCTCGCCGAGTGGCTTTCGCGATGTGAGTGTATTCAGAGGTAAGATGTGCTCGGTGGGCTTGGATACGAGTGATCTATGATACAGGGAAGGGAAATAAAGGTCAGTCGAGAAAGCAGAAGGCAGGCGCCTATACACACCTCTATGTCGACGTCAGGTGTCAGGCTGGGTCGGGCTTTGTAGGCAGGAATGACAGGGAAAGGAATCGTTGGTTGAACTTCAGGCGGCGGGATAGGCGGGGCCTCTGCCGGTGCAGGGGCGAGAGGAACGGTGATAGATGCTGATGTAGACGCTACCATCCCCGGGTAGGGACGACGCGACCCTCGCGGGACTGTAGGATGAAAGGATGCCGGAGTGTTGGGCCCAGTAGGCGTTCTGATGTAATTCCGAGGACCTCTGGGAGGAGAGCGGGATGTGCGACGGCCATACATCCCACCGCGCATCGGTGCGCTACCTCGGTATCTGGGATGTTTGGGTGGGGAAGGGGACGGGTCCCGCATCTTTACATCGCCCTCTGCATCGTTCTGTGGTTCCTCTTTTAGTTTTCCTTTGTCTTCCCGGGGGTCTTCGAGAGGTAACATGGGGATCGGTTGTTCTGGGGATCCAGGCTTGATGGGAACAGGGGAATGGCTTCCGATTCTGTTTGTTGGTCTCGGTATATCAGCGGCAGCTGTTTGAAAACCGTGTAATGATGCCGATGGGGAACTTCGGTCCTCTTTTGTAACCGGCTCTGGCTTTGGATGCTCATCGCGCATTTCTTGGTCGTGATTGATGGGAGCTAGTTCATGAGGGGGCGTGCAGCCTGGACTGGCACTTCGGCCACTACGAAGCCGTTTTTGGTGGAGATCGTGACTAGTGTGGTCATGATTGAGCCGAGAAGGGGAAGTGGAACGGGGGCTGGTGGTGATAGAATGGCTTCCTAGTTTGAGTCGTTTATGCTGAGGGGACGGAGGGGGGCTTCGAGGGCGCGAAGGACGTCTGCTGTGGTACGAGGTAGCAGGAGACGGTTGTCGCCTCCAAGGAGACCTAGAAGCCCTACGGAAAGAGGATTCTGGAGGATAGTTATATGGACCTAGTGAAAATTTGTAAATCGGATTGCTAGTCTTGTAAAGCTAGAAAACACGCACCTACACGTCGCGGTGATACTGGCGGTCGAGTATCCCGTCTAGAATACTCGGGCTGTTCCCGATATCTATCATATGGCGGTGTATCTCCCCTTCTTCGTTCATACCGTCGATCCCTGTCGTATGTCTGACGACGATCCCTTTCGTGATCCACTGCAGTTTCCCATGTTCGCATTCCTCTGCTCCAATCGCGCCCATCGCGTTCTCTATCTTCCCAGGCTTGCCTTCGCTCCCGCTCCCTAGGATCACGATATCCTCGTACCTTAGGATCACCGTATCGTTCCCTGTCCCTCTCATACGCTTCCATCCTCCGAACTTCTTCCTCTCTCCGACTGTTTTGCTGGGGGGCAACGTACGAATCATATTCCATATGCGGCCGCGGAAGATAAACTCTGTCGTCTTCGGAGAGTCTTTCTTCCCGATAGCGGGGTTGGTTCGCCATTGGGCGAGCTGCTGGGCGTCGATCCCGATCATTGGGGGAATATCGTCGTTGTGGTGGATATTCTTCTCGCTCTCGTGGGGGAGACTTGTCCATTGGGCGTGGAGGAAGTCCTGCCATTATGCGAGACAACTAGCACTAGTAATAGCAGTTAAGAAGGTGTAACTTAGTACTATTTCGATATATTTGGTACTGTTTGACACAGCCTTACGAACGCAACATCACCAAATATTCTGAACTCACCTTGTCCGAGTCTGTGCGATGTCTACTTCTCTATACCCCATCGCATCTCTTTCTCAAATTGAAAGAACGCCGTCGAGGGAGGATGGAATACCTGAAGATTTGGAAGAAGATTTGAGAGCCTACGGCTGCAAACTCATTCACCAAGCAGGCATCTTGCTGAAACAGTGTGTCTATTATTTATACCTCTATCCGCGCGTCAATAGCGTTTTTTGAAACTGGAAGAACTTAGGAAACAGGTAGCTGTGGCTACAGCACAAATCTTGTTTCACAGATTCTGGTTCGTGACATCCATGAAACAGTTTGGTATCGGGGTCAGCTTCTTTCATGTTTCCCCAAAAATGACACCTCTGTTACGCTTTATTATGATGCAGGATATTGGAATGGGAGCTCTTTATTTGGCCTCTAAGCTGGAGGAATGCCCGCTCAGAATGCGCGATCTCATCAACGTATACGACCTACTCCATCAGCGTGCTACTCATACACTTGGCCCAAAGGCAAAGATAGAATTCAAATACTCGCCCATGTCGTACTTTGGATCCACGTTTTACGATCTGAAGGACGCTCTCGTCGTAGCTGAGATGCAAGTACTGAAACGGCTTGGATTCAATGTGCACGTCGTACTGCCATATGGGACACTAGTCAACTACTTGAGAGTGCTCGGTCTGACCAGTCGGGAAGACGCTTGTACGCGGGCTTGGGGATTCCTCAATGATGCGTGAGTGGACCGTCAACTGTTGTTATCTGTCTTTCGCTCACTCGTAAAGTTCAGACTCCAAACACCAGTATACGCCCTTTACAGTGTCCCAACCATAGTCAGTGCTGCCATTCTCCTCGCCACACGGCATCTCAACATTGCTCTACCCGTAACACCCCCGAATTGCTGGTGGGAGCTATTCGATGCGGGGTGGGAAGATGTCTGGAGCGTTTGCGGGTACATTATGCGGCTATATCGAGAACGGAGTGTTGATGAGAAGATAAGGGTTGTTGGAATGGTAAACAAGAAGGATGTCCGCAAGTGGTTGGAGGAGCATGGGGATGAACAGTCTGGTAATTGATAATAGAAATCCATCCATTTATAACTTGGATGGTAACGAAATTGCACATATCCAGCACATATTTGTCAAGTGTCTTTTGCTATCAGCTAGGTATCCAAGTATGATAGGAGGCTATTAGGAGCAAATATTCGATGTCTGAATGCATTTCCTGGGTATCATTGTTGAATGTCTTTCAGTAAATAAAATATTACCAACAGGGATTCAAAAAAATTTACCTAGGGTCATTTAATTTTTTTTTGAGTGGTGAATGGGACTCAATTTATTGATTTAGGGCTTGTGGTTTGACAATCTGGTGGTCAACTGGAATGGACAGGCACTCTTCTTTTGAGCTCTACTCCTGGAATTTCTGGCAGGAGCAGTTAGTAGGTCTGGTGTAAGCATGTTGCTTACTACAGTCCTCCTAATGTACATATATACAGCCTGCTGGCTGAACAACTATGTTGTTCAGTTATGTCCCTTTTGGTGTAACAGTTATGGTGCTAGGCTGTCCAGACTACTTACATCTGGATCACATTGTTAATGCTGTTGGGTGGCTAGATTGTGCCACATGAGTGACATGACTATTACTGGTCATTCCAGCTTTATAATGATCTTCATATTGTTGGTGAATCTTGTTTCCTTCCTTGACACATCTTGCCATATGCAATATGTCATCCAACCCTGATGTTTCAGTGGTGACATCTTCATCCACCATCATGATGGACTTTAACATGGTTAATGAACTGCATGGGTAAACCCTGGGTATTTTTGGCTGTATCTGTTGATACACATATTGTCACTCTGTGTGTGTATACTCAATTTTCAGCACATCCTAGTCACTACCATTTCAATTTTATGCTCAATTCCAACCTTAATTTCACCTCAGCAATGCTCCAATGAATTTTGTGATATCTAGATCACATTAAATCATGCATATTTTCTCTGGCCTAAATCCCATCACTGGTATTTTTCCTTTATTGATAATGCATTAGTTCATGCATTATCTCACATTTTGGACCTTGTTACAGGCTTACAGCCATCACAACACACTCCAAAGTGTCCAATCACATTAAAATAATTATTTGTATGTTGGATATTGATTCTATGACATGTTGTCTCAGGGATAGTACCTCATTCTAAACCTTTTTATGACTTGTGTCCATCCTTCATTTCTCCACCCATTTTTAGTATTTATTTCTGGTTGCATCAAAAGGATCACATGCAATATCTCCATAAAGTATTATTTCTGATCTTTTATTTTTATTTTACCACTTTTCTATCACATGGATAATATATTCCCTTTAGCTTAGTCTTATTTCCCCATTTTCTCATCCTTTTCCTATAAAAAAAAACCCATGTACCCAACACAAAAACAAGGAATCAACTCCCTCACTTGTCTCAGATTTATTTCTTGTGTCCTCTGATTTTTTATTTTTGTCTTTGCATCCTACAAACTCAGTTTCAACTTCATCCTTGTCTCAGATATTGTTCAGCCTGAGACCACATTTTAGATCTGCAATCTAGCTTCATCACACCCTTTGTCATTTGGTGCACCCTTCATTCATCCTCAGTTATAGTCCTTCAGAACTGATCTTAGGGATTCTTTTGACCTACTGTTGCCTTTACACCTTTGAGATTTTGCTTGTGGTTTTTGGTTTGAGGATTTTATTTTATATATTCTCAGCTGTTTACTACTACCACATCTTATCATCACTGTACCAGTACCTATGGCATTTAACCATGAACTCACAGGTTTTCCAGTCAAAACAAGCCCTAGATCATCCAAAACAATCAGGTAGTGAGTTATGAGCAAAACAAATTGACCATAAACCCCTCAATATTTATCTGTTTTAGATGATCCATGGCTTATTTGAAGCTCATGGATATGTAAGTAGTCTGGACAGCCTAGCACCATAACTGTTACACCAAAAGGGACATAACTGAACAACATAGTTGTTCAGCCAGCAGGCTGTATATTGTAATCCTATGGTGTGATAGGAACACTAAGTTGAACAGTTAACGAGACGATTGTATGATTATTAGAGTGAAGCTAGAGTCGAGACAATGATAGTAGAAAAGTAAGGAACAATGCGGAAGTAAATGGAAGTAAATAAGCTGATTATGTAATGATGAGTAATCGTGAGGTTACACCCCCTCACACTCCAAAAAGATCAGTGACTGTTAAGTGAGTAAAAGTAAAGTTGGAAAAGTGAAAAAATTCAACCAACATCAACTGCGTACCGGTGCATCAAAACCCAGTGGGAAAAAGCTACCGTCACACATTAGCCTTGACCCCTACCCCCATTTATCCAGATGTCGAGGGCTTCGCATTCTTTGAGTTTGCGTTGAGGTAACCAACAATCTTCTTCTGGTCCGTGACCCACCCATCGCACCAGATACTGGTAGCCACGTCCTCTACATCGTTCATCCAAAATCCTCTTGATTGCGTACTCCTCAAGGCCCTCAGGTGTCATGACTGGGCCAGGTTGTGCATGCTCGTGTGACAGGAATAGTGATGCGTCGTTTTCAGTAAAACATTTCAGTTGGGATGCATGGAATGTTGGGAATACGTTTGGTGAATTCAGCAAATCCAAGGTATACACCAAAAATTCAGGCATACTGTTAACAATATTATATGGACCATCAAAGTGTGGAATGAACTTAGCTACACGTGAGGGGTCATTTGCCGTGAATTCTCTCTGACAATGTAAGGTGGACAGCATGACCTTGTCCCCAACCTTGAACACATCTTCCTTTTCATGGTCCCTGTTCGCATAGAATGCTTGCATACATTTTGCTTCCAGTAGATGATCTTTTGCGTCTTCCACATCCCATTTTATTCTTTCGATCAATTCTGTTGCACGGTCCAAATCAGGGCCATGTTCAGTGTTTGATAGTGTCAAAAAGGGGGGTATCAATCTAGGAGATCTTCCCATCAACAATTGAAAACCGGAGTAACCGGTCGATCCATTCACAGAGTTCATGATCTGAAATCTGATCAGTGGCAGTGCTGTGACCCATCCTTTTTGGTTCCGCTGAACATGATAATGTAAACATTGGTTAACAGTTTTATTTGACCTTTCACTGCTGCCATCAGTTTGTGGATGATAAGCTGTAGACATTTTTAGTTTCACGCTGGTCAGACGATGCAAAGATTTCCAGGATTTCGATACAAATAATTTATCTCTGTCAGATACGATGTCCAGAGGTAGGCCATTTTCACAATACCAGTGTTTGAAAAATATTGATGCCAGTCCTTCTGCTGATATGTCAGTTTGCATAGGGATTATTCGTATATCAGATCCTAGCCAGTCGGTAATAGTTAAAATACAATTGAAACCTTCATCTTCTGGCAAAGGTCCAACAAAACCCATTGCAATTGAGGCTCCCCTTTCATCAGGGATGGGTAATGGATGTAATGGTCCTTTTGGTTTTGACGTTGGTGATTTATTACGTTGACAGTCCACACAACCAGGTATGTAAGCCGATTCCAAATCTTTCCTCATATTCAGCCAGTAATAAGATGATCTCAGGTTTGCATATGCTTTGTCAGCACCAAAATGCCCCATTGAATCATGTGCGAGACAAAATAAATCTTCCCTACAGGAACCAGTTCTTGGCACCACCAGGCGGTCGCCTACATACCATAAGCCATTCTCTTCCCGCACACCTGGTATCGTTGTTCCTGTCATGAGTTTCTTCACAAAATTATCCTCAAGATATCCCTCCTTCACGTCATGTAGGAACGACTCATCTGCACTGATTGAAAGTGTTACGTTAATTGAGTTTTTATCAAGCCATGCACTGTGTCTCGGTACTGAGATGTTCTCCGGTTCCTGTTGTTCGACTGGTAACTGTGATAACACATCCACGACCATGTTGTCCTCTCCTTTTACATAGTAAATGCTCATTTCAAATTGACTCATGAATTCCTGCCAGTGTGCTTATCTGCACGACAAGTCCTTCTGTGTATCAAAATTCTCCAGTGTTCGATGATCAGTGAAAACTGTTATTGGACCACCCAATAGGTCTGCACGCCACTTCTTCAAAGCTTGTATGATTGCTAACAGTTCTTTTTCATGTACTGGATAATGTTTCTGTGCTTCATTCAATTGCATTGAGTCAAATGCCACCGGTCTGGCCTCCTCCCAGGTCGGCCCCCAACTCAGGACCGCCCCTGTACGCAAATCACTAGCATCAGTTGTCACAAATATCTTGTTATTTCCTGGGTTCAAGTGGTCAATCACGGTAAGGCATTCTCTGCTCACAACCAGGCCTTTCACAGTGTCAAACACAGCTTGATGTGCTGCTGTCCAAGTGGGGAACTGCTTCTCCACATCTTTTGTCGTTAGCGGGGATAAGACAGTGGTGAACTCTGCCAGTTTTGGCAGGTAAACAGATATGTATCTCACCAAACCGAGGAACGCTCTCACATCCGTTGCAGATTTGGGCACTGGCCAATTCAAAATCTTGTCAACCTTTGATGTATTTGCCTCAATCCCATGGGCAGATATGTGATGCCCCAAAAAGTCAATTTCTGTACAGAAGAATTCTGATTTCTTGCCATTCAGACGTAAGCCATGTTTCCGCAAACATTCTAGGACCCTTCTTAGATGCTGTTCATGTTCTTCAGCTGTGTTTGACCATATTACAATATTGTCCAGGTATATGTGACAAATTTTTCCTATCAGTTCACATAAAGCATTCGCTACTCGTCGTTGATGAACCAGCGGTGAGTTACGTAATCCCATCGGCATCACCATCCATTCATACAACCCAAATGGTGTCGTGATTGCTGTCAAAGGTATACTGTCCAGATGCATGCAGGTATGGAAAAAACTATTTGTCATATCCATTTTGCTCCAAATTTTTCCTCTCCCAGCGTCTGCCAAAATATCCTCAACACGGGGTAGTGGATACGAGTCGGTCACTGTATTTGTATTAATTTGTCGGTAATCATTAACCCATCTCGGTAAGACAGTTGGATCTGACTTAGGGACAATGAAGGCAGGTGATGCATATTGAGACAATGATGGATGGATCCTCCCTGCATCCAGATGCTGTTGAATCAAGGTCTTCCATGCATCTCTGTACTTCCTTGGACAACTGTATGAGCGGGTCTTAATAGATAACAAAGTGTCCTTCAGGTTTATCTTACAGAGAATTTCATTCGATAAGTCATCATAGTGTGGCAATGGGTCAAATACATCTTTAAACTCAGTGCGTAGTTTGTCTCCCTGTTCCATCAACTTTGCCTTGTCAGCCAAAATCTCAATCCATTCACAGATTGCCGCAATTACATCAATTCCATTTGATGCACGGCATTCATTATCGATTTTCTCTTTCTTAGGCCTCCCTACTGAATTAAGTTGCAGTAATAATAATTTCTGTTGTTTCTTTATTGATCATCGCAAATTGTGATGCTTCTCCTGCAATGACATGAAAGGTTCCTTCTCATCATGCGTTGGCGGCGGGTTCAACAGGTCATAGCCATTCCCCTTTGCAATACAGGTTTTGGTACTGTGATCAGTCACGATTTTATTGACTTGCAAAAATGGTAGGCTTAATATTACATTGGTGCAAAGACCAGGTGTTACAACTGCACGTACAGTGCGAGATGACCACAAATTGTTTCTGTCAAAAAGTTTCAGCTTAACCCACTCTGATAGGGTAGTTACAATGTGGTTTTCGGAATCAGACAGTGCGAGCAAGATGTTCATTGGTTTGTGCAGTTTTCGTCTTCGCAGTTTCAGCCTATCCACCAAATCATCATGGATCAAAACTGTGTGGGAACCATTATCGATCAGCACTTCAATCTCCAAACGGTCTAGTGAGTCCACACCATCAACCACACATTTCCAACGATAATGTGGGATTGAGAACGGGACTGAGTGGCCACTTACGGAGTCATCAGAGTCTTTCAACAGATCACTACTGTCGCCCTCCAATATGGCATTATCATTTGTCGGCGGCATGATTGCTGCGATAGGTAATATTCCCGATCTGCGAGACGACTCCGCCACTGAGGCAACCGGGTTGCTCGTTTTGCGGTGGGCCGACTTGATGTCTTCCGCCATCAAGGCTTTGTAGCCCATGCCGGAAGGGAATTCATTCAGACAGTTCGCGGAATGGTGGGTGACGAAAAAGCAATGGCACTTGAGACATCCTTCGTTGTCGAACAGGAGAGTCCACTCTGTATCGGTGAGTTTCGGCAAGCTCTTGGTAGCGTCAAAGGGTTTCCTGCTACTGCCGGAGGTTTTATTGTTTGTTGGGCCTCCATGGAAAGTGTTGTAGCAACGCGACAGCTCGGACAACCCTGCGGACGTGGTGTTGCATTTGAGGTGTGCGCGTGCGGCCTCTTCAGCATCCACCTGCTGCTGCTGCTGCTCCCTGTGTTTCTTCTCGTCAACAATCTTTACCTTGTCTAACCACTTGTCAAGGGTGTCCTCCTTGATCCTCTTGTCATCACATGCACGGCTCAACCACGGTTCGAGGTTTGCCTTGAGTTGGTTTAACAGGGTGGCATCATCCAGGTGAGTAGTGGTTCCACGCAGCAAGGTATTGAGGGATTGCATCTTAACCGCCCACTCCCAAAACACACCTGACTGTTTAGTCCCCAGCACTTTGCGGCGGATATCCTGCTCCCAGTTGTTTGGTAGCCACTTGTTATGGAACTCCTTCATGAAGTCGTCAAAAGACAATGCGTTGAACGTCTCCTGCCCAGTCCAATACCAATCCGCTAATAACAGGTCTTGCAAACCACCAGCAATGCGCGCAACATGGTCCTTGGGTTCAAGACCCTCCTTGTTATGGAAGAAAGAATGGCAGGCATTTTCAAATTGGCGTAGGACTTCGGGTGATACCATTCCAGTCAACAAACAAGGCGGCTTGTTAGCCATTGTATGCGTAACCTCAGTGGTCGATTTTGTAGACATTGATTGTGGTTTCGTGTTGATAAACAAAGAATCAGATGAAGAAGAGTCTGAGTCAATGGTTTTCCGCACAATCCATGCGGGCTTGTGTTCGTCAGCCGCGGGACCAGAGTCAGAATCAGACAATGGCGGTAACGGTGAGGAACTCAATTGACGGTTTGCAGCAAGGGTCAAAGATCATGTTTTGGCCAGCTCAGTCACAGCTACAGGTTCAGAAATGTCGGCGTGAGAATCAGTAATCAAAACATTGGTTACTGCCAATTTCCAGGGAACAGTTAACAATGGAACAGTAAACAACATCATGCTTAGTCGCGTATCGCAGAATAAGATTTGCGATGGAACAATCAGATCAATTTGATCCATGGAAGTGTCAGGGCCAGGCCCCAACTCGCATACACACACTCAAGTGTTAAATGATCAAGTTGCGAGAAAATAAGGAAACTCACAATGCGTACACGTTAAAAAAAAAGTGTA
>Ga0210387_10000522_pt1 | contig 27139 bp, 21 predicted proteins | sample IncBWC7OmetaG_FD_160108 | JGI IMG/M metagenome (GOLD analysis project Ga0210387, IMG submission 160108) | Forest soil microbial communities from Barre Woods Harvard Forest LTER site, Petersham, Massachusetts, United States - Inc-BW-C-7-O ...
CTCGGCGCCGGCGTTCCGAACGCGGGCGTCGGATACGAGCTCGATGTGATCGCCGCCGTCGTCGTGGGGGGAACTGCGCTCGTCGGCGGACGCGGTGGGGTAATCGGGACACTGATCGGCGCCGTGTTCATCGGTGTGCTGAACAACGCGCTCAACATCGCGAACGTCGATCCATACATTCAGCGGATCGTCGTCGGAGTCGTCATTTTGGGCGCTGTCCTGGCCGACCAGGTCTGGCGCCGCATACTTCGCCTGTGAAAAAACTCTACTGGATAGTAGCGCTCCTTCCCGCGGTTCCCGCCGCGGCACAGTCGCCGGTCGATTCCGGTCTCGCCGCGGCCATCGCGCAGATTCGCGCGATCGATAACCACGCGCATCCGCTGCTTCCGCCCCACGCAGGCATGCCGGCCGACTCCGACTACGATGCGCTGCCGCTGGCCGCGCTTCCGCCGTTTCCGTTGCCGGCCGCGTTTGCCCCTGACAATCCCCAGTATGCGGTCGCGTGGCGAACGTTGTACGGCGACTCCTCGAAACGCGCGCAGGCAATGACCGAACATGGCGACGGTTGGCCGACCTGGGCCCTCGATCAGATGGGGACCGACATCATGCTCGCCAATCGCGTAGCCGTGGGACCCGGTCTCATGCCGCCGCGATTTCGCTGGGTCGCGTTTATCGACCCACTGCTGTTTCCCCTGAATACCTCGTTGGAGCGGGCGGCCACCCCCGATGTGCGCTCGCTCTATCCCCACGAGGAGCGTATCCTCGGCCGATATCTCGCCGCGTTGCACCTGAAGATGGTCCCCACGACGCTCGACGCGTACCTGTCCGCCGTAGTCGGTCCCACCCTCGACCGCGTCAAGCGCGATGGAGCCGTGGCGATCAAATACGAGGTGGCCTATCTCCGCGGGCTCGACTTCGGAAACCCATCGCGAGCGGCCGCGGCAGCGGTGTACGCGCGCTATGCTAGCGGGGGCACCCCGACGCACGCCGAATACAAAACCCTCGAAGATTTCCTGTTTCGTGAGATCGGTCGCCAGGCCGGCAAGCGCGGGCTCGTCGTGCATATCCACTCGGCCGATATCGCTGGCGGCTTTTACAACGTGACCGGTAGCCAGCCGCTGTTGCTCGAGGGTGTATTCAACGACTCGACCCTCCGGGGCACCAGGTTCGTACTCCTGCATGGCGGCTGGCCGCAGACACGCCAGACGCTGTCGATGCTCGGCAAGCCAAACGTGTATGCCGATTTCTCGATGATGGATCAAATGTTGTCGCCGGCCGTCCTGGCCGGCGTCCTGCGCGAGTGGCTCGGCGAGTATCCAGACAAAGTTTTGTTCGGCACCGACGCCTTCGCCGACCACAACGAGGATCCGGTGGGCTGGGTCGAGACGGGCTGGGTCGCCGCGCGGACGGCGCGGCGCGCGTTGGGGATCGCGCTGACCGGCATGATGAACGACGGCGAGATCTCACGCGACCGCGCCGTCCAGATCGCACAGATGGTGATGCGCACGAACGCGGCCGGGCTTTACGGCTTTCCGACCCAATAGTGTTGCGCGGCCCGGGCCAGGTGCTATCGTACAAGTGCATGGCTGCTGAGCCGCGTACGTTGTTGATCGTGGACGATGAGCCCGTGATCGCTCGGGGCCTGGCTGCGCTCCTGGGCCGCCGGGGGTTCAACGTGTTGACCGCCATGAGTGGATCCGCCGCCCGGGATATACTTTCCCACCAGCACGTCGACGGGCTCTTGATCGACTACCGCGTCGCCGACCTCCGTGGCGACGTCCTCCTCGCCGGCGCGATCGCGATCCAACCGCACCTCCGCAACCACGCGGTGTTCCTGACCGGTGACATCAGCGACACCGCGCGAGACGTGATCGCGGAGACCGGGTGCCCGGTGGTCATGAAGCCGTTCGAGACAGCGGAACTGGTGCGCGTGTTGAACGACGTCATTGGCGAGGCGCGCGAGCCTCAGCAGGGGAGTGCCTGAGGTGTTCGCGGACGAGCTCTAGGACGGTCTCGGGCTCCTCGATGTGTGAGAACGTGCCACTCCGCTCCATCCAAACAAATCGCGCCTGCGGCGCATAGCGCGCGAACTCGATCTGATACGCGGGATAGAGCGCGCGATCATAGCGTCCCGCGAGAATCAGCGTCGGCATCGACAACTCGGCCAGCCGTGGTCGAAAATCCGGCAGCTTGGCGACCTCTCCTCCGATAAAGAACTCGACGTCGTCCCCGACGAACACCGGATATAACTCGGCGTTTCTCGCGCCCGGTTCACTGAGCAGCTTCTTCGCGTTGTCGGGATTGTAGAAGCGCACCAGTGGTCCATGCACCGCGTACAGCGCCTGCACGCGAGGATCGGTCGAGCGAACACCCGTGGCCCGCAGCGCCAATATTTTCTCCCACACGTCGGGAAATTGGTTTGCGATCTCGCGATTGATGTTCTCGTGATTTCTTTGCCACATCTCGGGGCTATGCACAGTATTCGCCAGGATCAGCCGCCGCACTCTGCGCGGGTTCTCCAGCGCATACGCCATGGCGACCATCCCACCGTATGAAAACCCGTAGATGTTCAGCTGCTCGAGCCCGAGCGCCACGCGCACGGCTTCGATGTCGGCCACGTCGCCGGCGAACGTGATGTTGCCTTGGTTGTCGGACTTTCCCCGGCCCCGATAGTCGAGATAGAGAACCCGATACTGATCGGCGAGCCCCGAGAAGTACGGGTGGAACGTCAGATGGGAGCTCGCCGGACCGCCGGCGAGTAGGAGTAACGGCTCGCCGCTCCCTTCACTTTCGACCCACAACCGACCGCCGGGAATGTCAAGATATTCCCCCATTACATGATAGTTCGGTGTCATGCCTGGCAACGTAGGCGGACCGAGTCTCGCGTGCGTGACGGAGCTTGCGCCCGAATTCGCTTGGGCCTAGGATCTCGCAACCCCCGGAGGAACAACTGTGGCAATACGACGTGCGTTGTGCGTGATAGCGATCGTGGCGACTCGGGTACAGGCGCAGGAGTCCCTGGCGCCGCTACGCGTGGTCGATCCGACGTACATGGATACCACCGCGAAAGCCTGTACGGATTTCTTCCAGTACTCGGTCGGCGGCTGGCTGAAGCACGACACGATTCCACCCGACTATTCGTACTCGGGGGTCGGTCGCGACATGGAGGACCGAAACGAGCTCGTTGTCCGATCCGTACTCGAGGCCGCCGCCTCACAGCGCGCGACGGCACCCGAAGGCAGTACGGAGCGCAAGCTCGGGACTTTCTACGCCACCTGCATGGATTCGACGGCGGCGGAGCAGAGTGGCATCACGCCGCTCCAGCCAGCGCTGGATAGCATCGCGGCGGCGCGCACGCCGGCCGATCTCCTGCGACTGATCGCCGCGAATCAGGAGCGTGGTGCACGGGTCCTATTCAACTATGATCCCAGCCCCGATCTGCACGACGCCGGTCGCTACCTGGCATTCCTCGGCCAGGGCGGCCTCGGGATGCCCGATCGCGACTACTACACGAACACGGGACACGAGGCAGACTCGTTGCGTCAGGCGTACGCGCGGCACGTGACGAACACCTTGACGCTGGCCGGCGAGACGCCAGCCGCTGCCGCCGCCGATGCGCAACACATCATGGCGCTCGAGACCGCGCTGGCGAAGGCGTCGCTGACGCGCGTGGCGCGGCGTGATCCGAAAGCGACCGATCACCCCACGTCCCTGGCTGCGCTCCGCACGGCCGTTCCCGCATTCGACTGGACCTCGTATTTCCGCACGATCGGCCTCGAGGCCGCGCCAGCGCGAGTCAATCTCTCTGAGCCGGCGTTCTTCAAGGAAGCCAATAGCCTGCTCGTCTCGACGCCGCTCTCGACTTGGAAACCGTATCTCCGCTATCACCTGATTGCGGCCGGCGAGCGCTGGCTCAGCACGCCGTTCGTGAACGAGGATTTCACGTACACCGCATTGTTCTCCGGCGCGAAACAGCTTTTGCCGCGCTGGAAGCGCTGTCTCCGCGCGACCGATGGCCAGATGGGGGAAGCGCTCGGCAAAGCGTACGTCGACAAGACGTTCCCGCCGGAAGCGAAGGCGAGGGCGAAGGAGATCATCGATGATGTGCGCGCCGCGTTTGGCGAACGGCTGCGGAAACTGACCTGGATGTCCGATACGACGCGGCAGAAAGCGCTCTCCAAACTCGCGCAGATGCACGAGAAGGTCGGCTACCCTGACGTCTGGCGTGACTACTCGAAGCTGGAGGTGGCCGAGGGTCCGTTCGTGCTGAACTTCTTCCGCGCGGACCAATTCGAGTGGCAGCGCGTTGTCCGCCGGCCCGGGACGCCTGTCGACACGACCGAGTGGGGCATGACGGTCCCGACGGTGAACGCGTACTACGATGGCTCGAAGAACGAGATGGTGTTCCCCGCGGGAGCGCTCGAGCCACAGACCTTCGATCCCAAGGCCGATGACGGCGCGAACTTCGGGTCGCTCGCCGGCAGCTGGGCCGGTCACGAGTTGACCCACGGGTTCGACGACGAAGGGCGGCATTTCGATGCGAAAGGCAACCTGACGGATTGGTGGACCGCGGCCGATGGGGCGAAGTTCACGACGCAAGCCGACCTGATCGTCAAGCAGTTCAACTCGTACGTCGCGGTGGACACGCTCCACGTGAACGGTAAGCTCACCGAGGGCGAGAACATCGCCGACTACGGTGGCGTCCTGACCGGATACGACGCGCTCGAGCGGGCGCTCCAGCAGCACGGACGGCCCGGGCTTATCGACGGGTTCACCCCCGAGCAGCGGTTTTTCCTCGGCTACGCGCAAAGCTGGCGCGGCCAGACGCGACCGGAGGAGATGCGCACGCGCGTCGCGACGGATCCGCACGCACCTGAGCAATGGCGCGTCAACGGGCCGCTCTCGAACGATCCGCTGTTCGCCCAGGCCTTTGGCTGTAAGGCCGGCGACCCCATGGTGCGGTCAGCGGAGCTCGTGCCGCATATCTGGTGAGCTTGACATGGGAGCCCCCTCTCGGCAACGTGAGGCAACTGAAGCCGAGAGGGGCCCCATGGACAGCACACGGTCGCTGAACACCGTCGTCGTCTGGGTGGTCGACGTGCTCGTCGCCGGTCTTTTTCTGGCGGTCGGCGTGCCGAAGGTCCTAGGACTGGAAACGAACTTCTTCCAGTTCGCCGCCATGCGCGGCTTCCCCGATTGGATCCGCATCGTCGTCGGCGTGTGCGAGATCATCGGCGCCATCTCCCTGCTCATCCCTCGACTCTCCGCGTACGCGGCCCTCGGGTTGGCCATGTTGATGGTCCCCGCCGCCATTACGCAGCAGATGAGCGGCCAGCCCGGCGTCTACGTCCCGATCCTGCTCTGCGTGGTGCTGCTCATCCTGGCGGAGCGCAGAAATCCGGCGGCCGTGCGAGCCATGTACCGGTCGCTTGCCGATACGCCGCATCCGTTGCTCAAGAGCGGCACGATCACGGGCATCATCGGCGCCACCTGCGTGGCCGCCTGGTTCTTCATCGTCGACATCGTCAGCAACATCCCGTTTGCCACGCCGCTCGCGCTCGGCCACGCGCTCCTGACGTTACTGCGACCCACGCCGAGTTGGGCCAGCTCGCCGGTACTCGTGATTCTCGTCTATACGCTCTTCCACTATGCCGCTTTTATCGCGGTCGGCATCGTCGCCGCCGTCGTCGTCGGCTGGGCCCGCACCGAGCCGTCCGTGCTCCTCGGCTTCGTCATCCTGTTCGCGGCCGTGGAAGTCGGCTTCTATGGCTTCGTCGCCGTACTCGCCCAGGCCAGTGACCTGCATTCGCTCGCTTGGTATCAGGTGATGCTCGGCAACTTGATCGCGGCGACTGGCATGGGTCTGTATCTCTGGCGCGCCCACCCGCAACTCCACGAGCAACTGCAACATGCGCTCGATGTTCCGATTGGGAACGAATCCAGTTAGCGCCGCGTTCGTTTGGCATGGCAACGGCAGCAGTCCCAGCGGTTGAGCAGCAGCAGGTAGACGCCCGGCGGTGGTTCATTTTGATCGGGCTGATCACCGCCGCGATCATGGAAGTCCTCGACACCACGATCGTCAACGTCGCGCTCCCGCAAATGGCGGGGAATTTGAGCGCGACGACGGACGAGATCGGTTGGGTCGCGACTGGATATATTCTCTCGAACGTCGTCGTGCTCCCCATGACGGCGTTTTTCACGTCCCTCTTCGGCCGCCGGAATTATCTCGTCGGCTCGATCGTGATATTCGCGATCGCGTCATTCCTGTGCGGCACGTCGCACACGCTGATCGAGCTCGTGATCTGGCGCGTGGTGCAGGGCGCTGGCGGTGCAGCCCTCCTGTCGACTGCCCAGGCCACGCTTCGGCAAGTCTTCCCGCCGAAAGAGCAGGCGATGGTCCAGGCGCTGTTTATTGTCGGTCTGATCGTCGCACCAACCCTGGGCCCAACCCTCGGCGGATGGATCACCGACAACTACAACTGGAACTGGATCTTCTTCATCAATATCCCGATCGCGGCCGTCACCGTGTTCTTGACGATGACGTTCCTGCAGGATCCTCCGGGCATGCGCCGGAAGCCCGACCGGATCGATTTTCTCGGGATCGGTCTGCTGACGGTCGGGCTCGCATCCCTGCAGTACGTGCTCGAGGAAGGGCGTCGCTACGATTGGTTCCAGGACGACACAATCAAGCAACTAAGCGTCATCGCCGCCGTCTGTCTGTCGACCATGATATGGTGGGAGCTGTCGTCGCGGAACAAGCACCCCATTGTCGACTTCCGCGTGCTCAAGAACCGCCAACTCGCGGCGTCGATCTTCCTCTTCGTCGCACTCGGATTCGGTCTCTATGGCGGCGTGTTCATTTTCCCGCTGTTCACGCAGACGATTCTCGGGTTCTCGCCGACGGCGACGGGTCTCGCGCTGCTCCCCGGCGGCATTGGTACCGCGATCACGGCGATCATCTGCGGGCGCCTCTTGAGCGGCAACAAGGTCGACGGCCGCATTTTGATCGCGCTCGGTGTCGTGATCTTCTCGATCGCGATGTGGCGGCTCGGGCATCTCACGACCGAAGCCGGCGAGCCGCAAGCGCGCGCCGCGCTCTTCATTCGCGGACTGGGTCTCGGTCTCCTCTTCACGCCGATCAACAACGTCGCCTTCGGCGGCATCGATCCCAAGGATGCCCAACAGTCCGCGGGCTTGATCAACCTCGCGCGCCAGCTCGGCGGGTCATTCGGCATCGCCATCCTGAGTACGTACGTGGTGGATCAGACGCAGTACCACCGGGAGAACCTCGTCCAGTACGTGACGGCCTATAATCCCCAGGTGGCTGCCCGGACGGCGGCCATTGCGTCGAATTTCGTCGCGCACGGATTCTCGTACGACGCGGCTCGCCGTGCCGCCGTTGGAGCGCTCGACAATATCGTGACGCGCCAGGCGGCGATGATGGCGTACAACGACGCGTGGCTCCTCATCCTGCTGATATTCGTGATCGTCTCGCCCGCGATCCTACTGCTCAAGCGGCCTCGGGGCGCAGCCGGCGCGGGAGCTGGTGCCGGCCACTAGTAGTGCTGATAGAGCCGGACGGCCGGCAACCGGACGGAGCCGAGCTTGATCTCGGTCGCGGTCTGGGATGAATCGAATTGAATGTCGAACGCGGCTTCCTGCACGGAGTGCGAGCAGGTCGAGTACGACGCCTCGTAGTAGACCGACGCCAGGTCGATGGCGGAGCACGTGCCCGTCGCCGAGACGACGGTGTCGGCGATGGTACCCTGCTCTGAGACCTGTTCGGTGGCGCCGTTCAGATAGCCCATGGCGAAGTCCTGTTCGGCGGGCAGATACTGGGTGATGATCACGCGGCTCGCGTCCGGATCGGCCCAAGCCGCGAAGTTGTAGGTCGAATCGACGGGCGTTCCTTGGATCGTGACGTCGACGAACTCGAAGGCCACCGCCTGGTACATCGCCGATTGTCCGTCCACCGTGATCGAGACCTCGTGCGGCGCGACGCCGAACGCGAGCGGCACCGCGATGTACTGCATCGCGATCTGTCGTAGGTTGTCGTTCGTCTCGACCGCGCGCTGCCACAAGCTGTCGAAGTGCACCGCCAATGACCGCGCGGAAGGCCCGGTCGGCGCGTCGCTGCCACAGCCGATCGCAAACGCCGCCATGATGAAGGGGACTGTGGCGCGCATGGCGACGAAGGTGCCGGCCGGACCGTCGAGCGGCAATGCCGAAGAAATGGGACCATATTCCCCCAACCCCAGGGGATTCATGACCGCTCAGCCCGACCGCGCAACGTACGGCCTTCGGCCCGACATCCTGTCGCAGTGGGAGACCCTCGCCCAGTCGCTCTCGAGCATCGCCCCCACGGCGGCGCCGGCGATGATCATTCCCTTGGTGATCGCCGCCGCGGGACGATCGGCGTGGGTGTCGTTCGTCGTCGCGACGATCGCCATGGCCCTCGTCGCCGCTCACGTCAACGTGTTCGCCCGCGACTCGGCTACGCCGGGATCCCTGTACGCGTTCGTGCGTGGCGAATTCGGGTCATGGGTGGCGCTGCCGGCGGGTTGGGCGCTCCTCGTCGCCTATATCGGGACGGCCGCCGCGGTGACCGGTGGGATCATCCAGTACGCGCAGAATCTGGTCGGGATCGCCGGCACCGGCGTCGCGATCCTGCTGATCATCCTATCGATTGGCCTGTCGGCCATGCTCGCCTATCGCAACGTCGAGCTGTCCACGCGATTCATGCTCTGGATCGAGTGCGCGTCGGTGGCGACGATCGTGCTCTTGTTCGTGATCCCGACGCGCGCGCATCCGTTGAGCTGGGATCCCATGCAATTCACGCGGTCGGTGTTCGCCATCACGCCGGTCGGCGCCGGTCTCGTGCTCGCGACCTTCGCGTTCGTCGGGTTCGAGAGCGCCACCGCGCTCGGCGCCGAAGCGAAAGATCCGTTGAGGACCATCCCCCGCGCGGTCATGGGGACGGCACTGATTTCTGGTGCGTTCTTCGTGTTCTCGACATACGCCGAAGTCGACGCGGTCGGCTCCAAGGTCGATCTCCTGACGGGGACACAAGCGCCGCTGCAAGTGCTTGCGACCCTCAAGGGGCGATCCTGGGTAGGGCCGATCGTGTCGGTTGGCGCGGTCATGAGCTTTTTTGCGTGCGCCATGTCGTGCATTACGGCGGCCGCGCGCACGATGTTCCTCATGGGCGCGCAGAAGGTCCTGCCATCGCGGTTGGGACAGGTCCACGCACAGCATTAGACGCCGTCCATGGCGGTGATCGTATCCAGCATCGCCGCCGCCGTTCCCGCCCTGGCCTTGGCCGCGCGACATGTCAGCGCGTTCGATCTGTACGGGTGGCTGGCGACGATCGCGACATACGGATTCCTCGCGGCGTATGTGTTCGTGACGGTCGCCGCGCCGATATACGAATTGCGCCGACGCACGCTGACGGTGCCAAAGGCCGGCCTCGCGGTCGTGACCGTGGCGTTTCTCGTCTGGGCGTTCGTTGCCAGTCTGCCACCCGCCACATCCACCGGTCCCGAGCGGTGGCTCGCGCCCATCTTCTTTGCGCTGATCGTGGCCGGTTGCGCCTATTGCATGGCACGCCGCCGCTTGATCGTCGCCGGCGCGATGATCGTGCTGGTCGCCACTCCCGCTCGCGCGCAGTTCACGCGGGAGCGGAGCTGGCTCAAGATGCCCGATGGCGTTCGTCTGGCGGTCACCTACTGGCGGCCAACGGGGACGAAAGAGAAGCTCCCTGTGCTGCTCGAGTACCTGCCATATAGAAAAGAAGACTCGTTCTACCAGCGCGACTACCCATTGTACAGCTGGTTCGTTCGGCGCGGCTTCATCATGGCTAAAGTCGATATCCGAGGCACCGGATCGTCGGAAGGTCATCTGCCGGACAGAGAATACTCCGAGCAGGAGATGAGGGACGCCGACGAGATCATAGCCCAGTTGAGCCGATTGCCAGGATCGAATGGCAACGTGGGCTTGTGGGGAATCTCCTGGGGCGGATTCAACGCCATCCAGATCGCCATGCGCCACCCACCGGCGCTCAAGGCAATCATATCAGTGGATGCCACGGACGATCTCTATCACGATGACATTCACCAGATCGACGGCGTGCTCCACATCGATCAGTACGCGCTCCAGATCGACCACGAGAACGGCCTCCCCGCGCCGCCCGCGTACGCGATCGACTCGGCGTACGTCCATAATCGTTTCGAGGCGCCTCCGTGGATCCTCACCTACCTCCACCACACGGTCGACGGACCATGGTGGCGCTCGAACTCGCTGCGTTTTCAGTACGACAAGCTGACGATTCCGTGCTTTCTCATCGGCGGTCTACTGGACGGCTATCGCGATGCCATCCCGCGCATGCTCGACAGCGTGCACGCGCCGATCAAAGCGCTGATTGGTCCCTGGAATCACACTTTCCCACACGATGCCGTACCGGGTCCCGCCATCGAATGGCGCGACCAAGCCGTGGCCTGGTGGAACCATTGGCTCAAGGGCGAAGACAACGCCGTCATGGCGGGTCCCCGTCTCACGGTGTTCGTGCGCGACTCCGTCCCTCCGGACGCCGGATTGGTGATGACGCCCGGCGAATGGCATCAGCACGACTGGCCAATACAGTTCCATCGATGGGAGACGCGCTATCCGGCGGTGGATCATCGGCTGCGCGACCACCCCACCCAGAGTGATATGATCTTCGTGCAGTCCCTGCCGTACGTCGCCGGGGTGGGCACGGCAGTTCCCGTCTGGTGGAACGACGCGACTGGCAACCAAGGGCCCGACGATAGTCAGAGTTTGACCTACGACACGGACCCGCTGGACCGGACGATCACGATTATCGGATTTCCGAACGTGCGTCTCGCCGTTCAGGCGAGCGCTCCGATCGCCGATTGGACGGTGCGGCTCGAGGATGTCTGGCCCGACGGTCGCGTCTCCCTTGTCACAGGTGCTCTACAGAGCGGGACACAGCGCGCCTCGCGCCTCGACCCCGAGCCTCTCGTCCCGGACACGGTCTACGCGGTCACGACCCAACTTCACTTCACCACTTGGACCTTCAGGCCGGGGCACCGCATCCGTCTCGCCATCGCGAACTCCCAGTTCCCAATGGCCTGGCCGACGCCCTACCGTATGACGACCGCACTCGTGCTCGACGACGCTCGCACGGCACTCGAATTGCCCGTGATCCCGCCGGAGTCCGGCTCACCGGCGCCGGCGTTCGGGTCTCCTGCGGCGCCCGACACGGCGCCGGATGCGCGAACGTTACAGGAATCCGGCTATCCCGGCGCCGTCATCACTCACAACGTCTTGGCAAAAACGACGGCCGTTGATTTTCTTACACGCTTCTCGTACCAGATCCTCGACCGGCGAATCGAGAACATCGAGAAGGAACACTACGAGACCCACGATGACGCTCCGGCCCAGTCCCGTTTCGTCGGCGACGAATCCCACCACATATGCCGCGCGACGCGCTGCATCGCGCTTCGTACGGGAATAGACGTGCAATCGGACAGCACGACGTTGCGCGTTCGCGTGACCCGGCGACTCGAGGAGAACGGCCGGCTCGTACGCACGAAGATCTGGACCGACACGATCCCGCGGGGGATCAACTAGTGGCATTCTGTCCGCCGCCGTGCGAACCAGCCATCGCGAACACGGCGGTGTCCCGCGAAACCCAAGGCGCTCGCTCCACCGGCTGGATCCTCGCCGCCACGATCCTCGGCTCGAGTCTCGCGTTCATCGACGGCAGCGTCGTCAGCGTTGTGCTCCCGGTCATGCAGCGCGAGATGCACACGACGATCGTCAACGCGCAGTGGGTCGTCGAGATCTACCTCCTCTTCCTCTCGTCGTTGATCCTCGTCGGCGGCGCGGTCGGCGACCGCTGGGGCCGCGAGCGCGCGTTCACCGGCGGCATCATCGCGTTCGGCGCGGCATCCATCGGGTGCGCGCTCGCGCCGAACATCACCTGGCTCATCGCGTGGCGAGCGGCGCAAGGCATTGCGGCCGCATTCCTCGTCCCCGGGAGTCTCGCGATCCTCGGCGCCGCGTTCTCACCCGGCGAACGAGGCCAGGCGATCGGCACGTGGTCGGCGGCGACCGCCGTTGTGACGGCCGCCGGCCCGGTCCTCGGCGGTTGGCTCGTCGAGCACACCTCGTGGCGATGGATCTTCGCGCTCAACGTGCCGCTCGCCGCCGCGGTCGTCGCCATCATGGTGTCTCAGGTGCCGTTCTCCGCGCCCGCGAAAGTCGCCCGCTCCCTCGATTGGACCGGCGCCGCGCTCATTACCGCGGGGTTGGGCGGCATCGTCTTCGGGCTCATCGAATCACCGCACTACGGTCTCGGCAGCCTCAGAGTGGTCCTGAGCCTCATCGTCGGCGTCGCCCTGGTCGGTGCGTTCATCGTTGTCGAGGACAGGGTCATCCGACCGCTCGTGCCGCTCATGCTCTTTCGCTCGCGAGCATTCAGCGGCGCGAATCTCATCACACTGCTCCTCTACGCCGCGCTCGGCGGCGCGCTCTTCTTTTTGCCATTTGATCTGATCCAGGTCCATCATTACACGGCTACCGCCGCGGGCGCGGCGCTGGTGCCATTGGTCATTCTTGTGGCGCTCCTGTCCCGCACCGCGGGCGAGATGGCTGATCGCTTCGGCATCACGCTCCTCCTCACGCTCGGCCCGCTCATCGCGGCCATCGGGCTGGCGACGTTTGCGATGCCGGGCGCGGGCGGCAGCTACTTCACGACGTTCTTTCCCGGGATGGTGCTCCTCGGCCTGGGGATGGGGATCACCGTCGCCCCCCTTACGACGGCGGTCCTCTCATCCGTCGATGATGAGTTCGAAGGTGTCGCCTCGGGAGTGAACAACGCCGTCGCGCGCCTTGGCGGCCTCCTCGCCATTGGCGTCATCGGGATCATCATGGTGCAGCGCTTCTCGACGCAATTGGATCTGGGGCTCGCCCATGCCGGCGCTCCCGCGCAGGTCCGGCAGGCGTTGGGCGCCCAAGCATTGCAGCTCTCAGCGATCACGCCGCCGCCAGCCTACGCGCAGGTTGTCACGGCAGCGGCCGTCTCGGCATTTCGGGGCGCAATGATCGTATCGGCGGTGCTCGCCCTCGCCGCTGCCGGGGTGGGGGCCACCACACTGCCTCCGCGGCGTAGGTCAGTCACCCGTCCTCGTCAGAGGACGCAAGGACGCACTTAACAGCCGTGGTTCGCGCTCGTCTCCTGGAACAGTGGTTGCCTTAACTACGGCTTTCAGGAGGTGACATGATGCATCAACGAATGTGGGTCGCCGCATTGGGCGCGATGGCGCTGTCGGCGTCCGTCGCGAGCGAGGCGAGTGCCCAGTATCGTGTGCGATACGGGTACAACTACGACGCGTTCGACAATGAAGCAGTGCACATCGGCATCTCGGGAGGCGCCGCCGTCCCGACTGGTCCGTACGCCGAGCGATTCAATCCGGGTTGGAATGTCGATGGGAACCTGGCGATACCGCTCGATCGTCGCTCGCCGATCTGGCTCCAGTTCGATGTCGGGTACTCGCGCTTCGGCGTCAATTCACAGACGCTGAACGACTTCAATGTGAATACCGGATTCAGCAGCATGCTCTCCGGTACCGCCAATCTCGTGATTGGCCTGACCGATGATCCGCGCGCCCGTGTCGTGCCGTATCTCATCGGCGGCGGCGGTGTGTATTCGCGGTATGTCGAGCTCGATAACTACCAGAACTCGGGAGTGGCCTGCGATCCGTTCTTTGGATTCTGTCAGAGCTACAATCAGACCGTGCCCGTCCTGACACGGACAGAGACCGTCGGCGGTCTGGACGGCGGAGCCGGACTCCGGTTCAAGATGCGACGGGTGAATTTCTACCTCGAGGCGCGGTACGAAACAGCTTTCACCAACACCACGAATACGGCGTTCGTTCCCATCAGATTCGGTATTGAATTTTGATAGCATCTCGATAGGTTGTACAACATGACGCTGCGCTGTTGTTGTCTCGCCCCCCGCATCCCAGAGACTCAGGCGTAGCGCGCCCCGTGTACACCCGTGCCCGCCGGAGTTTTCTCCGGCGGGTTTTTTTTATGCCTACAACGACTGAAACGCCAACACAGCGCATCGAGCGCATCAAACGCGAGAAAGCGTCCTGGTCCATCCTGGACGATATTCGTCGCTACTCCACTCTCGGCTACGACGCCATTCCGGACGACGACCTGAACGTCCGATTCCGAGCGTGGGGCTTATACACGCAGGGTGATGGCCTTGGCGTGCATGGCGATGCCACGCGCTTTTTCATGATGCGCGTGCGCACGCCCAACGGTATCGTGACGTCGGACATGGCGCGCACGATGGCCGATCTCTCCGAACGCTATGCGCGCGGTTCGCTCGACATCACGAATCGACAGAACTTCCAGCTGCATTGGCTTCGCATCGAGGACATCCCGACGGTGTGGGACGCCCTCGCTGCGGTCGGGTGGACGAGCATGGGAGCGTGCGGCGACAACACACGCACGGTCACGGGTTGTCCGCTCGCCGGCGTCGATGCCGCGGAGATCGCCGATGCCTCGCCGATCGCCGTTCAGATCGACCAGCGGATGAATGGCAACCCGCTGTACGCGAACTTTCCGCGCAAGTTCAAAATCTCGGTCACAGGCTGCGCGCATTGGTGCACATATCCCGAGATCAATGACATCGGATTGACGGCCGTGCGACGCGGCGACGAGATCGGGTTCAGCTTGCGCGTCGGCGGCGGTCTGTCGACTCGTCCCCGACTCGGTGATCGGCTCGACGTCTTCGTGCCGTGGGATGCCGTGCCCGATGTCGTCGACGCCGTCGCCGCCATCTTCCGCGACTCCGACGAGTTGCGCGTGCAGCGCGCCAAAGCGCGCATGAAATTCTTATTTCTCACGCATGGCTGGACGCCGGATCGATTTCTCGCCGAACTCAACTCTCGACTAGGCTACGCGCTAGGTCCCGCCGTTCCGGAAGTACCGCCTGATGGCTCGTTCCGCGATCACGTCGGAGTCCATCCCGAGAAGGGTGGCGGGTTGTTCTATGCGGGTTTCACAGTCGCCTCGGGCCGCATCTCCCCGGATGCCCTCCGTTCTCTCGCTTCGCTCGCCGACGAATATGGCACTGGAGCGCTGCGCACGACGGCAATGCAGAACGTCGTCGTGCTCGGCATCCCGGCGGAGCGGCTCGGTGCATTTCAAAGGGCGGCTGCGCGCAGCGCGGCGCCGCCACTGGAAGGGTCGCCGTTTCGTCGAGGGATACTCGCGTGCACCGGCTCGGAGTACTGTAAGCTCGCCGTTGCCGAGACGAAGCGGTTCAGCCTGGATCTCATTCCAGAGCTCGAGCGCCGACTCCCGGGTTTCCAGTCGCACGTGAAGATCTTCGTCACCGGCTGCCCAAATGCCTGCGGTCAACATTGGATAGCCGACGTTGGGCTACAGGGCGCTGCCGACGGCTTTGACATATTCATCGGTGGCGGGCTCGGTGCCGCGCCGGGATTTGCCGACCGAATCGGAGTCCGCGTCGCAGCAGCGGAGACCGCGGATGCATTGGAAACGCTGTTCCGCGAATATCTGGGCGGCCGTGCGGGCGACGAGACGTTCCGGGCATGGACCGCGCGTGTCGGCCCAGAGTACGTCAAGACCGCGCTCGCGATGGCTCGATCACAACCATGATGAATCGCAGGGGGCTTTTCCCCACGTTGGCGTACCGATGCGGCCGATCGGCGCGAAAAACCAGGGAGTCCCCCCGCGCAATCGTATGCGTGTCGGCGCCGAGCGTCAGCGTGAGGCTCCCGGTGAGGGCGTAGAGCATCTCGCGTGACCCGGGTGGGTGCGCGGCGCCATCGTACCCGTCACCTGGCGCGATGCGCCAATCCCATACCTCGGACTGATCCGATCCGATCAGCAGCGTCGCGACGCTGCCCGGAAGCCCATGCCACAACTCGGCGGCGTCGGCCGCGCGCACGATGCGCACGGGCGGCGACTCGTCGACCTCGACCAGCCGCGGAACGGAGACGCCGAGCGCATCGGCAATGCGACACAGCGTCGCAATGCTCGGATTGGTCCGCGCTTGCTCGATCTGCACGAGCATGCCTTTGCTAACGCCTGAGCGCGTCGCGAGCGCGTCGAGCGTCCACGACCGCCGCGTGCGCAGCGCGTGTACGGTGCGCGCGATCGCCGCCGCGATGGCGTCCGGGTCGGTCACCGTATACTGACCATAAATGTCAGTATATATTACCGCCATGGCACCACTGCTCGCCATACTCGCCTCGATTTGTTACGGCAGCGCGGACTTCCTCGGCGGGCTCGCCAGCCGCAAAAGCTCGGCGCTCGCGGTCGCAGCGGTCTCGCAGTTCGTGGGTCTAGCGCCCCTCGCGATCGCGCTGCTCGTGGCGGGGCCGAGCACGCCGAGCCGCGCGGATCTCGCGTGGGGTGCGGCCGCCGGCCTGGCGGGCGCCGCGGCGCTCGCCCTCTTCTTCAAGGCGCTCACGCTCGGCCGCATGAGCGTGAGCGCTCCAATTGCTTCGGCGACGGGCGCCGCGGTCGCCGTGCTCATTGGCTTCGCGCTCGGTGAGCGCCCCGGGCCCCTCGTGCTCGCCGGGTTCGCCCTCGCAGTCGTGTCGATCGTGCTCGTCGCTCAAGACCGATCGGGCCCCGACGGCTCGACCGAGCGTGGCGTGCTCACCGCGCTGGCGTGCGGCATCGCGCTCGGCGCGTGGTATGCCTGCTTGCACCCCACGTCGATCGCGGCAGGGCTGTGGCCACTCGTGATGGCCCGGGCGGTATCACTCCCGCTGCTGGGTCTCGCCACAAGATTGAGGGGTCGGTCGCTCCGCCTCCCGCGAGACGTGATGGCTATTGCGCTGCCGTCGGGTACGCTCGATATCGTCGCGAATGTCTGCTATCTGATTGCCGTGCGGCAGGGTATGCTGAGCGTTGTCGCGACGCTCGCCTCGCTCAATCCCATCGTGACCGTCGCCCTCGCGTGGTCGGTGCTCCACGAGCGCTTGCGCCCCGCCCAATATCTCGGACTCGCCTTGGGGCTCGCCGCGATGGCGATGATCTCATTGGGATAGGTAAGGCTCCATGTGGACAAGCACGCCTTGCACAAAAGGCGCGACCGCGAGGATCGCGCCCTTGACCGAGCCGCTGAGCTCGTGCGCGTCATGAAGCGACATGTGCGGGTCCGCCTGCACATGAATCTCGACAAAGTACCCGAGTCCCGACCGTCGCATTTTCAGATTCTCGATCATGCGCACGCCGGCGGTCGACATCGCGGCCTCGCGAACGCGAGCGATCAGCGCGGGACTCGGCGCGGTGTCCATGAGATCGGCGAGCGCCGGCCGCAGCATGTGCGCGCCGTTGTACGCGACGATGCCGGCCGCGACGAGCGCTGCCCAGTCGTCGGCGGACTCCCATCCGCGTCCCCCGATAACGTGACCGCCGATCAGCGCGACCGCGATCCCGATGAACGCCGCGCCCGAGCTGACGGCGTCGCTCAGGTGATGCCACGCATCCGCGCGAATGACGGTGCTCCCGATCGCCGTCCCGACATCGTTCACGCGCCGGTAGAGATAGACCTTCACCACGAACGCGATCCCTGCCACGGCGAGCGTGAACGGCTCGGGCAGACGATGAGGTGTCTGGATCAAATGGACGGCGCCGGCGGCGATCGCGATCGCCGCCGCGATCAGCAGCAGCGCGACCGCCATACTGGCGAGCGGCTCCGCCTTGCCGTGACCAAACGGGTGGTTCTCGTCCGCCGGTTGCGCGGCGACGTGCAGACCGAACCAGACAATGAGCGACGCCAGGATGTCGCTCGACGACTCGGCCGCGTCGGCCACGAGTGCGTACGAGTGTCCGAGGACGCCTGCCGCGAGCTTCACCAGGACGAGCCCGATGTTCGCGGCCAGCCCGGTTTGGGTGGATCGGATGCCCCGTTCTGCTCTCGCCTGCAGGAGACCCGACTGCGCTCGCGCGGACACCATCTATCAAATCTTGACGCCACGGTCAGGCGCCCGCTAGCCTCCCTTCCATGACTGTCTCAACTGTCTCAGCATTCCTGAAAGAACACTTCCGGCATTTCAACGCCGCCGCTTTGATGGACGCCGCGGCCGGCTACAGCCGTCATTTGGACACCGGCGGCAGCATGTTGATGACGCTCGCCGGCGCGATGAGCACGGCCGAGCTGGGGCGGTCCTTGGCCGAGATGATCCGCCAGGGCAAGGTGCAGGGGATCGCCTGTACGGGGGCGAATCTCGAAGAAGATGTGTTCAACCTGGTCGCCCACAAACACTACACGCGCGTCCCGAATTACCGCGATCTGACGCCCGCTGACGAGCAGAAGCTCCTTGAGCGGCACATGAACCGGGTCACCGACACGTGCATCCCGGAGGCCGAGGCGATGCGGCGGATCGAGCGCGCGGTGCTCGCGGAATGGGTCAAAGCGGATCGCGAGGGCAAGCGCTATTTCCCGCACGAATTTATGTATCGCATCCTGCGCAGTGGCGTGCTCAAAAGCGAGTACGAGATCGATCCGAAAGATTCGTGGCTGTTGGCCGCCGCCGAGCGGGATTTGCCGATGTTCGTTCCCGGCTGGGAAGATTCGACACTGGGCAACATGTACGCGGGCCACTGCATCTCCGGCGACGTGTGCAACGTGCACACGGTGCGGACGGGCATCGAGTACATGATCAAGTTGGCGGACTGGTACCAGACAACGTCCGCTACGTCCTCGATCGGTTTCTTCCAGATCGGCGGCGGCATCGCGGGCGATTTTCCCATCTGCGTCGTGCCCATGCTGCACCAGGATTTGCAGCGGCCCGACGTTCCACTCTGGGGCTACTTCTGCCAGATCTCGGATTCCACGACGTCTTACGGGTCGTACTCCGGGGCTGTCCCCAACGAGAAGATCACCTGGGGCAAGCTCGGCGTGGACACGCCCAAGTTCATCATCGAGTCCGACGCCTCGATCGTCGCGCCCCTCATCTTCGCGCTCGTACTCGGCTGGTAACGCGCCCTACGGGTATCGCCACGCGTACGTGACGCTGAGTTGCGTCTGAGCGTAGTACGCGGCCGGCGAGGGCACGTTGTTCGCGTTTGTGACCCGCGCGAGCTGCACGCTGAGCGTGATCGGCAAGATGCGGGTCAGTAGCTGAGCGGAGAGGTCGCCCAGGTAAGCGGTTTGCACGGGATGCCCGGGCTCGTTCGTCGGAAATGGTGGGTTCCCGACGTTGACCGGCGAGACCGCGGGCCGGGTGTCGATGCGCAGCAGACCGCGACGCCAACGGCCGATATCGGCGCCGATGCGAAGGAGCCCGGTGGGGAAGGCCTCGGCCCCAAGCCGGAGATAGTCGGCGTCGGGCCCGAGCTGAGACCCGATCGGCTCGTTCCAGAACTGCTGGACCTCGAAATAGTACTTCCGCATGTACAAGTAACTGTCCGATCGATCGTACTCGACCTCGGCGTCGATCGGGACCGATGCCAGGATGGGAATCGGGGTATCGGCCACGAGGCGCCAGCCAAGTTGGTCCGGCGTCTTCGCCCTATCGGCCGCATCGATCTGGATGTCGTCGACGAAGAGCTCACCGGCCAGCGTCACGGGACCAAGGCGTGTTCGCAGAGCGAAGAAATCGATGAGGTTATCTCTCGCGTCGTCGCCGGTGCGTCCCGTGTCGTGCTGGATGATGAGATACGGCAGGAACGGGTCGACATAGAGCAGATCGGGTGCTCGCGAACCGCGGGACGAGACCGCGGTCTCGCCAATAGTGAGCTCCAAGGCGCGGTCCGGTCGCCAGGTGATCTCGTGCGCGAAAAGCCAGCGGTAGAAGTGGAGCGGCTGGAGCCCTGAGGCTAACCCATCGTGGGCGGAATCGAGCGTGACGTCGTTCAGCAGCCCGGCGTACGCACGCCCTTCGAAGTGCGCCGTTCGGAACCCAAAGGCGAGCCGATCGATCGGCGGGCCGTTGGCTGAGAGCGCATACGAGTCGTTCCCGGAGCCGAGCCAGGCCTCTCGACCACGGCCGAGGGTCGCGTAGAAGGCACCGGCGCCGGCCGCGATGTACGTCTCGTCGAGGTTCGCCGCGACCTTGTTCTTGAGTCCCTCATCGGCCGGGAGCGTGGGATCGTTCCTCCCGCTCGTTTCGACGTAGCCGGAAACGACGACTGCGACGTGATGTCCGTCGCCCCAGGTCACGCGCGGCTGCAGGACGCCGACGAGCGGCGGCGTCCCGTCATCGGTCGGTCGTACGTTCTCCCAAAGAGGACGGAAGACCCCGTTTGAGAGTCCTGTCGCGCGGACAGTCGCGGCCGCGCCGCCCCGCAGGGCCGGCATAGTGTCAGCCGGCGCGGGCGCGAATCGTGCACGCAACGCGTTCAAAAGGGGTCCGACACATTGACGTTGCGTTCTGGCAGCTTCGAGCGCGGACCGGATCGCGCCGACCTCGTAGGGTCGATTGGGCGAGACACGGGCGGCCGCGCAGCCGAGTCGCTCCAGCGCGGCGAGCTGCGCATAGGCGGGATCGTCGAGCGGAAGAGTGACAAGGCCGGACTGCGCGTGAGCGCAGTCGGGGAAGCAGAGCGCGGGGAGCGCGGCGAGCGCAATGAGCGCGAGTTGGGTCCCGTTGGCCATGAGGTCCGGTTGCAGCGCAATTTATGAGCAGGTTCTCTTTCGGTCACGGTGGAACCCAACGTTCCGGTCTGGGTAGCGGCATGCTAGCGTGGGGAGATACCGCTACTTTGCTGGCACCCCACGTGTCACTTACCTCATCCCTCATGCACTCGCGGACCACGCGCCTCATCTTGCTGGCGGCTACCGCCCTGATGCTTCCGGGGACGGTGCGCGCCCAGTACTTCGGAGAGAACAAGGTGGCCTACCGGAATTTCGATTTCCGGGAGATGCACACCCCTCACTTCGATATTTACTACTACACAGCGGAATCCTTGGCCACCGCGGACGTGGCTCGCATGGCGGAGCGATGGTACGAGCGCCATTCGGCAACGCTGCGCGACACGTTCCCCAAGAAGCCGATCGTACTGTTCTCGGATCCGCCGGCGTTCTCGCAACAGAATATCGCCTACATCCCGCTCGGCGGCCCCGTCGGCGGTGTGACGGAGCCCATCCGGAATCGCGCGATCATTCCGATGAGCCCCGACTATCACCAGACCGACCACGTGCTCGGCCACGAGTTGGTGCACACCTTCCAGTTCGACATCGCTGAGAATATCCGCGGGCCGGGCGGGGGCGGGATCGGAGCGTTCGAGCGCATTCCGCTGTGGGCCACTGAAGGCATGGCCGAGTATCTCTCGATCGGCCGCGATGACCCGAACTCGGCCATGTACCTGCGCGACGCCGTGTTGCGGAACGACATCCCGTCCCTCCGCAGGCTGGGACGCGGCAACTACTTCATTTATCGGTGGGGCCAGATCTTCTGGGCGTACGTCGGCGGCAAGTACGGCGACGATGTGATCCCGCGACTCTTCCGCCAGGCGCTGCGCACGGGCTTCGAGCCCGCGGTGCGGAACGTCCTCGGAATGTCGAGTGACTCACTGAGCCGTGAGATGGCCGCCGCGATTCGCCGCGAGGTGCAGCCGCAAGTGAACGGGCTCGTTCGTCCCGAGAACGTGGGCGATCGTCCGTTGCAGCCGATGAGCCGGCGGTTCGGCGACATCGACGTCGGGCCGGCCCTCAGTCCTGACGGCAAGTACGTCTCGTTCTTCACGCAACGCGGTCTGTTCCAGATCGATCTCTACGTGGCCGATGTCGAGACGGGCCGGATCGTGCACAAGCTGACCAGCATCAACTCGAACCCGCACTACGACGCACTGAATTTCGGCGGCTCGGCCGGGTCGTGGTCACCCGATGGGCAGCGCCTCGCCGTAGGCGTCTACGCGAAGGGCAAGGAAATGATCGGGATCTTCAACGTCCAGCACGGCGGCTTGGAACGGAAGATCGATATTCCCGAAGTCACGACGGCCGAAGACATCTCATGGGGTGTCGACGACAAGTTGGCGTTCTCCGGCAACCACGGCGGCATCACGGACTTGTACGTGTACGATCTCAAGACCGGGAAAACGACGCAGCTCACGGATGACCGGTTTGCGCAGATTCAGCCAGCATGGTCGCCGGATGGCAAGTACATCGCCTATGTGACGGACAGCGGCACCACGGACATGAACAAGCTGGCGTGGGGCCCGCTCCACGTCATGATCCGCGACATGACGACGGGCACGTCGCGCATGCTGCCGACGTTCCCAAACGCCAAGGCGATCAATCCGCAGTGGACGCCCGACGGCAAGGGGATCTACTTCGTCGCCGACCGGAATGGCATTCCCGACATCTATCGCGAGAACATCGAGACTGGCGAGATCATCCAGATCACGCGGATCGCGACGGGCGTGACCGGCATCCTACCGATGTCGGCCACGATGACCGTGGCACGGACCAGCGGCCGGCTCATGTTCGACGTGTTCGCCCGCGAGGGATACGAGCTGCATCGCTTGGATCCGGAAGCCGCGGCCGGCACGCCGCTGGTCGCTGGACAAGGTGACACCACCTCGGTCGGCGTTCTGCCGCCGACGGATGTGCCAGGCGGCGGGGCGGTGACCGCCCGCATTGCCGACGCCAGCACGGCACTGCCACCCGAGCATGATTTTCCGACCGGGCCGTACCATCCCTCGTTCGGACTCGAGTACCTCGGCTCGCCAGGCGTGGGTGTGGCCGTCGGGGGACCGTTCGGCAGCGGACTCGCCGGTGGCGTCTCGGCGTATTTCGGCGATCAGCTCGAGAACAACGTCCTCGCCGCGCAGCTCGCCGGGTCTGGGCAGATCCAGGACTTCGGCGGCGAGGTCTTGTACATCAATCAGGCGCACCGGCTCATCTATGGTGCCAGCGTCGGTCACATTCCGTACTTGACTGGTGGGACGTTCGTGAGCGACACGACGCTGCCGACGTCTGGCGGCGGGTCGGCCCCAGGACAAGTCATCCACGAGGTCTTCGAGCGCGCGTTCTATGAGACCGGGACGGTGTTCGCCCAATATCCGTTCTCACAGTACCGGCGTCTCGAGTTGAGTGCGGGATATACATACCTGCACTATCAGATCACCCAGGACGAGTACATCACCGACAACTTCGGGAACGTCCTGGCCGCGAATTACAACCAGGGGTTCCCGGGCACGCCGCCCGGGCTCAGTCTCTGGCAGACGAGCATTGCGTATGCGACCGACTACACGACGTTCGGGTTCACCTCGCCGATCGCCGGCGCGCGATATCGATTCGAGGTCGATCCGACATTCGGTAACCTCCTGTATACGACCGTGCTGGGCGATTACCGGCGGTACATCTTCGCCAATCCGGTCACCTTCGCGTTCCGGTTGACTCACTACGGGCGGTATGGTCGCGACGCCGAAGACTCGTCGACGCTCTTTCCGTTGTACGTCGGCGATCCGTATTTCATCCGCGGGTACGATTACAACACGATCAACATCAACGAGTGCCAGGGACCGACCGTGGCGAACGGCGGCTGCCCGGTGCTCGACCGGTTGTTCGGCAGCAAGATCGCCGCGGCGAACTTCGAGATCCGGTTCCCGCTGACCGGTGTCGCGCAATACGGGTTGATCAACTTCCCCTATCTGCCGATCGACGTCGCGCCGTTCCTCGACGCTGGTGTCGCGTGGTACAACCACGATACGCCGGTGTTCAAGTTCTCCGAGACCTCGAGCCAGCGCATTCCGGTGTTCTCCAGCGGCATCAGTACCCGTATCAACGTGCTCGGCTACATCGTCGCCGAGGTCTTCTGGGCCTATCCGTTCCAGCGACCTATGCAAAAATCCGGGATCTGGGGATTCCAGATACTCCCGGGCTGGTGAGCAATTTTTCCAAAGGCCCGCCTCGCTTCGCGTAGGCGGGCCTTTAGCTTATGCGCATGTCTGGTTCGCCTGTGACTCGCTTGCGTAGGACTCGTTTGCGCATGGCTCAGTGTGTGCCTCGTTCGTTGCTCGTACTGGCACTGGCGTCGGCGTCGATGGTTTTGCGTATGCCTCGTTCGTTGCTCGTACTGGCACTGGCGTCGGCGTCGATCGCTTTCGCGTCCGCGCGAAGCGCGGCGCAGACATTGACCGTGCATCTCGATACCACGGCCCACGAGATGGTCATGGAGATGTCGCCGATCAACCTGCATCGCATGGTCGAAGCGCAGCCTGGCACCATCACGATCCCGTTCGATGGCTGGCTGCAAGGCTACGACTGCCAGCTCGTGGACGCGCATGGCAAGCCGCTGCCGCACGCCTTCATTCATCACGTCAACCTGATCGCCCCGGAAAAGCGCGAGCTCTTCAGCCCGATCATGCTGCGTATCGGCGCCCAGGGCTCGGAAACTCCAGCCGTCGAACTGCCGAAGATTCTGGGACTCCGGGTTCACCGCGGCGACACGCTGCTCGTGACCGCGATGTTCCAAAACGCGGGCGCTCACGACATCGTCGGCGCACGACTCCTCATCCGGATGCCGTACAGGGCCTCCGGCGCGGTCAATGCGGTTTCCATCTACCCGATGTACCTCGACGTGATGCCACCGGCCGTCGCGAAGTCGTACGACTTGCCCGCGGGCCACTCCGAGAAGAGCTGGGAAGGCCACCCGGCGGTCTCCGGCCGCATTCTCGCCCTCGGCGCGCACATGCACAAATACGGCACCGCGCTACGGTTCGAGGATATCACCGCCAACAAAGTGCTGTGGGAGACGAAGCCGATCGTCGACAAGACCGGCGAGCCGGTCGACATGCCGGTCAAGACGTTCTGGTGGAGCTTGGGGCTCCCGGTCCGTCCAGACCACGTGTATCGGGTCACCGCCATCTACGACAATCCCACGGGACGCACCATCCCAATGGGCGGGATGGGCACACTCGGTGGCGTCTTCATGCCGTCGAACGTCGAAGCGTGGCCACACGTCGACCGCACGGCGCCCGACTACGTGCTCGACCTCAAGGACACCATGTCAACGGAAGACATGGCCGGCATGGCCGGCATGGATCACTAGGGAGTCGGCGTACACGGCGGCGAACGGTCCGTGGTCGGCATGCACGTGAAGTCGTCGACGCCCATGTTCTTATTGATCGTGTACGCCGCGATCTGATTGCGCGCTTGATCGTCCGTCATTGGCAGACGCCGCGCCGCGTGCGACTCGGCCGCCCAGAACCGCACGCCACAGATCTGCGTGTCCGCGCAGAGCATGTGCGCGGTCTTGCGGAGCTCGTCGTCAGACTTCGCGACCTTCGACGACACGACCACGAAGCGAATATCGCCGGAGGTGCCGAGCAGCTTGACGTCCTCCGATTGCCACGTGGAGAGAAGCAGGGAGAGGACGAGCGCGAAGCGGCCGGGCATCGCGTCAAAGCTACCGACGGCCGGGACGGTGGCATGTGACCCGCGTCACGACCGCGTAGCTTTCTCATCTATGCCTGTTTGGCTTGAGTGCCTGCTGGCCGTAGGGATCGTGAGCGCCATTCCGTTGGCGAGCGCGGTCGTCTTGCTCGTGGATCCGACGGTGCTACGTCGCGCCGTCCCCGTGCTCGTCCGGTTGGCCACCGGCGCGCTCATTGGCGCCGTGTTGTTCGACCTGATCCCGGAAGCTCTTGCCGCCGGTCAGCGACCCTCGCGTGTTGCCACTTCGCTTGTCGTGGGCCTCCTCGGCTTTGGACTTATTGACCAGGTGTTCGACCGCCTCACATCGAGTCGGCGCATCGTCTGGCTCAACTTCACGGGTGACGTCTTGCACAACGCGGTCGATGGCGTGCTCATCGCCGCGTCGTTTCTCGCGAACCCATCGGTCGGCATCATCGCCACGCTCGCCGTCTCGCTGCACGAGATCCCTCGCGAGCTTGGAAGCCTGGGCATTTTCATCCATGGCGGCCTCGCGCCCGCACGCGCCTATGGCCTCAATGCGCTGACCGGTCTCGCGGCGCTCGGGGGCGCGGCGCTGACACTCGTCATCGGGCTCCGCGCCCGCGGGATCGCGACGGAGATGATTCCGATCGCCGCGGGCACGTTCCTCTATCTCGCTGGCACCCTGATACGGTCGACCGGCCGCCCGCGCCTCGCGGACGCTGGTTGGATCGCGGCCGGCGTCGCCCTGATAGCCGTTACTGAACAGTTTTTCGCATGAGGGCTTCGATCTCGCTGGCCTCACGCGGCGCGGTCGACATGCGTTTGAGCCCGCTCGCAGTCAGGACGTAATCGTCCTCGATGCGCACGCCGATGTTCTGGTACCGCTGGATCAGTGCGCGCACACGCTCGGCGTACGCCCGATTGCGCGGCGTGTCGGGTATGATGGACAAGATGTCGGCCTTGACGTACACACCAGGCTCGATGGTGAGCGCGTCGCCGACCGCGAATGTCTTCTCGCCGTAGTAGAACTGCGCCGGATCGTGCACATCGAGCCCGAGTCCGTGACTCGGCCCGTGCGGAGCGAAGAGACGCCATTGCGGACACGTATCCCCAGTCTGTCCGCAGAAGCCTTTCGGCGCGTCGACGACGGCGGCCGCCGAATCGATGAGATGCAACCGCACCAGCCCGGCAATGATGACGTTGCCGATGCTATCGCGCTCGGCGGTGGCGGTGACGCCGGGCTTGATTTGCCGCTCGCCCGCCGCCTGCGCGTCCCGAATGATCTGATAGATCGCCCGCTGATCAGCGGTAAACGTGCCGCTCACCGGAACCGTCCGGGTGATGTCCGCCGCGTACCCCTGCACGCTAGTGGCACAGTCCATGACGACAACCTCGCCGGTCTTCATCACGCGATCGTCGTGATCGTAGTGGAGCGTGGTACCGTTTGGACCGGAGCCGACAATCGACGCATAGGCCGGAAAACCGTCGCCCCCGTTCCGCCGAAACGTGTACTCCATGAGTCCCTGCACGTCCGCCTCGCTCTTGCCAGGCGCGATCTCGGCCAGCACCGCCTTGTGTCCGAGCGACGACACCGCCGCTGCGCGCTCCAGCAACGCCACCTCGGCGGGACTCTTTCGCGCCCGCATCTCGTCCAAGATCTGGGTCGCGTCGTTGACCACGAGCGACGGATGCGCCGCGCGCAGCGTCCGCACCAGCGCGCTGCCGAAGCTCAACGAGTCA
>Ga0210387_10000524_pt1 | contig 27136 bp, 26 predicted proteins | sample IncBWC7OmetaG_FD_160108 | JGI IMG/M metagenome (GOLD analysis project Ga0210387, IMG submission 160108) | Forest soil microbial communities from Barre Woods Harvard Forest LTER site, Petersham, Massachusetts, United States - Inc-BW-C-7-O ...
TGGTGGCGGTGGGGGAGATCCAGGTGTGGGAGATCCAGGTGTCGGTAATCCGGGAGATCCAGGTGTCGGTAATCCGGGAGATCCAGGTGTCGGTAATCCGGGAGATCCAGGTGTCGGTAATCCGGGTGATCCAGGCGCCGGTAATCCGGGTGATCCAGGTGTCGGTAATCCGGGTGATCCAGGCGCCGGTAATCCGGGTGATCCAGGCGTCGGTGGTCCGGGTGATCCAGGCGTCGGTGGTCCGGGTGATCCAGGAATTGGCAATTCGGGAGACCCCGGCGATCCGGGAGTTGACGATCCGGGAGACCCCGACGATCCGGGGAGCCCTGCCAGCTCAGCCGTCGATCCCAGTGATCCTGACGACAGCGCTGAAACCAACACACAATGTAAGTTGAGTTGCGACATTGTGTATGCGGCTGAACTGAGCGTCTGTGCGCTGCTGTCCGAATTTCCCCCGCTTGCTATCGCGTGTGCAGGTAAAGCGACCGAGGACGTATTGGAATGCTTTCAGGTTTGCAATGCCCAAGGTAACAATTGAAGGAGGCAAAAATGACGAGCCTCAAGCAGCTAAGCTGGCTCAAATACGTGATCTTTGGATTTTCCGTCGCCGTCGAAGGTGCAATCTTGATGCTACTGCCAAGACAGGAGCGCACTTCCATCCAAGGTCTACTACGAATCGTGGTAATGATTATGCCGTTAGTCGTTTTGTTTCTCGTTCACAAAATGTGGCCTTCTCATGCCGAGGGAGGACCCTCGACGAGTCGCTGGACTAGCTTTTTCGTTCTCTTTATTCTCGTTCTCGTCACTTTCGAGTTTTTGAGGCCTTCATGGCGATCCCTATCACAGACTGAAAGCGTTGACCGCATTGTGACGGCGGGAAACGGATTGCTGCTCCCTGGCTTCATGCTGGCCATCTTCATTGCCGCAATAATGCTCAGGTCCCGAAGAAAGTCCTAGAGTTCGACTGGAAGTGGCCCTGCTGTTCCTAAGATCGATCTGAAAGAGCGCGATGAAGCGATGAAAGTAATTGGCCCCTCACTGTAGCCAGCGAGGTACGCCGAACAGGTCTGCTGCAGTGGAAGGCTTCTGTCATGCACCAATTATTCGACTGGCGTCGGGTCTTGATCTTCACTCCTCTGGCGGCGTCAGTCGGGGTTTTGCTCGTGTACGGTCGAGATATGTCATTACTTCATAAGCAAATGGTTGCAATCGCGGTTCTACTTTTTGCCGTCTTCTCAATCCTTTATCAAACGGTACCGATGCGCGAGCCACTTTCGTCAACAAACCGCAAGTCTATTCTAGTGTGTGTCGCGTGCGGGATTCTCGTCTATATTTGGCTCGCCGGCACGAGGTTCTTTCAGCACGCCCCGCTTTGGAAGCTGTTCCTTCTCATTTTCGCGGCAGCTGAAGCTGTCGTGATTTGGATAGCCCGCAGAGCATCAAGCGGTGAGCGCGTTTGACAAGGGTGACAAAGTTACTCGAAATCTTCCGAGAGCGAATCGTGAGGCTTAGGTTGAAGCGTTCATTATGCTTGTTTATCTGCCCAATGGTGGCGGCCTCTGTCTTTGCTGTTTCGCCCTCCTCCACTTCGGCTCAGACCCAAAGTGACGAGGCGAGCGCATTGGCTAAGCGTGTGAGTGCTCTGGAGGATGAGATAAAAGCGATTCGGGAGCAATTGGATTCGATTCGCAGTCTATCCCTCCCGAAGCAGAATGTGTCTGCACTGAATGCGGAGCTGCACGTCGACGGTGCATCGATCATCGGAGAGCAAACTGCGAAATTGATCGTGGTTGAGTTCTCTGACTACGAATGCCCGTTTTGCAAGATTTCGTTTAATAGGATCATCCCAGAACTTACCACTCAATACATTCGCACCGGAAAGGTAAGATATCTTGTGCGTGATTTCCCGCTCCATCCTGGCGCACTGAAGGCAGCTGAAGCAGCGCACTGTGCGGGTGACCAAGGACAATTTTGGCTGATGCATGATCGGATGATGTCAAGTTCCGACGCTCTGGACCGGAAGAGCCTTTCTGTTGACGCTCAAGACTTCGATTTGGATATGGCGAGTTTTGATAAGTGCCTCGATCTTGGGAAGTACTCTCGGGAGGTCCAGGAAGAGATGGCCCAAGGTATGATGGCTGGAGTTGCTGGGACTCCCACATTCTTTTTAGGAACCATCGACGCGAAAGGCCAGACGGTGAAAATTGTTCAAAAAATTGATGGCGCTGTCCGGTTCGCTACCCTGCGACGCGCAATAGATGGTTTGCTTGCAAGTCAAAAATAGCACGGGTTGCTAATTTCGCGTGTACCTTACGTCGCTTTCTATTGTGGGTTTTCTGGTGGTGGTGAGTGGAATTCTGGGGCACTCGCGAGTAGACGATGAGTCCAATCGGCGTGTGTCCAACCCTTCTGCGGGTCCTCGGTCGGTGCAGGAAGCTTTGACACCACCCCAGTGACCCTCCTTGGGAGTTTAATGACGCCCACCCTACGCTTCTACACACTGCAATCTTCTGCTGCCTTGCGCACTGGCACGCGCGTTGAGAAGATCAATTCCGAGCGCGGCGATTCCCATGTGAACGGTGCGCACGGCACGGTCAATACGTCGCTCGGCGCAAAAATGTGGCACGGCCAAGTCACGCATGGTTACTTGGTGGTGTGGGATGACTGCAAGACGCCTGCGTTCGTTGTGGGTGACAGAATCCGGAAACTGACGAAGGAATAGCGCCGCGATTCGGCCTGTGCGTGGAAGCGAACTGACTGGGAACACTCACGCTTGGGATTCGCGAACGCCCCGATCTTCGATGAAGAAACGGTCTCATCGGGGCACCTCTCGGAATGGATCTCGTCAGTGCCTGTGAAAGCTATCCTGCAGCTCCCTTCCCTTCTACTAGGTCCACCAAGAGTTGATGAAGTTCAGTAGCGGCTGGTTCTTCATCCGTTAAAACTAATAATTGCTGAATCGCCATCAGGCCCTGAATACAGGCAGCGGCGGTTGCTCCGAACATTCCGCTCGCCTTTTGAGGAACGAAACTAACTTCGTACGGAGTCAACCAATCGTGATGTTGACCAAACGTAAACGAGTTCGGATGCGAAAACTCGCTCAAAAAGCTGTAGTTCTCAATCGCATCTTCGGGCATAACTTCGCCAAAGGCTTTAATCATCTTGCTGATATGAGCCGCTGTCGGAAACATCTCACCGGTTGATGGAAATTGTTCGGTCATGTAGCGACTTCCAGTAGTTATTGCCAAGAGAAATTTCCACGCTGCGTCGTAATTCTTCGCGTCAATATGCTGCTTCAAGTGCTTTTTGACGTAGTAAGCGTGAGCGCCCAGCTCATACGCGGAGCGAGCCAGGATGATCGCGGAAGGTCTATTTCCAGCATCATCCAATGTGAGCAACCCATTCAGTAACGCGCTCAAGTGAAGTAGCCACGAAAAACAATAAACCTGCGCACCCCAATTGACCAATTCTCGCGTCGCAGGTTGTTTTGGGGGAACGGACGGACGGGATAGATTCGGAAAACTGAAAGTCTTCGTGTGGTCTGCTATCAAGCGAAGCGCTTCAAAAGAGCTTTCTTTCACCGCGATCTTTCCTCAGTGCCAAGAGCTAATCGGCACGATTATTTCACCAAAGCTCGTCGTCTGCGGCGCTGCCGCGATGGCACTCATCAATCACAATTAAATCAAAAAAGCCCGGAGAGAATTCCCGGAACAGCTTCTGCCGTTCTTCAGGGCCTGTGATGGCCTGATAGAGCCCCAGGTATATTTCGTAGGCCGTATCGATGCGGCGCTTCTTGTCCAAGGCGGTTGGGAGTTCCATCTCGGAGCCGTCTTGGCGCTCGATAGTCTTCGTGCCGGTGCTAAGTTTAGCCATTGCCGCGCCGAAGGGGCGGAAATCATTCACCACCGTTTGATCGACGAGAACGTTGCGGTCGGCAAGAAATACGATGCGCTTTTTGCGCCCGGCTTTCCACAATCGCCAGATGATTTGAAACGCCGTATAGGTCTTGCCGGTGCCGGTTGCCATGACGAGCAGGATTCGGTTCTGGCCCTTTGCAATCGCTTCTACCGTCGCGTTGATCGCGTTTGTCTGATAGTAGCGGGGTGCTTTGCCGCTGCCATCGTCGAAATAGTCCTGTAAGACAATCTCTTCCTCGCCGGGAGTGAGCCCTTTCCAAGCGCGGTATTTTGACCAGAGATCCTTCGGCGAAGGGAAAGCGTCGAGAGAAAGTGAAGCTTCCTTCTCAGTTGCGCCTCCGGTACGGTCGTGGAAGACAAAGCCGTCACCGTTTGATGAAAACACAAACGGGATGTTGAGAGTCACCGCGTAGTCAAGCGCCTGCTGCATCCCATCCCATAGTTGTTCACTAGCGGTTCGGATTCTTGTAACGATGGATTTCGCTGAAGTTCTTCCAGGGAAACGGGGGTTGTCAGTTGCATGATTTTCTCAAACTCGATGCTTTCGCCGTCCGGATGTTTATGGATGCCTCTCGTGATTTTGCAAACGGCTACGACTTCGCGGTCTGGACTGGTCACATATCCGATCACGAGATCGCCCGGCTTGGCTTCTACGAAGTATTTGTACTTCTGCCTTTTATTTCCCTGCTCGTTGTGCGTTGTGTATATCTGCTTTTGTCCTACAGCATCTTCCGCAAAATTCCAAATTTTAGGATTCGCGTTCAGCCACCAATATGAAACGCCACTTGAGTGTCCATCCGAAACCGACACCCCTTCGTCGAGGTCTAGCCCCACGGCTTTCTTGAGCATTTCGAGCACTTCTGCGTCCCTGACAGGTGTAACTGTCTTGATGGACAGACGCTCGCCCTCCGGAAGATCGAACTCGCCCTTTTTGGTCCATCGAACCTTGCGAATATGTTTATGAGAGGGCCGACTTTCATCGAACATGTATTCTGATTCAATCACCCCGAAGCCGACTAACTTGCTTGTGCCTTGTTTGACAAAGAGCCCATCGCCAATTCTTAGCTTGTGCGCGAAGTCAAAGCAGGCCTTGGCATTGTTTGTAGGATTACTTTCGTCCTTGTATTTGGTTTTAAACCCGTCAAAGACCTCAGATTGCGAGTTGTAAAGGCGCAGGTCTCCCAACCCATCCCATCCAATCGTGACTATCCCATCTTCGTAAAACTCCGGCCACCGTTTCGCACCTTTACCCGCGCCTAAAACCCAGTACTTCGCTTCGAGTGGATTCTGGTCGGATGAGTACACCTCGTAAACCCAACTCAGAAATTGATCGACTTCAAGATTGAGTGGCAGATCGGTTTGTTGCCCGATCGTCTTTTCGTATAGAGCAGCAACTGGACGAATGGCCTGACTGAATTTGACCAGTTTCTCCACAAAGTCATCACCTGTCTCGAAGTGAGGCTCGATGTCCAGGAACCCCGCGGAAAACTTATCTCTTGAGTTGTAAAAGATGAACTGCTCAGGAAAGAGATAACCTACAAGTTCGCTGAGGGCTGCATCTCCAAAATAATGGAGGCTGTATTCATCGTTTGTGTGAAAATTGCGAATTCGTTCGGCCAATGGCTCTGGACCGTGCACAAGATAGACGAAGCTGGCGCGATAGCGTTCGATTGGGTGGTTGGGTCGACCAAGAGCGTTACCCCTCGCAAGGGCAAGACTTCTAAAGCAATTAAGATGGCTTCCTACCTGCTGAACATCACGCCATTCAGCTTTCTCCAGATTTTCGCGCTTGGAGAATTCCCTGAAAAACTCATAGTCTTCAGCAACTTGTCTCTGTTCGTCGAACCAAGCTCTTGACTGCGGCTTGAATTCCTGAAGGTACTGAAGAACTTTGTCCACAAATGAACTCCATGGCCGTGAGATTTGCGCGCTCCCCTGACGCCCGAATAATAGACTTTACCAATTGTGAAATCATTTCGACGGCGCATGATGCGAACCGATGCCTTATAACGCAACCTGTCCTCCGGCGGGCGGCCAAGCATCCCTCGCCTTGTCGACGGTGCTGCCGAACAGGCTTGAGACTTGGTAGAAATTTGACCAGGTAATCGACCACCCCTCACTGATTCCCCCCTGGGGGCGGGAAGCCCCCGCCGTCGAAGCGATAGCGATAGGTACTGATTCTCTGTCTATTGATTCTACAGGGGATACAGACCATGATCTGACCATTCAGTAAGCTACTGAAGGCTCACAGGCAGAACTCTCGGAGCATCTACAGCGGACTTCCAGGCAGTTACGCAGGGACTATTGCGAGGTCAGGCAAGGTTGCATGGAAGCCTCGATGCAGCACGAAAGGCAAACGAGAGGATTCCGGCCTGTAGATGTCCGCAAGTAGCACGTGAATCAGCCTACAAGCTAGAGAGCATTTCCAGGCTATCTCCCGATGATACTTATAGTTAGCTGTTAGTTCCGTTGTCAGCAATTCTAGATTAGATGGCTGTCTTGTTGCTGGCCGACATTTCGCTCGGGATTTGCTGAGGATCACTTAGGGAAGCATCCCGGACCAGTCCCGGACCAGTCCCGCCCCAGTCCCGCCCCAGTCCCGGACCGGTCCCGGACCAAATCCCAGCACCATCCCGGCATCAATCCCAGCACCATCCCGGCACCAATCCCAGCACCAATCCCGGCACTTTCCCGGCACTTTCCCGGACCCAGTCCGCAACAATTCGAAGGTTCTCAATCGCGTCTTGCTGTCTGCTTTCTTGCGAAACCGACATCGTCATCCTAGCTGCTTCTATGGCCGCATTTCGGTCGCTCGTTCTAGGCATGGCTGGCACTTGTGGCGAGCAGCAGGATCGCGAAAGCCTTGCGGTTCGTGTCTTCGCTTCGCCCATCCGCCGGAGGATAGAAGGTAGGGGAGCAATTCAGAACTGATATCTGACTTTTGAATAGCATTGACTAGCTTATCTTCTTGGCTAGCAATCTTTCCGACTGCTCCACGCACTCTTTGGCAAGTCTCCCGATATTCGCCTTCCCTTCCCTGTTCCTTTTTGTTCTTGACTAATCCAAGCGGCTTCGCTTATTATCTGACCGTCGGGCACAGTCCGACAAGGGAGAACGAATATGGAGACGCTTTTCGCAGAACAACAATCAACCATGGCTTTCCCCAAGCGTCTCACGGAAGAGTTCCGTCCTCGGCGAGTGAGTGAGTTCATTGGCTTGTCCAAACAGAAGAAAGTTCTGTCTAGCCTGCTCCATTCACCACGGGCTTGCTCATTGCTGTTCGTTGGGGAACCGGGCACAGGAAAGACCACGATAGCGATAGCTTTCGCGGCTGAATTAGAAGCGGAATTGCATCATGTTCCGTCTCAGCAATGCAATCTGGAAACCTTACAAGGGATCATCGCACAGTGCCATCGCGTAGCGTTTAACTTCACCACTGGCAAAGCTGCCCGTTTCCATGTGGTGCTCATTGATGAAGCAGATTGTTGCTCCGATGCAGCACAGAAGTATCTCTTGAGCAAGATGGACAGCACCAATGCTCCCCCGCAGACCATCTTTATTTTCACGGCGAACAGCGTAGATCGCTTGGAAGAACGTTTCTTGTCCCGGACTCTGCGTTTGGACTTCACAAGCTACGGCAGCGGCTCGGAAATTACCGAATTATTAGAGCGAATCTGGACCGCGAAGGCTCCAGCCAATGCGGAACGGCCAGTGTTCAAGAGGCTGGCTTGTGGAAACGTTCGCCAGGCATTGCAGAATCTCGAACTGGAATTGTTGTCCGCGTAAGCATCACAAATCATACAAGGGAGAAACGCCATGCCTACCGTATATGAAATTGTCACGGAACAAATCATCGCCAAGCTAGAGCAAGGTGACGTGCCGTGGCGCAAGCCTTGGATCACGAAAGAGCCATGCAACCTCGTGAGCCAGAAAGCATACAGGGGAATTAACACATTCCTGTTGTCGGCCAGCGGATTCCCAAGTCCGTATTGGCTGACCTACGCGCAAGCAGTCAAGCTAGGTGGACACGTCAAGAAAGGCGAACACGGTCACATTGTAGTGTTTTGGAACATCGGCGAAGAGAAAGTTAATCCCAAGAATGGCAAGCTACAGAAACCATTCTTGCTCCGGTATTACCGCGTATTCAATCTGTCCCAAACCGAAGGGATTCAATCGAAGCTAGCAATCGACGATGCGGATTCTAAGCCTGTGCCTAACATTGCAGCCTGTGACGCGCTAGCGGCCGCAATGCCTCACGCGCCACAGATCAAGCCGTCGGATAGAGCATGGTATCGGCCTAGCACAGACGAAGTAGGAATCCCCGACAAATCTGTATTTCATTCGTCGGAAGCATTCTATGCGACGCTGTTCCACGAATTGACGCACAGCACGGGCCATGCTTCCAGGGTTGGCCGTGAGGGTATCGAGCAATTGAATGGTTTCGGCAGTGAGTCCTACAGCAAGGAAGAGTTAATAGCAGAGATGGGTTCCGCGATGCTGTGCGGCGTCACTGGAATTGCTCCCGCCGTCCTTGACAACTCAGCGGCCTATATCCGTTCGTGGATCGGCGTACTGAAAGGCGATAGCAAGCTTGTCGTGACTGCTGCTAGTGCCGCACAGAAGGCAACGGACTACATACGCGGCACGCAATCGGCCGCGGCGGAGGATCACGAAACGGTCAACGCATAGCCGTTTCATTCACGATCCCGTGCGGAAATCGCGCGGGAAAGGATGGTTCACAACGACGACACGAAAGTACGAATGGCCGGACGGCACAATGCACAACGAGGCGTACCGGCCTGATCCCGTGCTGGATCACTTTGGCGAAACTGAGGCAGAGCCTTCATTGTGCCTGGAGAGAATCAACTCCAACTGGTGCTAGGATGGTCCAATGAAGATTGCAGATAACGTCAGAGATTTTCTTGCAACTATCGGCACTAAGGGCGGGAAGTCTCGTTCGAAAGCCAAGGTACAGGCTGCCCGCAATAATGGCAAGGTAGCTGGTGGCCGACCTAGAACCTACCCGAAGTGTCCCAGGTATTCCGCTCATCGTTTCACGCAGAATCGTTGCCCGTGCGGTTACGTCCGTGCGTCCTAAGAGGCAAATACTTCCTTCTCGCTTGCTTGTAGGCGGGAGAATCGCAGAACACCGTGAAGTCTCTGTAGATGCGCTCGGGACGGCTTCATCGGCAACAACTTGGCTGCCCACCTGAAGTTGCTTCAGGGAGTCCTACCGTCTACCGCCGGAGGGTGCGGATCGTTCTGGCCTAAATGATTGCCACTCGCGGATTTGTTCGGACGCTTCATTTTTCTCGCGCTCGTGTGTCGCATTGTCCCAGCGAGACCGAAGTTCTTCGAGTCTGGCGTCCACAAATCCAGCTCGGCATGATTTTCGTTCTGGTTTGTCGCGGTCAGAGTGTCCCTCTTTAGATTTGAGAATATCGCTACTGATCCCACAGATGTCAAAACGGGTATTCGCCTGTTTGATTTTACTCGGTTGCGCCGCATAGATCGCTGCAGAGCCCAAGTCTCTCTTTTTCGTGCCCTAGTTTCCGATTAGGAATGCCAGCTCAACCGGTAAAGTGGATTTTCCTAGTTTCCGGTTACGCGACTAAGCAGGCAAGTGGAGATTACGCCCGAGCTGTCCGTGATTCAGGCACAAGGGTCAGCATCGATCACCCGAGTTGTTGGCGACGGCGAGCTTACCTGTACGCGAGCCACCCTCTAAGCAAGCGCGGCCCTCGTTATTCGGAGCGCAGTGCGACCATGGGATCGACCTCTGAAGCTCGTCGCGCCGGGAGGTAACCGGCAAGTAATGCCACGATGAGTAGGAGCACCGACACGGCTGCCATCGTCGCCAGATCATTCGGTGAAACGCCAAAAAGCATGTCGGCAACGAGCCGGCTGGCAGCAAACGCGCACGGCACCCCTACTGCCAGGCCGAGCAGCGCCAGTACCAACGTTTCTCGGAACACAATCCAGAGGATGTTCTGCCGCTCCGCTCCCAAAGCTACACGAATGCCGATCTCGCGAGTCCGTCGCGCGACTGCATAGGACATCAATCCGTATAGCCCGACGGAGGCGAGCAGCAGCGCTAAACCCGCGAAGAATCCTGACAGCACGGCGGTGACGCGTTCGGGAACAAGAAATTGTCCCGTTACCTGCGCAACTGTTCTGGTACGAGAAACGTATTCGTGTCCGAGCAATTCGATCTCGTCTGCCAGCGATCTTGCGATCGATTCCAGAGATTCGTTGGTGCGCACGAAAAGAAAGCCCCATTGAGATCCTTTTGGGTACTGAAGACCCGACACATAAGCGACAGGCGCGGACGCATCGCGAAGATCGAAAACCCGAGCGTTGCTCGCTATCCCCACGACCTCAAGATTTTGCAGCTCCGGCGTCACACCGAACCGAATTCGCTGGCCGATCGCATTCCCGTTCGGGAAGAGGCGTGCAGCCAGGTTTGCGCTAACGATTGCGAGAGGCGGGTGATGTTCGTCGTCCGTCCACTCAAAATCGCGGCCACGAAGTAACGCGATTCCGAGCGTTCGGAAGAACCCTGGCGAGATGATCGCCAGATTCGCCATCGCCTCAGGCGACGCACCCGTATTTCCTGGCATCGCCGCAGCTGTATTGCGCCAGCCTCCCGGGTCTGGCACGGAATTATCCGAAAAGCTCACCGCGCGAACTCCTGGCAAACTGGCGATGCGCGTGATCAGCTGCATACGATAGGCGTTCACGTCCAAACCCTGATAGGCGGCCGGTTTGGGATTGAGCGTGATCTCGAGCAAATTCTCTTTCTGAAAACCGAAATCAACTGAACTCAGCCTCTCGAAACTTCGCACCAGCAGTCCCGCGCCTGCCAGCAGTACGAGCGAGAGGGCAATCTGGACGACGATCAGCGCTTTGCTCAAGCGCCCGACGCCGCCAGTCGCGCCGCGAGCGCCCTGTTGTAACGCGGCCGCCGGATCTTCGCGCGAAGCATGCCAGGCGGGAGCAAGGCCAAAGAGAATTCCGGTCAGGATCGCCGTCCCGGCGGTGAGGCCGAGCACACGTGAATCAGGGCGCAGATCGAATGTGAGCGGTGCGAGATACGCTTGCGCCATAAGACTTACGAGGAAACGGCTTCCCGAGTAGGCGAAGGCGAGGCCCAGTAGCCCTCCCGCAAGAGACAGCGTCAGACTCTCCGTTAATACCTGGCAGACAAGCATCCAGCGGCTTGCGCCGAGAGCCACACGCACGCTCATTTCGTGACCGCGTGCCGCCGCGCGCGCCAGCATCAGGTTCGCGAGGTTCACACAAGCTGCGACCAAGATCAATCCAACGATGCCCAGGAGCACATAAAGGGGACGCGTAAATTTGGAACGGAGATCTTTGGCGATGCCCGTTGCTGCAGGTGCTACGTCGAGACCCATTGACAGAAATGTCTGGAGCCGCAGCCCCGGAGTCTGCGTTGGCGCGGTTGCCGCCAGCACCGCAGGCCAGAACGATTGGAGTTGCGCTCGTCCTTGCTCAATGGTATTGCCCTCCTTAAGTCGGCCGGTGGCGAACACCCATAGCAGCGAGCGGTCATCGAGGCTGCGCTCCCAAATCAGAGGTTGGGCAGTGATTGGAATGGTGACTTCTGGTGGCTCGCCGGGGGTCATGCCGGCAAACCATTTTCGAGTCACGCCGAGAACGGTGAACGGCCGCCCTTCGATGCGGATGCCCTGTCCAACCACACTTGCGTTGCCACCGAAACGGCGCTGCCAGAACTCGTAGTCCAGAACAGCAACTTGAGACGTAGAGCCATCGCGAGGATTCACGTCTTCCGGGGTGATCAATCGTCCAAGAAGAGGACTGACTCCCAGTTCGGAATAATAATTCCCAGTAACTGCGCTCACGTGCTCTTGCGAGAGCGCGCCGTTTAGTTCGACGTTGTACATCCCGCCGGGACTCCAACCGATCAGGCCGGAAAAAACCCGCTGACCCCGCTCGACCTCGCGGAACGTGGGATATGAAAATGGGATTTTCCCATCCCTGCGGACAGAGGAAAGCTCGACGAGCCGTTCTGGATGCTGGACGGGAAGGTTTCGAAGAAGTAACGCATTGATCAGAGTAAATACGGCGGTATTTGCACCAATTCCGAGCGCAAGTGAGAGCACAGCGACAGCGGTGAAGCCGCGATCTCGCGTCAGGATGCGGACGGTGTAGCGCAGGTCGTGCCAAAACGTCGCCACGGGTATCACTCCCGCAATTGAGAGTTTAAGGGCTGTTCCCACATTTACGCTGAGAGCTGCGATGTTTCAAGCGCTGAGTTGCTGCGCAAAGGAGAGTCCGGGTATTGGAGCGACGCATGAATTCCGGTAACTGTTCGACTTCATCACCACGCAGTTGTGTCGCGCCCGTCCCCTTCGTAACGGATGGCCAGCCATGCAGAAGTGATCTCGAACAGGCTATCGACTAGCGCCTACGTCCCGATTAACGCTGCCAGCTCAACCGGTCGATGCAACACCATGCAGCGCGTTGCTTCCGCAACGCTTCAGCAGGAGAAGCATCTGTTTGGCTGTACTCGGCCAGAACCTAGCCAGGGCAGCGTTCCGGCTGGTCCAACCCTAACAAGCGATTTTAGCTTTTGGTTTCAATGCGAGGGAGGTTCACGCTGAGTGTTGCGTCCACCCATTGAGAGCGCCGCCCTTACCGGACATTTGAAGTTCTAGTACAGCATTTGATTGCATAACAATGTCGGCCCCGCTCGACTCGAGTGAGCTTTTGTTGATAAGCTCGGGAAGATGGAGCCGGAATTCGGTTCGTACGCGGGACAGCTCGGTACCGGACATGGCGTGAACTAGAACGCCGCGCATTTGAATGGGCATCCCGCTCCCTCGCGAGAGGGAGTTCGAAAAACTAATCATGGTCTGAAGTTTACGATCGAAGAGATGTATGGGTCGGACTGAAGCCGACCGCTGGATTACGAGCGAGCCGAAGTCGTCAAGACCGACAACAAACACCACCCAGCAAACAGAAGAAAAAACTCTTATAAGTGACTGGATAAGTCTGCTCAAAAAGTGTTTGACAGGGCCGACATTGTTAGAGATGTCCGGTTACGCGACTACACAGGCAAGTGGACTGAGAAGGCGCAACTTCTCACAACCGGCCTCCTGACTCGGAACAACTTCCGGTTAGCCCGTGAGCCGCCAAGAAGCCGAGACCCGCGAAGCCGGATCGCGTGCGCCATGGCTTGGCTATATCAATCTTCCGTGCGGCGATGCATGTACCTTTGACGTTGAAAGTGGTCATCGTGCCGTCGCCTTCTATTTGACCGCGCGTAAACGCCCGGCAACGACACTAAAACCTACAGGAATGAACTTACTGGTTGGTTAGGTCTTCGGCTGTGGCCGGCTTGTAGCCGTCTGGAATCTCAAAGAGCGAGGGATCTGGCTCCGTGCGCGCGATTTGAGTAACCGTCAAAGTTACTGTTCCCGTACGCGGGTCGCTGTGTTTGATCATCAGGTTGATGCGGAGTTCATCTGAGTACCAATATTCATCCGTAAGAACAGTCTCTTCGCCCGTGCCACGATTCTCGGCAGGGATAGTCTGAGTCTCGCGAAACCCATGCGCGAGCAATCCCTTGAACTCATGAACGCCCAGGTCCTCTTCTCTCGTGAACTCGTTCTGAGGGAGGCCTTGTTGGATCGCCGATCCATAGTGAGGAGCGGGCGGCACCGTTGCGGGTGGGTTATTAACAGTCTGCGTCCAGAAGATTCGCTTTGGGGGATTGAGCATGGTAGAGATCCGCGTCTGCGGGTCATACAGATGGATGCGCACGACTGGGGGCGTGTTCGTATCCGAAACGGGCACGAACTCCCTCGACTCGTTGTGGATCCGGCCCCGACTATCTCGGGCAATCCCCCGGATTGTCCTGAAGGTGACAATGGAACCGTCAGGCTGAACCCACGAACGCTCCATATTGATTACGCCGCTGAACGGTATGTTGGGGATGGGCGTTACGAAGATATCCTGGGCCGCAGCGGGCGGAGTCGCGATAGCCACGGCCAGAAGAACCAACCAGGAGAAAGCGGGCAGACAGGATGGCAAGCGCATCTGAGCCCTCCAGCGACGCTCTGAGCCGAAAGAATACCCAGATTGCCCGACCTTGGCAAGAAATATGGGCCCAGGCAGGTCCAGGCCTTGCTCTCACATTAGCTGCGACGATCGACCTCTTCGGTATAATTCGATGCGTCCGCAGCATTTCCCCACTTGTTGCGAGAAATGCCTTTCGCGTGAATTGGTGACAACTGCTTGTTCGAACTTAGCCAGCGCATCGCACCCGGATCGTCCGAGTTCGGAAAATCTGGCTTCCTCGGCGAAATATCGCCGTGGGAGTCACAACCCCAAAATCATCCGGTCACTTGGCGAGTCGTCAGCTACACGGAAGTTCTGCTGAAACAGTTTTCGAGAAAGCAATCGAAGCAAATCGTCGCGGCACTTGGACGATTAACGCCCAAACCGGACAAGTGGAATTTCGTAGTTTCCGGTTACGCGACTTATCAAGCACAAGCGACAAATTATGGTACGGTTGGCCCGATGGATTCTCGCCGTCCACGAATATTGGACAGTAGAATATGGCTCGGTCTGGGCGTTCTGGCGTTTTGTCTAGGCATTTCCGTTTACGTATGCCGAACGGATCGAGTCATAGCGGCACGTGAGGGAACTGCGGTAGGAATCGTCACAAATCGCCAAAGTATAAGATTGGGGACCAGGATTATCTATACCTTCTCTGTGAATGATCAGTGGTTCACGGGATCGAATAGCTCGCCGATGAGCGACGCCCTTTGGCCCGGCGCGCAAGTCTCTGTTTACTATGACTCCCAAAATCCAAACGAGAACGCCCTGATTGATTTCGCGGCATTGAGCCAAAGTCCTTACAGAGCTGTATCTACTTGGTGGGACGCTGAGTCGCGTGGTTGGTTGATAGCTGGGGGCTTTTTCCTTTTCCTGGCTGTAATTGGGACGTTTACGGGTGAAACGTTGGTCCGCTTTCAGGGAGTGGTCCGCCGCGCTGAAGATCCGAAAGGGTATTGGTGGGACGTCGCACTGTATTATTTCTTTGGTGCCATCTTCATCGCTTTGTATTTATTGAACTGAAACATTTTGCTCCCAGATCGACAAGCCGCATCGGGAGAAGCGTGTTATCTCGGCTACATGAGCAGCTAGCGAATTACGTGGGTTGTCGACCCACGCAGCACTAACTCCCGATAAACGCGTAAACCGGACAAGTGCCGATCCGCCAATTCTTAATGTCCGGTTACGTGACTAATCGGGCACTAAGAATGATTTCGTTGAGCGCCTTAATGACGGACCGTTGTAGATTCGAGAGATGGCTGAATTGGAGACCAAGGAGAAATCTTGCTGCTACTAAACTTGCTCTACCTGATTGCGTTAGGAGTTCCGCCCATTTTGCTGGGCTGTACTTGGTGGGGCTGGTTCCGTAGTCCTCGCATTCAGCCGCCAAAGTGGCCAATGATTCTTTTTTCTTCGGGCCTGTGTGCTGCTACGGCGAACTTCGTGTTGTGGTGGGCATGGGTTGTTTGGTTACGGTCTCATTACGACCCCGCATCCTGGATAGTTCGAGACAAGGTTAGCGACCTTGGCCTGTGTCTACTTCTCTATGCCGTCCTGGCCGCGATTGGGGGAGAAGGAAGGTATCGCCTCCTGCTGGGCATAAGCAGCGTTTTGGCACTCCTGCCTTGGATTCCGATAGGAGTTCTATGAACTGGTCGGACCGCCGAAACGACATCCTCGCCGGAAACTGACCCACGGCTTCCGCTTATGGGGCTTCTCGGAGCCCTGTATTGAGAGTCGTTGGGCAAAAGGAAGGCGTCAAGATGAACGTATTTCGCACGACCGTGGTTGTTCTCCTTTTGGCACCGACTATCCTTACGGCTCAGGCACCGCAATCGAATGGAAAGCCGACTGAGCTGGTAGTAGTCGAGTTCGAAAGGCTCGTAGCCAACGGTGCATTCCTGACGCCTGAAGGCTGGAAGAAGGCCGGGAAGCTCTACGAGCAGTCGAAAGCGTTCCCTCCCGATGGCAAAATTTTACTCATGGCAACTGGAGGGAACCTTGGAGAAGACTGGGTTAAGGGTAACGAGGCGCTGGTAGAAACGAAGTGGACCGATGACATGGGCACCATAGATTCTACTTTGCGATTCCAGCCTCCAAATCAATACGTGACGATGACCAGTTATGTGTTCCGTCTCGTCTACTCCAATAAGCACCGCGACATCGGGCGAAATGGAGAAACCGTAAGAGAATTAACCGGTCCTTGGGAATGGAAATTAGCGGAGCCGCAAACCTACCGGGTGGCCACGCCCGTCCGAGCTATCGAGTACTTGGCGCTGATGCGCGACAAAACAGACAGTCCACTCATCAAGCAGAACGCTGGCAAAACCATTGCTGCTCTAAAGCGCACGATGAACGGGTGCGGTAGGGCCAGCGCATGTTAGGAAACTAAACACACAGACCGGCTGTGCATGATTAACGCATAAACCGGACAAGTGCCGATCCGCCAATTCTCAATGTCCGGTTACGCGACTAATCAGGAGTTAGCCTCAGCGAAGTGAAAGGCCTTCGTTCCCGCTTACCTCTCGCCGACCCAGATCGTGTCACCTGCAGGGGTGTTCACAAGACCAACAATTGCGTAGCCTTCGACGTTCATCTGCACTGGCGGTGGATTGAGAAAGGACTGAAAGCGCAGTGGACGGGGAGTCGTGTTGCCCTTCACTCGCGTGCCAACGAGCAGCAACCCATCGGTCGACTCTCCACCGATCGCTGTGAGAATGTAACCGTTGGAAGCTAAATTCGAAGCAACCGTCTGAAAATTGTCCAGGGTCGCCGACTCAACATCTACTTCATAGATGGTCGAGGCATCGCTTTGCCAGCCGTAAGAAAGATACGTCAAGTTCCCTGCATCGAAGGAAAGCGCCGTAATCACCCTGCCCTGAGAGCCCTCCTGTGAGGCCGCCGTCTGGAACGAACTTGGAAGGATTGTGTGGGAGGCGGTGTCGAAGCCGCTGGCTGCATCGGAGCATTGCCAGGAAAGGCCATAAGCATCGTAGGACTGTTCGAGGTCCAGGGAATTCACGACGCAGTTCCCGGCCGGAACCGCACTCAAGTTCGCGTTGAAGTTGGAGTAGTAATCAGTTTGATAAACGAGCGACAAGCCGGTCACACCCTGGGGAAGATAATACGCAGTAAAGGCGTAAACACAATTACCCGTGACGCCTGTCGGTCCAGCGCAAGAGACTCCGACAGATAGTGGCGTCCCATACTCCGCTGGAAAGGAAAAGCCTGCGGGAGCCTCAAACAGAGGGTTAACTTGTCCCAGATATCCATTGACGGTGGCCGGTGCGTCAATCTGTCGGAACCTCAGGTCTCCTGCCATGGGTGCGGGTCCTGACTGCGTGAGCACCAACAATCCTGCTGAATTGCTCGTAACAGAGCCGAGAGAGTTGCTCACTGTGACCGTGAAATCCGAACCAGTGTCGTTCTCCACCGTTGCCGGCGTCGCGTAAGTTGAACTTGTAGCTCCCTGAATCGGGCTTCCGTTCTTGTTCCACTGGTACGTCAACGGCGCCGTGCCGGATGCGGTCACCGAGAATTGCGCCGTCTGACCTACCATCACTGTGTCGTTCATCGGCTGGGTGAGAATCGTTGCCGGTTGCGGTGGCGCTGGAGGCGCGCTACCGCCACCGCACCCCCCGGCCCACAGGCACACTAGCAAAAGGGGCGGAACACAAAGTTTACGAAGTTCGAGTGCAATACTTCTCCATGCAGGGTACGTCAGCATTCGGCGCGGCTCTCTTAATCAGTTGGGAATAGTAGCAACCAGGATAACACACGATTATGTCCAACCAAGGTACGTGACGTGAATGCGACCATTTCTACAACGCACCAAGAGCCTGTTCGGACAAAGGTCCTGGTAAACGCCGAAACCGGACAAGTGGAGTACTAGCCCGGGACTTGTCCGGTAACGCGACTTACCAGGAGTTAACGGGCGTCATTCGCGGTACTGAAATCAAAGTACACTTTCGCGGTACAATTCGCCTGCGCCGTAGAGCGGCTTAAGAGTTGGGAGGTTCTCGTGGACACGTTCCTCCGAGATTTGCGCTACAGCCTGAGGATGTTAGGTAAAGCCCCGATTTTTACGATCATCGCCGTCCTTACGCTCGCCCTCGGAATCGGAGCTAACACAGCGGCCTTTAGTGTCGTGCAAAACGTTCTTTTATCGCCCCTGCCTTATCCGCAGCCCGAACGTCTCGTTGTTCTTTGGGAAAACAATCCGCGCTTTCCTCGCGTGTACATCTCATACCCCAACTTTCAGGATTGGCAGCACAGGGCTCAGTCATTCCAGCAAATGGCGGCATACTCAGAAGAGGAAGTGAATCTCACTGATCCTGGATCGCCTGCGCACCTCATTTCAAAGCGCGTCTCGTCGGGCTTTTTCGGCACGTTAGGGGCGAATCTATTCTTGGGGCGTGAATTCTCCTCGCAGGAGGATCAGCACGGCGGAACGCCAGTCGCTATTATCAGCAACCGCATGTGGAGAAATCGATTTGCCGGCAATCCACAAATTCTCGGTCAGTCGGTAACGGCGGATGGAGCGAATTACGCGATCGTCGGAGTTACCCCAGCGGGTTTTCGCTTCGAGGGCGACGCCGACGTTTTCCTTCCACTGGGTCAGAGCGATCCACTTATTCTTAACGATCGCGCGAGTCATGATGGCGTCCTCGCAATCGCGCGTCTCAAACCCGAAGTGACCGTGTCCCAAGGCCAAGCGGAGATGAGTACGATCCAACATCATTTGGATCAAGCGTATCCCGATGCTAATCGAGATTTGGGAATCTATCTTGAGCCTTTGAAGCAAGCTGTAGTCGGATACGTTCGTGGAACGCTACTGATGCTGCTGGGCGCGGTGGGTCTCGTCTTATTCATTGCGTGCGTGAATGTGGCGAATCTCTTGCTTGCGCGTTCGGCTACTAGGGACCGCGAGTTCGCAATTCGGCTGGCGCTCGGTGCTGATAGGCCGCGTATGGTCCGACAGCTTCTCACGGAGGGCGTAGTTCTCTCGCTTATTGGTTCGGGACTAGGTCTTCTTCTCGCATTTGCTGGAGTGCGCGTGTTGCTGGCGGCGGTCCCGGAACTGCTACCGCGCAGCCAGGAGATTGGTGTAAACGCTTCGGTGCTTGTTTTTACGTTCGTGATTTCCCTTGGTGTAGGAATTTTCTTTGGCCTCGCCCCTGCGTTAAAAGGTTGGAAAACTGACCTTCAAGCGTCCTTAAAAGCGGGAGGCCATGGCGCGACGAGGGTGCACCATCGTTTTGAGAACATTGCTGTGGTTGCTCAAATTGCTCTCACGCTCGTTTTGCTGGTTGGCGCTGGACTTTTACTCCGCACAATCCGTCACTTGTCGAGCGTCGATCCGGGGTTTGACACGCAACATATCGTTACGTTCAAGGTTGGGATTTCAAGTTCGGCTTCCACGACGGCGTCAGGCACCCGAGCGGCGTACCAACAATTGATCGAGCGTATTCGAGAAATCCCCGGCGTGCAGGCTGCAGATCTTACCGATGCGGTACCGTTGAGCGGTCAAGGTGGGACCTTGCCGTTCTGGATTGGTTTCCAAAAGCCTGCGTCACTTCAAGGGGCTCCTCGCCTTGCCATGTTCCTCACAGGTCCAGACTATGCGCGATCGATGGGCATACCTCTGCTTCGAGGCCGTTTCTTAACACCCGAAGACACTACGAAGACCCCGTGCGTCGTGGTAATCGATAGCGTTTTCAGCCGCGCATATTTTCCAGACCGCGACCCAATCGGTGAGACCCTTACAGCGGGTTTCACGCCCGTGGGTCCCTGCAGAATCGTCGGGATCGTGGGTCACGTAAGACATTGGAGCCTCGACGAGCGGAACTCACGCTCCGAAAACCAAGCGTATTACTCGCTCTACCAAGATCCAGATCAGTGGGTTCCCATAAATTTCCCTGACGCAACGATCGTAGTTCGAACGTCGCTCAACTCCGCGACGATCATTCCCGCAATCAAAGATGCCGTCTATGTAGCGGGACGCGACCAAACTGTTTTTGCGGTCCAAACGATGCGGGAAATAGTCTCTGACTCGATGTCGTCTACTCGCTTTCCTGCGATTCTTTTCAGTGGCTTCGCGGGTTTGGCCTTGGTGCTCGCCTCTATCGGCGTCTACGGCGTCATTTCCTATTCAGTGTCGCAGCGCAGACATGAGATAGGAATTCGCGTGGCGCTCGGAGCTGAAAGACGGAATATTTTTCGGATGATCTTGGCGCAAGGTTTGGGACTGGTTCTCACAGGCTTGGCTGTCGGCATTGTCACTGCATTAGTCGTTGCCCGACTATTATCGAGCTTCTCGGCCCTACTTTATGGAGTCAGTGCTAGCGACCCGACAACGTTTGTTACCGTTCCGCTACTCCTCATTGCCGTGGCCCTTGTCGCGTGTTATGTACCCGCGCGTAGCGCACTGCGTGTCGATCCGCTGACCTCTCTGAGACACGAATAGTCCCTAGCGGGCCAGAAGTGCCTGATTAACGCAATTGTCGTACATGTGAAGTGCTAGTACGGCACATGTCCGGTTACGCGACTACACGTCCAAGTGGAATCACTTCCGCGTTGCCTCACCACTTCCCAACTTCAGCACCGCATCACTGGAGACTGGACCGCGATGAGAAGCGTACCTGTAGCCAGCCAATTGCCGCACCAGAAAAAGCGCTTGGAACTGCTAACAAAAGGCCGCCAACCCAAGAGTCCAAAGGCGTCCAATAGAAACCCCACCCACTGGCCCACATATCCGCCAGCAAAGCCCAAACATAGCCTGAAAGCACAGACATGACCAACCCGACAACCGCTCCGATAGACATGGCAGCCGCATAACGATATTTGGCCGCAAGTGAGTTACAGATTCCGAAGACAACGAGCGTCACCAGAATACCGACGCCGACCGCGAACTTCGCAAATCTAATGGTTTCTGGAGCAACCAATGTTCGCCCGTGCCTGAGGACGAGCAGGCTTACCGAAAGCGCCATAATGGCCTCGCACACGAGAAGTGAAATGATGACTCTTTTAATCAACGAAGTTTCTCGCATCTGGTCGTTGAAATGAATCCTTCAAGTCCCTTCCAGCAAGTGTCAGAGCCGAATGGGAATCGCAGGCTTTTCCATTTGGCAGATTAAGTAGATTACCACCACGATAGGTCAATTCAGCGGCAAGGTCCCGATAAACGCCGTTACCGTACATGTGGAGTACTAGCCCGGGACTTGTCCGGTAACGCGACTTATCAGGAGTTAGCCGCCCACTGTCCTTCGCGACGTTCTGGAAGCGCGATTACTCGCTTGCACCGGCGAGGCAAATCGTGGTTCTGTCGTTTGGCTTCTGAGGGTCAGTTGAAAATTTAACCCACTCAATGCCCTTGTCGCGGTCCAAGTAGTATTCCCCGCGCATAGCCATTAAGTCTTGATGATGCGTTGGCGACTTGTCGGAGAACGAGAATCTTTCCGCTACCTGCCTGTCAGTGAATATCCAGATTTCCATTCTCTTTTCCTTCCGGAAGTCTGACCGCAACCTGCAGGCTAGCTGAACGAGGCGCTCTTTCGTTATCACCTCTTCTGCGACGCTGATGTATTGGTACAGAGTGTATGAGCCACCGCTGCTCGCGTAACCTCCCTGGTGCTTAGCCACGCTGTACTTAGGTGCTCCACTACACGGATTGCCGGGGTCCTTTTGACCAGCCCTCGCGAATTGAGCTTCACAGAGCACCAGCGATAGCGCGGCAGCCAAGGCAATCAAGAGCCTGATACGCATTCGGACCTCACACTGCGCAACCTGAGCGACTGAGAATACCAGCGCGAACCTCGGCTGGCGACGCCCGAATTTAGTTCGCGCGCGTGTAGTGTCTGATAAACGCATTGATCGGAAACTTGGTCGGGTTTCCGTTGCTCCTCAGGATGACCTTTCAAGGAGAAGGATGTTGTGACCTTCGGGATCATGCAGGACAGCCCAAGTCCGTTCGGTTTGAACTAGGCGATCCTGACCGATAGCCGCGATCGCTGAACTGAGATTTGGCACTTCAAAGAAGAGCACAGCTTTATCTTTCGACGGGTACGACTCAGCGCCCTTCCGCTCGAGGCAAACGAAACCCGCCCCAGCATCGAACTTGGTGTGGTGACCGACCCGTTCATCGGAAACTTCGAGGCCCAGCGTTTCGATATAGAACCTCTTCGCCCTTTCCAAGTTCTCAAAGTAAAGTTCGACGCCGACGAACTGCGCCCGAATCCGTTGCATAAGGGCCTCCTCCGCTTCGGGCATCGTGCCGCATTACTCTTGTCTTGAACAAGCCCTATCGCAGAGAATATGTAAGTCCTGATTGATGTCATAACGACGTCGGCCTCGCTACGGCCCGAGTAGACTGTTCGGTGTTCACCCCAACAGTGCTCGGATCGAAGGAGGCCGAGATGCAGATTATAGGATGTGATTTGCACGCTCGCTAACAGACGTTGGCGATGTTGGACACCGCAACAGGGGAAGTAGTGAATCAGACTCTCACGCACGAAGGCGAAAGTGTGCGGGAGTTTTATTCCACGCTTCCCGGTTCGGTGCGCGTAGGCATCGAAGCGACTGGATCGATGAAGTGGTTTTTGCAGCTGATGGAAGAACTCGGAATCGACTGTCAGGTCGGACATCCCGCGACGATTCGAGCGGCCGAACCGCGCCGACAGAAACATGACCAGCGCGATGCCGAGTTACTTCTACGGCTGCTGGTAGAAAACCGTTTTCCGTCGATCTGGCAGCCTTCGCAGGAACTGCTGGATCTGCGAGGGTTGCTCCTGCACCGTCATCAGTGGGTACGCCTGCGCACGCGGATACAGAATGCGTTGCAGGCCATCGCGCTGGCGAATGGTTTAAGGCGAGGGAGTTCGCTGTGGAGCGAAAGCGGACAAGACGCGATCGCGTCGCTACCGCTGGCAACACACACCGCGCATCGGCGCAGTAAGTTGCAAGCGATGTACGCCAGGTTCGAAGCGGAGATCGAACAACTGAATCAGCGAGTCCTGGAGCAAGCAGGCCAACGACCCACCGCAGGGCTGCTGATGACTCATCCCGGTGTGGGACCGATCACGGCACTAGCGACCGATGTCTTTCTGGGCGATCCGAAACGGTTTCGCGACGGCAAAGCGCTGGCAAGCTATATCGGGATCATTCCCCGGGAACACTCCAGCGGCGGGCGACAGCGGCTGGGAGGCCTGAGCAAACAAGGTAATCCGCTGTTGCGCTTTCTGTGGTGTGAAGCCGCGGTACACGCGGTGCGCCGAGATCCGGAACTACGTCGGTTCTATCGGCGCAAATTAGTGCAGAAGGGTCTGGGGAAAGCGCGAGTCGCCGCAGCACGAAAACTGGGGATTCGGTTGTGGATCATGTTGCGGGAGCAGATTGATTATCAAGAGTTCTGTCGTCGTGGACAGATGCAACAGCGAAGCGGTGGTGCCTGTGCGGGAATGCCTAGACGGCGTTATGGTGCGAAGAGTCACCGTCTGATTGATTAGGCGACCCGCCTCCCTACGGGGAGTTCGCATAACACATCATGGTCGAGCGTGACCGAAGAGATGTTTGGTGGGCAACACCGGATCGATGAAGCGGAAACGGCCCGAGCTGGTTGGGGGTGACACAAGTGAAACAAGGCAGCCACAGAGACGCGATTTGCGCGCCCCGGGAAAGGTGTGTTCGTACGCGGAAAAAATATGAATGAAATCTCTTGAAACGGTCGGCGTCGTTAGAGATAACGCCGTTACCGGAAACTAACGAACTACGGAATAAACGGAACGCCGTGGCTCAAGACTGTCAAAGTTACGCCGAAACTGTACAGGTGCAATCGTCCGTACATCACCTGACGGGCAAGCTCGGTGAAAGGCCCAGGGGTATCCTCGTTGCCCGCGCTACGGATCACATCGTTTCACGAAAAATCGTTGCCGAAGCGATTACAGACGAACGGGCTAATCAAGCGGCCGCTACCGTTGCAGGGTTCGCAAGACTCCAGGTTGCTTCAAATCGGATCGCACGGTGGAATGTTCTGCGTGTATGCGGACGAGACCTACTCCGTATTCCGCGTGACAGGTTGATTCCGAATTCGCGGGGGGGAGTGTTTTGACTTGCCTTGTCTGGGAACCGCTTTGGTTCCCATCCTGAATTACTCAGCTAACCTTAATGTTTACTGTACCTTCCCGCTTATAAGAATTGGCTGGTATGGTAGTAATAAACACACCCGTCGCCTTAGCTGTTTGCAGATTGAGTAAATCAGATGCCTTTTCTGGAGAGTCGCTATCGCTCGCTTCTAAATAGCTAACGTCTTACTTCCTACTTCGCTCCGCCGCGCACTTGTCAAGCGTAGCACACGAATTGCCCTAGTCCAAAGCTACTATCTGACACCAGCCTGTTTTGCACTTCTGGGCCTGAATTGGATTTTCACTCTGCAAGGCAAAGAGCTTTGGACCACAAAGGTTCGTAAGGTAGAATTATCTACAGTTGGCGGTTCTCCTGGGACCTGCCGGGTGCATGGTGATACGCGAGATGCGTGTACGGAGGGTTCCCGGTCAAGCGAAAGAAAGCGGCGAAAAGGAAATCCGAATGTCGGAATTAACCGTTCGTGTCACGTCCTGAGCGTACGGCTCTGGTATATCAGCTACTTTGAGGAACTACGCCTCACGTTTGGCTCTCAAGAAAATCGGTCCACGATCGTAGACGGAGGAAAATAATCGACATGAACGAAGAATCACCAATCAAACAATTGATGAAAGCAGTCGACAATCAGGCCGCGTCAGGGGCCTCGACCTACTCTTACGCCAAGGCCATCTACAACTATAGAGCAGGACTCCAACGCTTCAATAGCGACTACGATCGCCTCACGCCAGCGGAGGTGAAAATGATAACGAAATGGCGGGAGAATGGTGAGATACCTGAGCGCTCAGCTTCGTTGCCCGATGAAAATGTAAGCCTTTCAGAATCACCAGATACGGAAAATGATAACGAAATATATCTATCTGAAACGAAAGGGCTTACGAAACCCACTAAGACGCCCCCGACTAGACGAGGACGTAAGCGAATCTATCGGACACCGTATGAAAGACTGAAGGCGTTCAGAGATCGTCGTAGAGGAAGCGCATGATCTCTCGAATGCGCCCGTGACAGTTGCTCGACGGAGGGCGGGATTCAAAGCGGTGCTCAAATCGCGGGAGGATGTTTTAGCTCACGATCTTCCGACCGTAATGAACTTTTCGGGTTTCTTCTTCATCCTCACTCTTAGTGCTTTTCCTTCCACGTTTTGAATCTCCAGGTCAAAGGCAGCCATCGCCCACATCGGGAACATGGCTGCCGGAGCCTCCCAGTGCATTTCCCCGCCGTTCGTCAACAGTTTGTCGAGGATCACGAGCCCTCTCAAGTAATCCGTCATGCCAGTTGTTTTGTGCTCTCTGACCTGTTCTTTGGCGAGCTTTTCTACCGCCGGGTCCAGCGAGATGGACGTTCTTCGTGTTGGCATGGGTGCCCCCCATTGCGTTGTTGAGTATCTCACGAATACTCGATGAGGCCGTAGCAGGCTATCGCACAAACTACTCATCTACAGCGTTTGATTATATCGTACGATAGTTATATGATTATGTCTGTCAGGACTACTACAGTATGCTAAATAAACATGCCACATTACAGACAAACCGAAAGCATTAAGCCAGGTGATGGATCGTGTGGTGGTAACCCAGAGTGCAAGAAGCCGAGGCTAGAGTTCATACCTGCTTCGGTACTCACGAAGGATATTTCCGACGAAATGAAACAAGGTCTGACGTTCAAGGTGGCTGCTGCTTCATGGCTCCGAAAAGGGCAGAACAGAAAGCGCAGACCTTTCTCCCCTGCTACTGTCGCCGGCTATGGATCCACGCTGAATAACCTCAATCCTCTTCTTGGGGAAGTTCCTCTTGGGCAAATCACCAATGCCAAGGTCAAAGACACCCTTGAAAAGATTGCGGCCAAGCCTACAAAATCCGAGAAACCCATCTCCAGCAAGACAATCGAGCAGCACTTCAACGTCATTAAGCTGGTAATCGCATCAATTGTGGATATGGAAGGCGAGGAATTGTACCACCGGACGTGGAAATACGATTTCATATTCGACAACATTTCCAAGAGCAAGCCAAGTCAGCCGTGTTTTACAACCAAGCAAGTCGAATCCATCATCCGGTCGGCCAGAGGACAGTACGCGCCCATGTACGCTCTCCAGGCTGCCGGCGGAATGCGTTGGAGCGAATTACTCGCAATCAAACTCGGCGTTCAGTCCGAAGATCACACGACAATTTCAAAAGACTGTAAGACCATCTTCGTTCGTCAGCGCATCTACAAAGGCAAGGAAGGGCCACTAAAGACGGACTCGGCCTATCGTGAAGTTGACTTGTGCGGCGAGATGGCCAGCTACTTGAAGCAGTTCATCGGATCACGTACCGCGGGGTTCCTGTTCCATACGAAGTCTGGAAAACCGCTGTCTCAACGAAACATCCTGCGGGATAGTATGCACAAGATTCTCTATGGGCAGGAATTCAAGAACGGTCAAGAGAAGATCGTCAAGACGGTCCATGGTGTCGCGCCACAAATGAAGGGAACGCGGTGTGCGTCTCACGCATTCAGACGTTATCGTGCAACCCATCTGCGGACTTCCAGCATCCCGGAAGACATTATTCGCTTCTGGTTGGGCCATGCAGACCAATCAATAACTGACCGCTACTCTAAGATGAAGGAAGATGTCGAGCGCAGGAAGAGCTGGGCTGATTTGGCCGGGATCGGATTCGAGATTCCCGACCGCAAATTCCTGGACGAAGAGATTCAAGAAGTCGAGGCGGAGGCGCCAACGTCACGTACGATTTGTACTCGGCCTGCCGGATCACGGATGACGAAAATAATACGAGGCGCAAGCAGTCAAAACGACCAACAGGAGACTTGCAAATGAGCAAAATTCAATTGGTGACTTCCCTCGATTCTGGTGACTTTCCTTCTGCCAAGCTCTTTGATTATCAACAGATTGGTGCCGGCTGTGGGACTCGAACCCACGACCTAGGGATTATGAGACCCTCGCTCTACCTCTGAGCTAAACCGGCCCGAACACAATCCTCGATGCTAAA
>Ga0210387_10000525_pt1 | contig 27108 bp, 25 predicted proteins | sample IncBWC7OmetaG_FD_160108 | JGI IMG/M metagenome (GOLD analysis project Ga0210387, IMG submission 160108) | Forest soil microbial communities from Barre Woods Harvard Forest LTER site, Petersham, Massachusetts, United States - Inc-BW-C-7-O ...
AGATGCGGAAGAATTGGAGTAGTCATTTTTTTTTGACTCCTACGATTGCCACTCCTTCGGTACGGCTGATAATCCTTAGAGAACTTCGGACGTCCAGCGATTGCTGGAGTCGAGGGGAACCTAGATTAGCCATCCCAGAAGAACTAAGAGGATTTGATCCGGCGCAGATTCGCGTCTCAGAGCGGAACTGTGCGTCTCCCGGGATGTCGCGGTATCCGGGTTCCGGAACCGAGAATCCTAAATCTGAATCGAGCAAATCAAAGGCCATCCCACGCCGGGCCGCAGGCCCCAAACATTGATCACTTCCCTATTCACCTCCAGCTTTGACTCCCATTCAATTTTTCTTAGGTTGTTCCTGCTGCAGTTGATCCAGTTTTTTCTCCAACATCATCTGCTCCATTTCCTTGGACAACTTCGGAAATAGGAACGCAATCTGCAACCGCATGCCCCAAGGCGACGCCCCCGGAGGATGAACGGCATTGCCGTAAAACTGTGCGGTAAGAGAGACAGGCTGGAATCCGAGTTTCATGATTCTTCCCACACCGCCGCCAAACGGAACTACCCATCGACCGCCATTTGTAGCTTCCCAGTCTGCTGTGAGGGTGGGCTGCCAAGTGACAAACCAGCCCTTCTTCAAAGATTGACCCGCCAAACAGGAGAAAGGCGAGAAATGAAGCAACAAAAATTCCGCACGAGCGTACGTTGACCGTTTTCATTCTCACTTTCGCCCCTTTTTCTTGACCCGTAAAAAAAGGCGCGCGTCGGACCACGAGGCGCTACGAAAATAAGCAGCATTTCAATTATTGCTTTGGATACCCTCACGCAGCTTCTGCATCACCTGGTCCAGACTGAAGCTGGCAGGCGACTGGCGCGGCGGGAACTCCTTGAACGTCATCAGGAATTTCCCGACAAAGGCCTGCGCAGGAACGAGGATGTAAATGCGATCAATCATCCAATGGTCATAGTCAGAAGCTTCATAGGTGGCCCGTTCGTAGGGATCGGCACGGAGGTCTTCAATCAAAGGAACGCGCAGAACAACCAACGGCTCACTCCACACTCCAAATCCATGCACACGCTGATCCAGGAAAACGAGTTTCCATTTGTCGTACCTAAGGCCCGCGAAATCGCCGTCATCGGTCCAGTAGAAGAACTCCTTGCGCGGCCCCGGCGCCTTGCCGGCTAGCATATCCATAAGGTTGTAGCCATCAAGATGGACTTTGAAGGTCTTCCCATTTGATTGATAGCCCGTCAGCAGCTTTTGGGTAACATCGGGTTCGCCTGCGGCCGCCAGGAGCGTTGCCGCCCAATCCTCGTGAGCACAAATATCGTTGAATATAATCCCGGGCTTGATCAGGCCTGGCCAGCGAATGATCATGGGCACGCGGTAGCCACCTTCCCAGTTGGTGTTTTTTTCGCCGCGGAAAGGTGTCGTGCCGCCATCGGGCCAGGAAAACGTCTCGGCGCCGTTATCGGTGGTAATGATGACGATGGTGTTGTCGGCTATGCCTAAATCGTCGAGCTTTTTTAACATCACGCCGATGTTGTCATCGAATTCCGTCATGCCCGCGCCGTAAAGACCCTTCTCCGGAATCATAGCCTTGTACTTTGGCTGGAGATGGGTCCAGATATGCATCCGCGTGGTGTTATGCCAGATGAAGAACGGCTTACCCGCTTTCACAGAGCGATCCATATCGTCCAAAGTTGCCGCGAGAAACTCTTCATCCGCCGTTTCCATTCGCAGCTTGGTGAGAGGACCAGTGTCTTCGCAGGTTTGCTTGCCCCACGGGCCAAAACGGGGATCGGGCGGAGCCGGATTTTCGGTGGCCGTGGCTTTGCACTTATAAACACCTCGCGGCCCGAATTTGGCCATGAATGCGGGGTTCTTCGGGTAGTCGATATTCTCGGGCTCTTCTTCGGCATTCAGGTGATAGAAGTTGCCGAAAAACTCATCAAAACCGTGAACCGTTGGAAGAAATTCATTCCGGTCGCCCAGATGATTTTTACCGTTCTGGAAGGTCATGTAACCACGGCCCTTCAGCAAATCAGCAATCGTAGGATCCTGAGGCTGCAAACCAAGATCAGCGCCTGGAAGTCCAACTTTTAACAGTCCTGTGCGGAACGGACTCTGTCCAGTAATAAACGCCGCCCGGCCAGCGGTGCAACTCTGTTGGGCGTAATAGTCGGTGAAAAGAGCGCCCTGCTGCGCTACACGATCAATATTCGGCGTGCGATACCCCATGAGGCCCAGGTTGTAGGCGCTGATGTTGGAGTAACCGATGTCGTCACCAAAGATGACGAGGATATTGGGTCTCTTAGACTGTGCCGACCCAAGGGGCGGCCCTACTAGCCCCATACCTGCGAAGAATACTGCAACAGCAAAGGCTTGCTTTACGATGCACTTCATTGAACTCCCCCTTATCTCTTGTTCCTGGGCATAAAAACAGCGCGGCGGAATTCAACTGTGAACCATGAGATGAAGTCCAAACACATTTGCTGATACTGTGCCGAGAAGAGGCAAGATGAACCTGTCAAAACTGACAGAGTTCTGCAGCCGGTCGCAATCGTGCCCACAAAGCTACCTTTGGAGACGCCTAGGGAAACTGCTCAAGGCGGGTCTTATTGACACAAAAGCGGGAGGCCACTGGATGACCGGGAAATGTTTCAATTATCGCCAAAACCTGACCGGTATACACGAAACGTTTCAAACGATTCTGTGCTTAACGGCATAGCGCACGAGTTCGGCGCTTGTCTTGATCTGCAGAATTTCCATCACGCGATATTTGTGCGAAGCGACAGTCCGCATGGTGATGTTCAGCAGGTCGGCTATTTCCTTCATCGAGCGCCCTTCTGCCAATAGCTGAATGACCTGGCGCTGCCGGGCAGTCGGTTGGGGGGCTTGCTCACGAGCTTCGGGGTCGAGCAATGAGATGTTGGCCAGCCCTCCCGCAATACAGGGCGTTACGTAGGTCAAGCCTTTCAGGACATCGGAGATTGCCTTGGTAAGCTCCAATGCTGCTCCCTGCTTGAGCAAGTACGCGGAAGCTCCAGCACGAAAAGCCTCGCCTACCAGGTATGGGTCTTCATTCATTGTCAGGAAAACGAGTTTTACTGTAGGAAAATTGTGTCGCAGCTGCCGACCAGCGTCGAGGCCATTCAACAAAGGCATGGCAATGTCTAGAACGATGACGTCGGGCCTCAGCTTTTCGGCAGCATTCAAAAGTGCAAGCCCATCACCGACCGAACCTACAACGTCATATTCGACTTCCAACACTTTCTTGAGCGCTTCGACCAACATGAGATGGTCATCAGCGAGCAATACACGAGGGCGACCCAAATTCTACCTCCCCACAAACACGGTGATTGCCTGCGCCGCCTGAGGTAAGGCCGTCAGGGGTAGTTGAGCTAAGGTTCTCGTTCTCTTCCAGGATGCGGATTGGCCCTTGAAGCTACCGGCCACTAGTGGACGAAGCTCGCAGAAGGCTCTGAACCTGACCCCCGCTGGGGTACCTAGGGTGCAAGCGATGAAATTCAAGCTAGCGTCCGCGACCTGAAGAATCTCACACCAGACTCGGATCAAATTCATGGGCGTTTCATCCGTTCGTCCGCGCATGTGAAGCTCACAATTAGCTGCTCTAGTTCTAAGCAAGAAAATCCATGCGGACTCCGACCGAAATGGTTGAATGCTTCCCAGGACGGCGAAACGAATCCGCACCAAAGTGCCCCAAGTTAGCGGTCCACCTCTTGACGCGATACTGTCATTAGTGACAGAGCATCGGATCCGGTAAGAATGGACTCCAGCAGAGTCCATTGCAGGTTCGCGGCCCGGCGCTTGTCTCGTCGTGATTTCTGTCCGGCGTAAATTCGGAGGGGGACCCGGCAACAAGTGAGAGAAAGCCGAGGCAACGTACGCCCCGGTATCGGAGGGAGGTTGGTCTCTCAAGCCGGATCCCCTCGCGGTTCAAGTGAAGCGACAATAGTGCATGCGCCGATTCCTTGTGAATTGTCAAAAGTACCAGTGAGACCTTCCAACCGGAAAACAACAGAGCGGCCTGCTTTCCGGGTTCGAGGAAAACCAGTCAATCAACGACAATCGATGCGGGAGGTTCCTGCCTTTTATGTGTGATTACGTGGCTCGCCGCCAACCCTGGGAGAGCCAGAGTTGGCGGCGGACCGGCGGAGCCTTTCGCCGTACCACGTTCCTGTACGGATTCTAGTGCGTCACCCAAACAGACAGACTTTGGGCAAACGCTTCCCACCTCTCACCACGCAATGACGATTCCACTCTTCAATCGAAAGCTGTTCTGATTGTTGTTGTTGCTGCAGACGGCCAAGGCACAGTTGTTGCCAAAGCGGGAATAGAGATATTCAAGCTGGGCGAGGCGTATGGCAAATTTCTTGTTCAGCTTGATGTCTAAGCCCCCGCCTACTGTCAGGGCGAAAGCGTTCTTAGAGTAAGTGCCGCCGCCAGCGGCCGCGAGGCAATTGAGTGCCTGGCTCTGGCAAGAGAGCGAGGCGCGGATCCCGCCGAAGTTGAGCTCGGCAAATGGTTGGAGTTTGCCGGCATTTCGGAAAGTCAACCGCGGCCCGAACAAATAGGTAAACAAATTTCCGTTAATCGAGTTGCCAAGGCCGTACGCGTTACTGAATACTTTGCAGCCACCCAAGTCAGCAGCTATGCCGACCAGACTAGTCACGTTGTATTGGATCGTGCCGCCGCCGCCAGCGCAGTTTATAGCTTGAGAGCCTGTCACGGGTTGTCCGTTCACCAAAAATGTGTTGGTCAGATTAGGACTCATGCGGATATACATAAATTGCGGTGAAGTTTCAATCTTTGGGAAATCCTGAGCAAACGCCGCACTTCCGAACAGCAGAACCAATCCCAAAACAAGTGCACTCCTGATCTTCATTTCTTTTCTCCTCATTGCTAGATTTTTATTCGAGAACCCAATTTACTACCACGCTCCCACTCCCGCAGCGACCTGAAAAGCCAGCCTGGGAGTCCCATCTACTGATCAGGCGCATTGCGCCTACGGGGGTCGCGAATACTCGCCCGCCGGCGCTTCGAAACTTACCGCTCCAATCTTTCTCATAAGCCCCGCCTGGTCCGAGGACCCAGAAAAGAGACCCAGAAGGGGCGAACTGCGGTTCCCTTCACAAGTGAGCCTCGCTTCCTTGCGAGTTCTCGGTTATCCGTCACTCGCTAACAGTAGGGCCAGTGCGAATGCTCTGGAACTGTCAAAAGTGACAGACCTGGCTAGTTAGGCTGCAATTCAAGTCGATAAGTGCAGGAAAGAGAGATCTATTTAGCTTTTCTTTGGTTTAAAAAATAGCTACGCGAGTCGGATGGTTTGGGCGAGCTATGAAGAAACGACGCATCCTCTTCGGGCGGCAGAGTGACCTGGAAGCGCATCTCAGCAGCAACGAGTCCTCTTCCGAACCCAAGGCGTCCCGCCCAGGCGCGGGAAGGGCCGCGCTGACTCGATTTATTCTTCCTTGGGAAAATTGCCATTCTTAGGTGAGTTGCCGCGGGAACAGGGCGGGTCAAGTCTGCTCTGGTAGTTTTGCCAGTGTTGGCAGGCGAATGCTGAAGCTATAAAAGGACGCGCGCAAACTTGGGGAGTTTGTTCCGTGAGCATCTGAAATGGGCGGCTATAAGCTGACAAATATCTAGAAAAATGGCGATCAGCGCTAAGGCGGGTAAAAAAGACCATTCTGGCACCGAGCTTGGATGGCTGCTTTTAGGCATTTCGTTAAGCAAAGGAACCTAGATTAGATCTATTAACTCTTCCATCGGAAAAAATCTATGACCAAAAAATCGCTTCGAAAAAAATTCCGTATGAGGATAGGTGAGAGTCTTGTGGCAATTCTGTGCGTGCTGGCACTGGCGCCAGGCGACACAGCGGTCTACGCTCAGCCGACGGCATTGCAAAGTGCGCCAACGGATCAGACAGCTCCGACAATTCCCGCTGACCAATTGGATTCCCTAGTCGCGCCAATCGCGTTGTATCCAGACCCGCTGCTGAGCCAGGTCCTTGTGGCATCGACTTATCCGCTCGAAATCATCCAACTGCAGCAATGGCTCCAGAAGAATCCCGGTCTCACAGGGGATGCTTTGACCAACGCCGTCCAGAAACAGGACTGGGACCCCAGTATTCAAGCAATGTCCGTATTTCCGGACCTGGTCAAGCGCCTATCCGATGACATCAAGTGGACCACAGACCTGGGAAACGCCTTTCTCGCGCAGCAGTCCGACGTGATGGACGCAGTGCAGCGGATGCGCACGAAGGCGTTGGATGCCGGGAAGCTGAAGTCGAATGAGCAGATGAAAGTGGAGACACAAACGGTGGAAAGCAAAACCGTGGTGGTCATTCAGCCGGCGAACCCTCAGGTTGTTTATGTGCCCACGTATAACCCCGTCGTCGTTTACGGGCCGCCGGTATATCCGTATCCACCCATTTATTACCCTCCACCTTCGTATTACGCGGCGGGTATGTTTTTTGCGTTTGGCGTTGGCATCGCCGTGGGGTCGTATTACCGCGGCGGATGGGGTTACAACTGCGGGTGGGGACGCCATACTACGGTCATCGTCAACCGCAATAACAATTACGTCAGCCACTACAACAGGACGACCATCAATAACGTAAATCGCAACAACTTCAACATCAATAACCGGCCATCACAGCTGCCTGCGGGCGCCGGGAATAACTGGCAGCACAATCCCCAGCACCGTGGCGGCACACCTTATTCGAACCAAGCGGTTGCCAAACAGTACGGCGGCACGGCTCGCGGGGATTCCATGTCCACGCGGCAGGCGAATGCGCGGCAACAGCAAGGATCGATCAACCGGCCGCAAACTGGCGCGGTCAACCGAGGAACTGCTGCGGGGAATCGAGGCGGCGCGAACCCAGGCGCTAGTACAACAAACCGACCTGGTTCGAATGCGGGCGCGGGCACGAGCAATATAGGCGCGAATCGTAGTAGCTCTGGAAACAATATTGGCAACCGGCAGGTTCCAAAAACCGACGCATCAAGGAACACGAGCGCCTTCGGAGGAGCATCGAACAGGGCCAGCGCTCAAGCCAGCAGTGCGCGGGGTGCCTCCAGCATGGGAGCTTCCCGTCCGAGTGGCGGAGCAGCGCGCTCGGGTGGCGGCGGACGCCCGCGGTGATTGAGCTATAAACAATAAGGAAAAATATATGAACTCCACAAAAATGAATGCCCTCTCTACGAAGATTCTCCTTACGTTCGGTGGCACTGCGGCATGCTGCGTTTTGGCGATAGTGTTGAGCGCCGCACCGCGGACGACGGCAACAACTGAGACCGCAGCGGTTCAACAGAAAACCTTTGACACCCCTCAGCAGGCTGCGGATGCCATGGTTCTGGCGGTGAAGAACGACGACGTAGCCGCTCTGCTGGAGATTTTCGGACCCGCTGGCAAGGATTTTGTTTCCACCGGAGACGACGTCCAGGACAAAAACTCGCGAGCTGCCTTTGCCGCCCTGGCACAAGAGAAAATGACTGTGGAAGTAGACCCCCATCATCCGAACCGCGCGATCCTCTCTGTCGGCAACGAGGATTGGCCGACACCGGTCCCGATCGTGATGCAGGGCGGAAAATGGCACTTCGATTCGCAGGCAGGCCGGACCGAGATCCTAGACCGGCGCATCGGGGCGAACGAACTGGATGCGATAACCATTTGCCGCGGCTACGTGGAAGCGCAGAAGGAGTATGCGTCGGAAATACACGACGACAGCGGAGTTAATCAGTACGCACAACGCATTATCAGCACGCCTGGCAAACACGATGGGCTCGCCTGGCAGAAGGCTGATGGAACCGAGGGAGGTCCTATCGCAGCATCGGTAGCAAAGGCGCTGGAGGAAGGCTATACGAGCAAGTCGGGACCCTACCACGGATATTATTTCAAGACGCTGATGGGTCAGGGACCAGCGGCGCCGCTGGGCCAGCTCGACTATGTAGTAGGAGGGGCAATGATTGGCGGCTTCGCGCTGGTCGCGTGGCCGGCGGAGTATAAAGTCACTGGCGTCGAGACTTTTATCGTTAGCTACGACGGCGTCGTCTATCAAAAGGATTTGGGGCCGGATACCGAAAAGATCGCCTCGGCGATGGAGCGGTATAACCCGGACAAAACATGGCATCGCACAAACGATGCAGAGTAGACAGTCGCCGAAAATAACACGCTAGCAGCCGCCTCACCATAATGAGGCGAGTTATCGCATGCAGAATTCGGCATTACTTTCCGACCATTTGTGACTAAATGTTCAAGAAAGGAAAACCAGATGCAGACGAACAGAGAGATCAAACTTTTTCTTTTTGCCTGCTGCATTACGGCGTGCTTGCCAGCCATCACGATGGCGCAGGATGCGGGCTACAACTTCGCACACGGCGTGAATTTCGCCCCGTATAAAACGTACGCGTGGGTAAATATCGAGGGAGCGGGCGCCGACGATCAGGCTCTTGACAGCGAAATCAAGCAAGCGGTCGAGGCGCAACTCGCAACGAAGGGGCTTACCAAATCCAACCAGGGAGCCCAACTTTACGTCGCATATCAAGTGAGCTTCCGCCGGGAAAAACAGATCGCTCAATACATCGGTGGCTATGCGGGGTACGGGCCTGGCTGGGGCTATGGCTGCACCTATGGCAGCAGCTACGGCGGCTGCAGCGCGGGTTTCACTTATGGCGGAGCTGCCTTGTCCACAATGACTGGGGCGACGATTCAGCTCGGAAATCTGGTGCTTGATATTTACGACGCGACTTACAGAGACCTGGTGTGGCGCGGCAATGTTTCAAAGGCCCTTAGTATCGACCAAAAGAAGCAAACTCTCGACAAAGCCCTAGCAAAGCTTCTCAAGAATTATCCACTTCAGCCCAAGAAATTGTTGTGAACAGAGAACGAGCTTACTTGCGACTAATGGCGAGGACAGAGAAACGTGCTAGAGCTGGTCCAGGTTATGGTACGTTTCCTGAAATTGTTTTTGCCATTGGATTTTGGCAGGTCGTCAGGGATGACTCACCCTAGGAAGAGGTTTGTGGGCTACAGCAGGCGGAAGGTCTTGAAGTTGCCTGCGTTTCGGGATCGGCCCGCTTTATGATTGCACAGTCTGGCATTTTTTTACTCGCCTCAGTGACTTCGGAATCAGCGTCCCACAACGATCCCGTCGCACCGATTCTGATTGCGCTTGTCTTGATGTCATTTGCAGCCGTCATCGGCGGGCGCGTCATGCAGCGATTTGGACAGGCGGCGGTTCTTGGCGAACTTTTGATTGGAGTCCTCGTAGGTAATCTTGGCTATTTGTATCATCAGCCCGCAATTACCATCATTCGCGAAGGCGACTCAATTTCGACTATTGAACAAACGGCGCTACTTCAAAAAGTGACCATTGGCGAAGCGGCTAGACAGCTTCTCCCTGCCGGACCTCACACGGAACAAATTGCCGAGATCCTGGAAGGGCCTCGTGGCCTGAAAGTCCTTGCCGTTTATTCCTTCGTAGATCAGATGTCCCGCATCGCCATCATCATTCTGCTTTTTTTGGTTGGACTCGAAACCAGCTTGAAGGAAATGCGTGCCGTGGGCTGGACTGCCTCGCTGGTTGGAGTTCTTGGCGTCGTCTTGCCTCTGGGATTGGGGCTAGTGGTCACAACTATCCTGTTACCCGAGTCAAGCTTTGCCGCACATCTATTTATCGGAGGAGTGTTGACAGCTACGAGCGTTGGCATCACGGCTCGCGTACTTCGCGACCTGGGCCAAATGGATCGCCCGGAATCAAAAATTATCCTGGGAGCGGCCGTAATCGATGATGTTCTCGGGTTACTCGTGCTGGCGGTCGTCACTGCGCTGATTGTCCAGGGCTCGGTCAGCCTGGGAAATATTTTCGGCATCACTCTTAAAGCAGTTTTGTTTCTGGCAGGCTCGATAGGAATTGGAATGTGGGTGACTCCGAGAATCGTAAGACGCCTTGCACGGCTTCAGATTGAAAATGTAAAACTGTTATTTGGTGTCGGTTTCGCCTTCTTGCTCTCTTGGCTAGCAAACCTCGCCGGCCTTGCAACCATCATCGGGGCGTTTGCGGCCGGATTGATTCTTGAACGTTTCTTTGATAAGGCCCTCGAGGGGTTTTCTTTGCGGGATATGCTCTCGCCAGTCGAATCTCTGATCGTCCCCATTTTCTTCGTTTTGATGGGACTGCAAGTAAAACTCGAGGCTTTCAACAATTTATCTGTGGTCATCCTTGCAGCGGCGCTGACGGCCGTCGCGATCGCCGGGAAGATATTCTCGGGATATGCGGCTGGGCGCGGCCTCCAGCGGCTGGCCATCGGCATCGGAATGATGCCGCGCGGAGAAGTGGGGCTGATCTTTGCAGGGATTGGCAGGGGCCTGGGCGTCGTGAGCGATTCCATTTTCGCGTCGATTGTAATCATGGTGATCGTCACCACCATGCTCACGCCACCGCTCCTGAAGCTGACCCTCGCGCGGGGCGCGCCGAAAGCAATTGGCGATCCTGCCTAGGCGCCGATCCGGAAATGTCTCCCTGTTAGTTTTGACAGTATTGGCGTACGCGCAGCCGAATTAGTCTTTTCGGACTTGGATTCTTCATTTCTGCGGTCCGCAATGGACAGCCCTGGCGATCAGATGGAGTGCATGACTAAGCCGCGCGCGATGGAGGCGAGCGGGTGGTCAATTCATACAGAGGCATAAGGGCAAGCGTCACGCGCGACAGAGCAGTCTTGTAGCACAGCGGGGGAGATCCAGACAATCTTAGGGCGGATAAAACAATGAAACCAATTCATCCAGTTGTGGCGTGGATAGTCCTCGGAGCCATAGGCGTCCTTGCGCACGCGCAGACACCCGAAGGAATACCGGCATCCAGCCTCATTAGCAAGTCCACCGTCGCGATCGGCTTCACCGTTGGAGGTGGGAGCACAAAAGTTGATCTGACGGGGACGTCGCTTATGCCTCAAGCAAATGGTGAAGCAAAGGTGCAGGCGCGCGCTAACGCGGGCCTAACGAATATCGAAGTATCGGTTAAGGGCATGACGCCGCCGTCCAAGCTCGGCGCAGAGTACCTTACTTTTGTGCTTTGGGTTGTTACACCGGACGGGCGCACCGGCAATTCCGGAGAGCTTCTCATCAATAAAAACGGGGAGGGGAAACTGGTCGCCACCACGCCGGCCCAAACGTTTTCCATAATTATTACTGCGGAACCGTATTTTGCCGTTCGCGTGCCCAGCGAAATGGTGGTCCTCGAGATGGAGACGAGGAAGAACACGAAGGGGAAGCTATTCCCTATCACAGAATACAAACTGATGAAGCGCGACCAATACGCGAAACTGGGGAATCCGCTGGCGTTAACGCCGGACCTTTCACGCGTGCCTCTCGAGATGTACGAAGCGCGCAATGCAGTGGATATTGCGAAGGCGCGGGGAGCCGCACAGTACGCGCCAGACATTTTTTCCAAGGCTCAAGCGAGCCTGGCCATGGCGGAAAATTATCTCACAAGCAATGCTGACAGGAAGCAAATCGTGTCGACGGCCAAGCAGGCCGTGCAATTCGCGGAGGATGCACGCGCATTCGCCGCAGAACGCCAAGACCAGGAACGCATAGCGGCGGAGAAGCAAGCGGCGGCCGACAAGGCCAGGGCGGAAGCGGAAGCTAAGGCCGCGGCAGAAGCTGCGGCAGCTAAGGCAAAGGCCGATGAAGCGGCCAAACGACAAGCCGAAATCGCCGCCGCAAAACAAGCCCAAATGCAGGCGGAGGCCGATGCGGCCGCACTTAAAGCGAAAATGGAAGCGGATGCTTTAAAAGCAAAAGAAGACGCAGCAAAGGCGGAAGCCGAACGTGCGCGTCAAGCAGCGGCTGACCTGCGCGCACAATTGCTCGAGCAATTCAACAAAGTGCTGCCAACCACGGACACGCCGCGCGGTCTGCAGGTGAACATGGGCGACGTGCTTTTCGACACGGGAAAGTACAACCTGAGGATGCCGGCGCAATTGGGACTGGCGAAGCTATCAGGAATCGTGTTGTCGCACCCGGGCCTCAAACTTGCCGTCGAAGGGTACACGGACACAACGGGGACAGCAGTGTTCAACCAAACCCTCTCGGAGCAGCGGGCGAATACGGTGCGGGATTACCTCATCCAGCAGGGTCTCGACGCAGGTTCCATCACGGCGCAGGGCTTTGGACCTGCTGACCCTGTAGCAAGCAACGACACGCCGCAAGGCCGTCAGCAAAACCGCCGAGTGGAGATCATCATCTCCGGCGAAGTCATCGGCACAAAGATTGGCGGCACCGCTTCATCGCAGTAAAAGTAGTTTCCGAAGATCCGAATTCTGAATAAAGGCAGCATGACACGGCCATGCGCATTTGCGTTTAGCGCTGCGCACACTCTCTCGCCTCTCCACAGTTAGTTCACGTAAGTGAAAAGAATCGAGATTGATCCCGCGTTGATTGAATTTGCTGTTAGTTTTTCGGTGGAGATGTAGGGGCTTGGTCGCGAGGACCTTGCGGGTCTGCCGTTTATGGGTGGATTAAACGAGCAGACCCGAAGGTTCCGTCGGTGAGTCCACGTGATCGCTTTCCCGCCCCGCGTGCAGCAGTTGCTGCGCAAGTTGCGCTTTAGTTCTTTGGCCACTGCTTGAACATCTTCGTTACCGCGTTCCCTACCGCCTTCTGGTTCTTGTCGCCGTTGTTGCTCAACGTATCCTGCGCAATTCCGCGCCAGATTAATGACTGGGTCTTTACCGCATGCAAGTCGACGATTAGGGTTCCTTCCACGTTCTGCTCCGGAGTAATTCCGCCCATTCCCCCGCCAATGCCGCGCATGCCCCAGGCGCTCCAGGAAGTCTGTTGCTTCAAACCGCCGCTGACCACGAGGATGAGATCGGGGTTCTGATTCTCCTGCACCAATTGGAAGCCCTTGCCTTGCATGGCGGCGTTGATATCCTGTTGCGCTACTTGCGCCAGTATCGAGTTTTGAATCTGGTTGGCGTTGTTGGAGCCCCAGGCGTATGTGTGGTACTGAGAAAAGCTGGCGTTGTGATCGTAGTTGACCGAAACTTGTTGGCCGACCGCAACCGTGGATGTAATGCACAACAACATCGCGCACAACGCAAATCTAGTCTTCATAATCGTTATCCCTTTCGTGTTTTGAATACGCTGCCAGCTTTGGGTCTGGCAGCGGTCTTGCTCGCCTCACTGCGTTCAGTACGCCCGGCCGCGTCGCACCTTACGGCAACCCCCTTCCGAGCCTTCTTCTGTTCCTCTTCCGACAACCTCATCGGTCCCAGATTAAAGGTCAACTTGTTGATGACACTGTTGGACACGGACGGCACCTGATAGTCCTGTTCATTCGCCGACGTACGAGTGCCGATACCGGTCTCGAGAGTCTCGCGACAATTGCGATGCTTTATCCAGCGACGACGATTTGTAATTGTCAAAACTGACAAGCTACCAAAATCGGTCGCGGGCCAACATATCTCTGAACGCTCCCGACATTGACCGCCGGACTTTTCAGCGCATGCGCAAGTCCACGGCGCTCGGATGCCCCGCAGCGTCGCGGTCCTTGGAAGTCCCTTACTTGGCGACCGGTTCGAATTCTGGCCGCATCAGTGCGAGCCGATCTCGGACTGCCTCGGCAGTCTGAGGGAGATCAAAGCTCACGCCGGGACGCGAGGTTCGACGGGTACGCTTGTTGGTGACCAGCTTTTGCACTTCCGCGCGAGGTAGCAGATGAGGTCCGCCAAGCAATTCCGCCGTAAGCATCACCTTGGCGAATTGCTCCACGGTTTCCATGCGCTGAAAGGCTGTTTCCAGATCCGGCCCGCAAGTCACAACCCCGTGATTCTCAAGCAAGATCGCATCGTAGTCGTGAACCAGCGGTTCGAGCCCCGCGCAGACTTCCCAGGTGCCGGGCGTTCCATACGAAGCCAGGGGGATTTTGCCAAGTCCGACGATTACTTCCGGGAGTACTGGTGCTTCAAGCGCCCGCCCGGCTGCGGCGAACCCGGTCGCGGTTGGAGGGTGGGCATGGCAAATGGCACGTACATCTGGCCTGGAACGGTAAATGAGGAGATGCATAAGCATCTCCGAAGAGGGGCACCCCATCCCAAGGACAACTTCGCCGTTCAGGTCCGTCACCAGCAGGTCTTCCATGGCCAGCCGCCCTTTACACTTACCAGAAGGCGTCACAAGAAGTCGGTGCTCATCGAGCCGCGCAGAAAGATTCCCTTCGTTTGCGACCACGAGTCCCCTGGAATACATCCAGCGCCCAACTCTGCAGATCTGCCGACGGTGGTGCTTCTCGGTACTGGGTGTGGTTGGTTGGCAAGCCACCGGAAACTCGCGGGTCATCAGAGCTCACCTTGCGCGGGAAACGATTGAATTCAATGTTGAAAGTAGCGGACCCGGTTGAGACGCGTAACTGTCAGTTCTTACAGGGCGAACAGCAGATGCGGAGACCTCGGCAGGGTGTCCACCGGGGCCTCCGCGAAGGCTTGAAACTTTGTTCCAGGCAAGCTCCCAACGCAAAACCGCCGAATCTCAGGTGGAAAATGCCTGGCATATGACAAAACTGACAGTTCCCTCCCTCTGAAGCGAGGGCTACCATGCGGGTGTTCGGACGATTGGCGTGGGCCGTACATTACCTGCTTTCAGCACGGCTCCGGAATGCAATGCTGCGAGACCAGCAGCTGATTGGCGCGATGAGATGACCGACAGAAGCTATCGAACCACGGTTGGACGCTTGATCTGGCAAGCGGGGATGGCGGGCGTGCTCACGTTGTCACTTCTCGGCACGTTGGCGCTCGTGAAGAGGGTTTATATGGTCCAAGAAGCTCTTGTCGGGATGCTCCTGATTGCTATGTCCGTGGCAGTCGTGCTGTTTCTTCTCGTTAGCTTCGTTCTATTTCAAGCGGGTATTCGCCAAGCCCTTTGGTGGATGAAGACCGGCATGGCACGGCTAGCCAAGTTGAGCCACCGCCATGTCACTACTCCGAACCCGATCGTCCCTCCGCCCTTTCAACGCTGAACCTTGGGAGCAAAGCAATTCACTGCGACTGCATGTGCGAGAAGCCATTTGTATAAACATAAAAGCTTCCCATTCCCGTCCATTCTGACAGAAACGTGTCCACGCATAATCTTGCAACTGCTCCCCATCAAGCGGGTCAGGAAACTAATTTTGGAACGCAGCGAATCGGAAACCGGGCGAGCTGTTATTTATTATGCAAAAAATATTATTCGCCTGACTTGCGTTTTTGCTCAGGCGTCTGATTTATGTGGCGTACGGCTGCAAGTTGGGCTACTGACGGTACGGCTGCCTGTTTATTGATGGCTGCGATGGCCATGTGCCTCAAGTCCAGATCTGTCGGGGTTCGGTTCAGGCAATCTCCAGCCTCGGTGACTCTTATCCGAACTTTTTCTGCGATGGACTGTTACTTTTGCCAGTTAAAACACCGCTGCACCTTGTGTGAGTGTAGATGCACGGGGCGAGAATTCGATGACTAGGAAACGGTTTCTGCTGGTTTTGAGCTTGTTAGGAACAATTGTATTTATCTTCTGCTCCCTCCTGCTGACGACACTTAAGGTTGGAGCGCAGGACAAACCAAAACGAGAAACAATTCAAGCGACAGCCAGAGGTCAGCAAAGGGCCTCGGGAAAAATGTTCAGTGTGACCATAAACATTGAATCGTACTCCACGCCCGAAGACCAGAAAACTCTGATCGATGCGTTCAGCACCGGTGGCCACGATCTTTTGGTTAAGACACTGAGCAAAATGCCCGCCAAGGGAAGAGTCGCGATCACCGGGACGCTCGGTTACCAGATCGCCTATATACGTTCGTTTCCGACCGAGAACGGCCGGAAAATTCGCTTGGTCACGGATCGTCCCATCCAATTCACCGAGGCTTACATAAGTGGCCGCACCACGGACTATGACCTGTCGGCCATTGAAATCAATCTAAATGCAGACCCGAAGAAGAGTGACGGAAGCCTAATCGTCGCTGGCAAATTCAAGGTCGATAAGAACCAGCAAGTGACCTTCGAAAGCTACGGCTCGGGGCCCTGGAGTTTAGTGAACATCATGGAGCGGAATTGAACAGAGTTAAGGGAGTAACGGGAAAACCGTGAAAAGCAATACAAATTACGCGCAGGCGGAAGGGCCGCTGATCACCCGGGCCCGCGGCGGCAACTCGGAAGCATTTTCCGAATTGGTGAGGATGCACTCACGACGCATTTACAGCGTATCGCTCAGGATTCTAAAGAATCATGCGGACGCCGAAGACAATCTGCAAGATGTGCTTTGCAAAGTGTATAAAAACATAGGCCGGTTCCAGGGGCGCTCCCGCTTCTCCACCTGGCTCGTCCGCATCACGATTAATGAAGCCTTAATGAAGATCCGCAAGGAAAACTTCGCACGCGACGCAGGTCAAACAGATTTGCCCGCGGAAGTCAGTGAAAACAACTTTGTTCTGGAAATTAAGGATGGTTCCCCCGATCCGGAGCGCCGATACATTGCCGGCGACCTTACAGAGAAAGCGTTCCATGGGCTGCATCCGTCGCTTAGACAGACGTTCATACTGCATAAAGGCGAAGGATGGACGCATAGCGAGTTGGCAGCTTCCATGGGAGTTGCCGTCGCGACAGTCAAGTCACGTATTTTCCGCACGCGTGCGCGGATGCAACACCAACTTCAGTCGCTTTGCTGAATCCGGTTTCACAAGCTGTTTCGGGCCGGAACTAGTTGTTCTCCACCTTCTGATAGGCGGAGACTAGACGCGCCACGGTAATGGCAATGTAGAGGACCCCCGTCATTGCTTCAAATGCTGCAAACATCCGCGCCGCCGGCGTGGCCGGCACAATATCTCCATATCCCAAGGTAGTTAGAGTAATGAGGCTCAGGTAGAGGAGAGAATGCCGAGAAACTCCGTTTGAAGCCGGCGATGCTGTCTCCATGAAGGAACGCGGTTGGACCGTCTCAATCAAATTGAATATGGCGTAGTAGAATACTCCCAGAAGGATGTAAAGACTCACCAATCCGTATAAGCGTCCACTCGTAACTGAGCCTGGCAGCCCGAGGTAAGAAAAGAGAGCGGCGGAAACGAAACCCAGGAAGGCCGCCAGAAAAAACCAGTTTGCGACCATGATCATACGAGTGGGATATAAAAAGTGGATCAGCATGACCAACATGGACATGCCAGCCAGTATTGCGCCGGGCCATCGCCAGTTTCTTCTTTGAGACAATTCCAGCGTGCTGGCAACAAGGGCTACATACATGGAAAGCAAGAGAACGCCTTCCCCCAGAACGTGATGTTCCTTCACGAACGCGCTGAGCATCAAAAACACAACCAGGGAAATCAGCAATAATAGGGAGTATCGATCGTGACGGGTTGTGTTCATCTATTAGTGCCCGCCATGAGATGAATTATCTGGCGCAGGTCCTCGGCTGTCCGCTCAAATCTCATTCAGTTTCCTGATGGGGCGATGGTTCCTTAGATTCAGGTCGGATTGAAAATCGTTCTCCATCGCAGGGGGTGGCGCCTATATTTCCAGCGAACCCTGGTTTAGAGAACTGTCACTTTTGCCAGTGGGAGGCGAAACAGGTCCTTCTCGTCTCAAGGGCAGCCATCCTTGAAGCGAGGAGTTATTCTGAAGCTTGGGCAATTCCGTCCACCCAAGTTCCACAAGGACAAATCTGGGGGAAAGACTGACACCCAAGTTACTCTTGCGAACTATTTTATGCTAACGGAAAGGCAGAGTGCAGAGGCTGTTCCGCCATCGACGGAGTGTCTATCAAATGGTTTACTAGCTGGTCGCGGCAGTTCCCTTTTTTAGCCGTTCTAATTCAGGCGCCGGGATAACAAGTTCTGCAAAACCGCAGTCCAAACAGACCCTGACTTCCTGACAAACGTAGATAGGCGGGAGCGTCGCCCTCTGTAGATCAGGGAAACTGGCCGACAATTCTCCCTTCAACCTTTGAAGGTTTGCCGAGGCACATATTTTACAAGCCATGGATTACTCCGAACTGAGCGTGCACCATCGACCGCAGGGGCCTCTGGGCCCTCGGCACGCTGCCCCCAAGGCGCACTATACCGAGGGCATAACTTTAACACACACTCCCGTTTTGGGTCATTCGCAACGCCGTATATGCATCTGGAATAAGCCAGTTACGAGCCCTGGGGATCCATGTCATTAAATCTTCGAAGACATAATGTTTCCAATGATGGCCGGTTGTTCTCCCACTGGTATTGTTGACACTATCCGAACATTCTTAGGCCGAATAGGCTCGATTCATGCCCGGATCAGCCGCGGGAGAGAAGCGAATGTCCCTTGCGCGCCTCCTTCGGAAAAGCGCAAAAGGCCTATTGTCGCGCCGCGCATTCGATAGGCGGACCAATTGCGGAAGGTACGAGTTCTACTGGCGGATGACCATCGACCGTTCCTAAACATGGTGGAAGGCTTGTTGAAACCAACATGCGAAGTGGTTGGGAGCGTGTCTGACGGGCAATCCCTGTTCGACGCCGCGACACACCTTAATCCCGATGTGATCGTCACGGATATTTCCATGCCGGTTCTTAGTGGCATAGAGGCAAGCAAGCGACTGAGCGAATCGGGCTGCGCGGCGAGAATCGTTTTCTTGACGGTTCATTCCGACTCCGATTTTGTCCAGGCATGCTTGGCTACGGGCGCTGTGGGGTATGTCCTGAAGCCCCGAATTATGAGTGACCTTCTACTAGCCATTCAAGGAGCTGTTGTAGGACGCATCTTCATTTCTCCACCACTCTCCGCTCAGGCCGCGCCGTAGGCGGACTCCGATATAACCGGGTTAGATGAGCTGTGACGTATTCATCCTAACTAGCCACCAGGGGGGCCACCTGCTGAAAGTGTGCAATTTTGGACAGACAGACGTTCTAATCCCGCGTAAACTCAATCACCCGGTGGGGACCTAGCAGCCTATGGCAATTCCTGTAGGGCATCAGAGGGGGTGGCTATGTCTTGTCTATCATGTGCTTCGAACTACCAGGAGGAATTTGCCACAGAGATGATCATTCATTTCTCTGGCCTCAAAAACCTGAACGAGCCCGGCGTTTGGGCATTCCCAAAGCTATATGTCTGCATGAATTGCGGGTTTTCGCATTTTACCATTCAGGAGCCGAGCTGGCGCCCTTTGCAAACCGCGCTTCTTCATAGGGACGCGCAGCACTGAGGAGGAGGTTTGAACGTCCGAACTCCAAAGCAGGCTGACGCCTCAACTGGAAGAGCAAATTGTAGTCTCTCCTTGTCTTCCTAACATCCTTCTTGCTCAAACTGACTGCTCTCACAACCGCCGGTCATTCATTCGCGGCTCTTGCTTTGTCGGCCTGGCTTCCCGTTACGACCGCCATGCCGCAGAGCCGCGCATCCTCAAACGGCAGCTAGGTAACATAATACCGCTGCTCGTTGACAGAATAGGAATGCGAGCATATATCTCCGGACAATTGGTGTCGGTTCGGGGGGACAAATGGCTGTAAACCGAGGAATATTCTTATTTCTCGCTGTTGGTTCATTGGTGTGGCCGGCTGGCGGCTCATTTGCGCAGTCGAGGCCCGACGTGCGCATCGTCACAAGCGTCGAGTTGGTGCAAATTCCGGTTACGATTTTTGATGATAAAGGTTCACTGGCCACAAACCTCAACAAGAACGACTTTCTCATCCTGGAAGATGGCGTAGAACAACGAATAATGTCCTGTGAGAGGGAGCGCCAGCCCGTTTCGTTCGTGATTCTTGCAGACCTAAGCTCCAGCATGACCAATAAAATTCCCTTCGTCCAGGAAGCCACGCTTTCGATCCTCGACCCGGACCAGCTACCTGTTCCCTTCCACGATGAGTTCTCCGTCTTCGGTGTGGAAACCCGAGTCACACGGCTTTCGCCTTTCACGGGCGATCAGGAGGACCTGGAGCGGAGACTACCCTCGCTTCTTTCTCCTACCAATGGCAGCACTGCACTTTTTGATGGGATCTACGTGGGTGTAACTGCACTTAAACGCGAGGCGGTAAACAAACGCCGCGCCGTGGTCATTATTTCGGATGGTGGCGACAACCACAGCCGATACAGTTTGCGCGACATCAAAGAGTTCTTGCAAGAAGCTGACGTGCCGGTCTTCGCAGTGATGGCGGGACCGTCATTCGAACTTTCCGATCTTTTCGCCGCTCCGCAGAATAAACCGAAACCATCTCCTTGGCCGGGAGAGAATACAAAACAACAGTTTCCCAACCTGCCCATTGTCGGTTCGCCGCATGACTACATCGGTCCAGCCGAGCAGCACGGACCCCACAACCTGAAAGCGCTAACGGAAGCCACCGGGGGCAGTGTTTTTACCGCCCGCAATTTAGCGGATCTTCCGCGTATCGTTCGGACCCTCGCACTCGCGGTACGATATCAATACGTTCTCACTTACAAGCCAGCACCCAAACCAAACGCCGGCGTTGTTGCCGAAGGCGAAGCCAAGTGGCACAAGCTCCACATCGAACTGCGCCCGAAAGACAAATTCACAGGATATGGGATTCCGTACTACAAACGCGGATACTCTAGAGTCGAATGAGGATTAGATGCGCCGAATAGCGAAACTTGGCCGTTCGGCCGAAGACAGACTCTGGTAGTTTACGCGGCGATCGTGATCAGTACCCTTCCACCTCATCTTCCGCAAAAGGCTTAACCATCGCGTGGGCGTATTTGTCTTTCCATTTCAGGCATTCCAACTGTTAGTTTTGCCAATTCCGAAAGTTTCCTTTGAGCGATAGCTTTCGGTTGGGGGGAGACTCCTCCGACTTGAGTGGATCAGAACCTGATTCCTCCCTGAAAAATGTCTCCCTCCCTAAATTGCAAGGGGCCCCGCGAATGGGCTTTATCTTCGTGCTGGCAGTTCTGAGTCTCGCTATCTTCGTATGCATCTCGAACACCGTGTTCAGCTTGGTAGCACGTGCGCAAACCAATTCTCGATCTTCGGGACGTCAGACAAAGAGCAAGGAGGACGGTCCCTCCCTCGCATGAATTCGAACTTCCTCGGGCCATCCAACACGAATTCAAAGTTCCAGCTAGCGACCATGGAATTGTCCCTCGTCCACACACTTAGGTTCGACGATTGCCGTTCACAGCACGCAAGGGCCTCGCGCAGGTTGGCCACGGGCCTGGCCTCTGAAGGGGCCCTCCTCACCTGTTAGAAATGACAGTATCCAGTCTTTGCTTCTGAGTTCTATACGTAGAACTCTCGGAGGAGCGCAATGAAAATCTACAAGATCCTACTGGGCCTGTGCGGCACGCTATGTCTGCTGGGATTGGGCGTAAGGATGGTTCATTCGGAAGAGACCGCCTCCGCAAGCACGGTTCAGGTTCACATGGTTATCACGGACCAGGCCTTGAGTGACAGCAGCGAGGTTCCTGCGCTGCGCCCGGACAACATAAAGGTTAAACAGGGCAAGGACTTCCTGAAAGTAAATCAGTTAATCCCGGCTCAAGGTGAAAATGCCGCCCTCCAGCTGTTTATTCTGATCGACGACACGTGTGACCCGTCGATCGGGAACAACCTCACCGACCTCCGAGAATTCATTAATGCCCAGCCCGCGACAACCGTGATCGGTGTTGCGTACATGTCTAACGCGACGATCCAGATTACTCAAAATTTCACGCCCGACCATGACCTCGCGGCCAAAGCAGTGCGTCTCCCACGGGGAAACTTATCCTCGATGGATAGCCCGTATTTGTCGCTCATGAGCCTGGTTAAAGCCTGGCCACAAGCGAAAGTACGGCGCGAAGTTCTGATGATCACTGACGGAATTGACCGGCTCCGTGGCGACAGGTCTTCCTTTTCCCAGTACCCTTCGCGCAGTCCTGGGGGACCAGCGAGGGCACCCACCACTATGGCCACTATTAGCCCGGATGCGGATTCAGCAAGCAGAAGTAGCCAGCGTTACGGCGTTATCGTTCACTCCATTTATGCCCCGGGCGCAGGCCGGCTTGGCCGGAATGCTTGGGAGGCACAGCTCGGCCAGTCCGGAGTCGCGAAAATCGCCGACGAAACTGGTGGCGAATACTTTGCGCTGGGAACCCAAAATGCCGTCAGTTTCAAGCCTTACCTGGACCGCTTGCAAAAGATTTTTAACAGCCAGTACTACCTTGTGTTTCAGGCAGTGCCAAAGAAAAAAGAGGGACTTCAGCGCGTCGATGTCTCAACGGAAGTGGCGAACGCGGATATCGCCGCTGCCGACAACGTGTGGGTCCCCGCGGCTAAGTAATACGAGGGAGGAACAGTTCTTTTGAGCGTGACGCCTGAACGGAATGCGCGTAACGCGACAAACTATTGTTCCGCCATCCTCCAAACCGCTTAGTATCCTTGTCGAGAAGCCGCCTTGATTGCTGCCAGCCCTCCGTGGCGTTTGGAGATAATCCAGTTCACGGAGGCTCGCACCAAGCGGGGGGAGACTATATGAGCAATCTTCTTAATTCAAGAGAGGACTGCCGCGGGAAACACTCAGGCAATCGCTCCAGGACAGCCCTGCACCGGCGAAGATTTGGAAACCCGCGAAGCGGTCAATGAATCGTCCAGGAGACGTTTCTTCCAAATGGCTTTGCGAGGGACGCTGGCCGGCCTCGTTACTGCAACGGGTATCGAGTTCGCGGATCCGCGTCCGGTTATGGCGCAAAGCAAGCTCAGCCCGGATGCCGCGCTACAAGACCTTATCGAAGGCAATCGACGATTCTCTGCCCACCGTGTTACTGCGCACGAGCAAGACCTTGCAATTCTCAAGCAAAACACGACGGAAAAGCAGGAACCATTCGCGGCAGTGCTCTCTTGTGCCGATTCTCGTGTCCCCGTCGAGATGGTTTTTGACCAGAGCATCGGTCATCTCTTTGTGACGCGGGTCGCTGGCAATGTCGTCACGCCGGAGATCATCGCGAGTCTAGAATATGGCGCGGTGGCTTTGGGCACTAAGGTGATTCTTGTGATGGGCCATGGCAATTGCGGCGCGGTTAAGGCGACGATTCAAGCAAAGGAAGCTCCAGGGCAGATCAGCGCGCTTTTTCCGCATATTCAGCCGGCGGTAAATCAGGCGGGAACCGATCTCGAGGCAGCCACTAGGGCAAACGTCAAAATTCAGTCCGCTCTCCTGCGAGAAGCCTCTACGGTCATCTCCGGCTTGGTGAAAGAAGGCAAACTTAAAGTCGTCGCCGGGTATTACGACATCGGAAGCGGTGTTGTCAGCTTGTTGGAATAGCTAGGCCTCGATCCATTCGCCCCCGCAGAGCGTGCTCACTTCTCCAGCGGGCCTCAAAACGATATTTGTCAACACTAGAAGTCCTGCCGCAGGGTGCCTTCTCCCCTGCCGCTCATACCTACATGCTCCTTCTCATCTGTTACTTTTGACAGTTCCGCCCCCCCGCAGAAACCCCTACCTTAACCCCACGGTCGCTGGACCTTGTCCCGATTAGCCGTGTCAGACGCGGAGTGTGTTTTCAAGCAAACGAGATGGCCACGCGCCCGAAAGGCGCTTCATCGGGCCCTAGTTAGTTTCGAGTCGGCCAAAAGCCACCGCACTGGCAACGGAATGGCAGAAAGTGAAAATAGCACGGTAGGACCAATAGCAGCATGAGAGAGACGGTTTCAAGCGGTCTCATGAAAATTCGAAAGAGCGAGCGTATTTTCCTGGTCATCGGTCTAACGCTTGTAGCTATATGGGCGGGTGCACGGATCTACGGGAGCATGGCGTCACGCGCAGCAATAAACCTATTCCAAGCTAACACAGCGCCAGTGCAAGTCACCGATACCAGTGCCCGCCTGAACGACGGTTCCTTAGCAGACTTCGCCGTAGATTTCACGCTGTGGAACCCCAAGCGCGTCATCGCTTACAAGGAGAGCCTCTCCGCTAAGACAGATCTTCCGCTTGCGATTCTGCGCATACCCAACATCAACCTTGAGGTGCCCGTGTTCAACGACACGGATGAACTGACATTGAATCGCGGCGTGGGCCGCATCATTGGCACTGCCCAAATCGGTCAGCCCGGTAACCTTGGAATCGCGGGACACAGGGACGGGTTTTTCCGCGGCCTCAAGGACGTGGGTACCGACGACGTGATCGAAGTCATCCGGCCCGGGCAAACGGACCTGTACGCCATCACCCAGATCCAGATTGTCGGGCCGGAGAATGTCTCCGTTCTGGCTCCCACGTCCACACCCACAGTGACGCTGGTCACCTGCTATCCCTTCTATTACGTGGGGAACGCCCCTCAACGATACATAGTGAGAGCGTCTTACCAAATTTCTGACCGAGCAGATGGGAGTGTAAGCAACAACTCAATTTCTACGGGCAAGAAAACTAACAAAAAGGAGAAACAAGATGAAGTCAAGTAGGTTCTGGAGAACTATGTTGCGTGGTCTGTTAGCTGGAGGAAGCTTTTGTTTCGCTTTCTGCCTGACAGCATCAGGGCAGGTAGAGACAACAACAAAAACAACGCAAGATGGGGCCGCAACAAAGACCGTTAAGGTCGAAAAAGGCACAGTGGTCTACGTTTCCGGCAACAGCTGCGTTATCAAGGCCGAGGATGGAACACTGCGCCATTTCGACAACGTTCCGGACAGCACAACCGTGACCGTGGATGGAAAACAGCTCAACATTCACCAGATTCAGCCGGGCATGGTCATTGAAAGACAGACCATCACGACAACCACTCCGAAGGTGATCACCACAGTTAAAACCGTTAGTGGCACCGTGTGGTTCATTAATCCTCCAAACTCAGTTATCTTGACGATGGATAATGGCAAGAATCAAGAGTTCAAGATTCCCAACGGCCAGAAGTTTACGGTCAATGGGCAGGTTACGGACGCATTCGGCCTCAGGAAAGGAATGAAAGTGGATGCTCAGCAGGTGATCGAGCAGCCCGCCACTGTGGTCGCCCAAATCGTGAAGCGAACGGGAACCATGCCGCCGCCACCCCCCGCGCCAAAGCCGGACGTCGCTATTCTGGTTTTTGTGCCAACTCCCGCTCCCGCACCTGCTCCAGTAGAAACAGCAGCTGCTGCTCCTGAGCCGGCTCCCACGAAGCTTCCCAAGACGGCGAGCGAGCTGCCACTTATCGGCTTGCTTGGAATGCTGTTCTGCGGGATCTCTCTGGCAACAATGGCGATTCGCGGCACGATTGCACGGCTTGCCAGCCCGAGAGCCTGATTGACGAACAGAGGTTCTCTCTAAAGTAGCGGTGAGTAGAACCATAAACACGCACAAGCCGGTTGGAGTCGGCCCCCTCCACTCCAATCGGCTCGTGCGCTAAAATCGACGAGCCTCGTTCCCCCTAGAATGGCGCCGTGCTCGGCATTCCGCTAAGGTATGGTGGAAGAGACCGGCTACCCGTGTAGGAGCCTCACCATGCGAAAAAGAGAATCTTTATCACCGTTGGTACTGACCATGATCCTTGTTGTGCCGATGCTTGCCTTGTCGCAAGCCGCACAGCAGAACCGCATCCTCATAGTAAACGGCCAGTTGGGGCAAGTGACTGTGGTTCAAATGAACGGACGGTCCTATGTTGACCTCGAAACCTTGGCGCGAGTTGCGAATGGCTCTCTGAGCTTTAGCGGAAACCAGATCACCTTGACGTTGCCTACCGCGGCAAACGCGACTCCCGCAGCCGTAGCTTCAACAGCGGCGCCCTCACCCCCAGCTGCGCCCTCTAATCCCGGATTCTCCAAAGCCTTCCTCAAGGCAGGTATAGAAGCAATGTCCTTGGTCAGGGAATGGCACAGCGCCCTCGCTAATGCCATTCAAAATGGATTCCCGCTGGCTGAGAGCTGGCTGTCTGGATACCGCATTCAGGCCCAAGCGGGCCTTAGATTGGCATCTGTGGCAGCTTCAACAGATTCTGATCAAAGTGCCGCCCAGTTGCTAAACAATGAGTTCGAGAACATGAAGACGTTGAGCAGCAATTATGTAGCCGCGCGCCAATCGCTTGATTACATCGCGCCTGACGCCCTCGCGAATGACGCATTGAACCAGAAAATCGTCAACTGCGGGCACTCCTTGGCCGCGATGGCTGCCAGCGGTCAATTTGTGGATGATGGCTCCTGTCAGTGAACCGCGCTAAACCGCAGGGTTCAGCGGCCGCAGCGAGCATTAGCGGACCAAGTTAACACCCACATTCGTGTCGGCGCCCTCAGATATCTGGTACTTCTGACAATAGTTTTCAAAACTGGATTCTCGCAAAGTATTCGTGGTTGAAATATATGAGTTCCGCGCCACAGTTCGAGAATCGGCCGTTCGCCGTTAGAACCGCACTGGTAGTGGACGCCAATCCCGATGTCGATGCGGTGCTCAGCAACACGCTAGTCCCTAACGCTTGGTGTATCCGGCACGTTTCCAATAACCTCGCGGCACTCGCTTGGGCGGAAGCGACTCCGTGTGACCTTATCCTTACGAGCGAGAAAACGTCGGGCAAGCAAGATGTTGAACTTCTGCGCATGATCCGGCGCGTTCGGCCCCATACCAAGCTGATTATTCTCACGGACGAGGCGACGCCAGCGGATGTTATCGCCTCCATGCGTGAGCGCGCTTTCAGCTTCTTCTCTCGACCCTTTTCGCCGGAATCGCTCGCCAGCATGATCCGTTCTGCCGCCGAAGGCCCTTGCTGGGATGAAGGCATCGAAATTCTCTCAGCAACCCCCAACTGGATCCGCATCGCGGCGAGTTGCGATATGAGAACCGCCGAACGCCTTGTCCAGTTCATCAATGAGATCGCTGATCTGCCCGACGCCGAACGAGAAGATGTCGCAACCGCTTTCCGCGAGATACTCATGAACGCGATCGAGCACGGCGCGCATTTCGATCCCGATAAATTCGTTGAGATTTCCTACATTCGCTCGCGGCACATGGTCATGTGCCGCGTTAAAGATCCGGGAGAAGGTTTTTCGCTGGATGAAATTCGCCATAGTGCCTTGTACAATCCCCCCGAGTATCCGATTCGGCACGCCAACTACCGAGAAGAACACGGCATGCGCGCCGGCGGTTATGGGGTCCTGGTTGCCAGAGAACTCGTCGATGAGCTTATCTACGACGAGAAGGGCAACGATGTCTTGTTGA